>Ga0326514_10002259_pt1 | contig 12317 bp, 11 predicted proteins | sample 3_2548_0518_D_FD_203653 | JGI IMG/M metagenome (GOLD analysis project Ga0326514, IMG submission 203653) | Bovine rumen microbial communities from UC Davis, California, United States - 3_2548_0518 | ecosystem: Host-associated > Mammals > Digestive system > Stomach > Rumen | place: USA... | reverse complement strand
CCAGCAGGCAGTCGAGCGCATTGCAGACGCTGACGCGGCGTGTCTTGGCATTATTGACAATGGCACGCCCCATCTCCAAATCGCCGTCTTTATCAAAATAGGTATTGACGACACCGGCACCGGTCTCAATGACGGGAATCCGTGCTGTATCGCGTACAAAGTCAATAAGTTTGCGCCCACCACGGGGAATGCACAAATCGACATAGCCCACCGCATTCAGCATCTCGCCGGTGGCCTCATGGGTGGCAGGCAACAGTGTCACCACATCGGGATTCACCCCATATCGCGCAAGCACCTCATGGATGACGGCCACACCTTCCTCATTTGAGGCGACAGCGTCGCGTCCGCCTTTCAGTACACAGGCATTACCACTCTTGAAACACAAGGAAAAGACGTCATAAGTAACGTTTGGACGCGCCTCGTAGATCATACCGATAACGCCAAAAGGCACACTGACACGACACAGACGCAGACCGTTGGCAAGTGTCTTCTGCTTTGTGATGTGTCCTAAGGGTGAAGGCAGGGTGGCCACGTTGCGCATATCGCCGGCAATGCCTTCCAGACGGGCTGCCGTCAGTTGCAGGCGGTCGTACAGCGGATTGGCCTTGTCCATCTTGGCCAGGTCTCGTTCATTGGCTTCAAGAATCCTGTCCTGTTTTTCAATGATGGCATCAGCCAATGCCAACAGGATTTCATTACGCTGACTGTCCGTCAACAAGGCCAGACTCTTACTGGCCTGTTTCACCCGGCTGAATATGTTATTCTCTTTCATTCGTCTTTGATTTATATAATCAAAAGGTAAAATCAAACACACCACCCCATTCAGGATCTACCATGACGGTCACAGCCGACGGCTTGTCTGGCTGCGGGGTATCAGGCTCGTCAGGGTCAGGTTCTATGACACCTCCATTGGTGAAGAAATCGCCTGTATAGCGGGTAATGCAGTTACGCTGCATGGAAACGCCAGAAAACTCCTTCTCGTAAAGAATAGACTCATTGGCGCTAAATGCCTTCACCGTGAAAGTCACCTCGTCTTCTTCCGCATGCAGGAAAGTGAACATATCGAACTGAAGTGTCTTTCCTGTCAGTTCATCTCCAGTGGTCACAAAGACCGACTGCTTGGAATCGATGCAGCCCAAGCCTGTAGTGGCATCAAGTGCCCCGCTGCCGCCTTCATAATAGAACTGGAATTTCTTCACGGCAGCTGGCTTCACATCGGTCGTCACCAGACGGAACAAAGCCGTAGCACGTTTCATGCTGATATCAAGCTGCGTTCCTTCGTCTCCGACTATCAGGTCGCCATAATAAAAGAAGGTGTCGGTAAATCCTGTCCCCTTGGAGCTGTCCGGATTGGTGAACTGCAATTTTGCGGGATTGGTGGTTGCAGGGTTGGCATTCCCGCTATGAGCTAACACCAGTATCTGGTAGATGCCTTCCTCAAGTTGTAGCGAGAATGTTCCGAAATCGCTGTCAGCCACCGCCTGGTTCTTGTAGCTCTTGCGATTCCCATCCTGATAGACGGCAAAACACAGGCGGCTACATACCTCAGCCACATTGACCAGGGCACGGGTGTCGGACGATGCCCATCCAGCTTCCACATTAGTGACACGGATGACGACATTGCCCTTTGCCGTAGTCTCCGTCACATCCAAGTCATCCATTACAGCTTTCTCACACGAAGAAAGCGTCAGAAGCCAACTCACTGCAACGGACATCATGAGAACGCCGGCAGTACCTTTCTTGCTAAAACGCCAATTCCACATAGCAACTGTCATTTTGGTTCGTAACGGAGGCAAAGGTACTATTTTTTTTTGGATTAGACAAGAAAAACACCCATAAAGATGGTATTTCTTGAGAGGAAAGGCTAAATAATTCGTGGTGAGATATTGGAATTCATAATAATTTCGTAATTTTGCAGCCAAAACAAAATGTAGTAACATGGGAAAGAAAGACATTAACAAAGTGCTACAGCGGAATGTAGCCATCATGGCCGCCCACTCCGAGAAAGAGGACGGCATGATGCCGGCCACTGGGGCACCACTGCCGTCGGTAGAGGAAGTCAAACGGATTGTCCAGCTGGTGAAGAGCATTATCTTTACCGACTACTTCCACAAACGGCAAGCCGATGAACGAATGCGGTCGTACATCATAGGGGTGAACATGGAAGAGCTATACGAGCTATTGTGCCGCCAGATTGCCTGTGGACTGCAGTTCTTATGTCCCAACGACGGCAATAGTCCTGAAGCCGGACATTGCGTCGAGTGTCAGGGCGGTGTCGGAGAGACAGCCGAGGGACTTGCCCTGCGCTTTATCGAGGAACTCCCTGAAATCAAACGGCTGCTTTATACCGACGTAGAAGCCATGTTTGACAACGACCCGGCGGCCCAGACCTACGGAGAGGTGATTTTCAGCTACCCTGTTGTTAATACGATGACACACTATCGCATTGCCCATGCACTACACCGAATGGCCATCCCCATCATTCCACGTATCATCACCGAGCAAGCCCACTCAAAGACGGGTATCGACATCCATCCAGGGGCACAGATAGGTGAGTATTTCGCAATTGACCACGGTACAGGTGTTGTTATCGGCGAGACCAGCATCATCGGGAACCATGTAACACTCTATCAGGGTGTGACATTAGGAGCCAAGAGTTTCAAGTACGATGAGCACGGCAATATGCTGAACATACCGCGACACCCCATCATCGAGGACCATGTGACGATATACTCGAATGCTTCCATACTGGGACGCATTACCATTGGCCACCACTCCATTATCGGTGGCAACATCTGGGTTGTCAACAATGTACCGCCACATTCCCGCATCCAGCAATCGAAAGCTGTAGAGACCAGTTATGAAGGCGGACTTGGCATCTGATGAGGCTGCTTTTGAAAACAAAAGAGGAATTTGTTTTGTTGTTTCAGGAAAAAGTCGTACCTTTGCACCCAATTTCGAAATTAGTGCTTTAATTTATAGACAAAATGGCAAAAATGAAGGGTGCCATCGTGGTTGATACTGAGCGGTGCAAGGGATGTCAGTTGTGCATCATCGCTTGCCCGCAGAAAGTCATCGCTATGGCCGGAAAAGTGAATCTGCACGGCTATCCCTACGTGGAGGCTGCCAACGAGGAGTCCTGTGTGGGCTGTGCCTCGTGCGGCATTGTCTGCCCCGACGGGTGTATCACCGTGTATCGTAAAAAAGTGGAGGAATAAGCTATGGCAGAAGAGAAAGAGGTTGTGTTGATGAAGGGTAACGAGGCGATAGCTCACGCTGCCATTCGTTGCGGATGCGACGGCTATTTCGGCTATCCCATTACTCCGCAGAGTGAAGTCATCGAGACGCTGGCCGAGCTGAAGCCTTGGGAGACCACCGGTATGCAGGTGGTACAGGCTGAGAGCGAGCTGGCGTCGATTTATATGGTCTATGGCGCTGCCGGAGCCGGCAAGCGTGCTATGACCTCCAGTTCGAGTCCTGGTGTGGCTCTGATGCAGGAGGGTATCACTTATATGGCCGGTGCCGAGGTGCCGGGCGTGTTTGTGAACGTCCAGCGCGGCGGCCCCGGTCTTGGAACGATTCAGCCCTCTCAGGGTGACTACTTCCAGGCTACCCGTGGTGGCGGTAACGGTGACTACAAGGTTATCGTGCTGGCTCCCAACTCCGTTCAGGAGATGGCCGACTTTGTTGACCTGGCCTTTGAATTAGCTTTCAAGTATCGTAATCCCGCCATGATTCTGAGCGATGGTGTCATCGGTCAGATGATGGAGAAGGTGGTGCTGCCGCCTTACAAGCCCCGTCGTACTGACGAGGAGGTCATCAAGCAGTGCCCTTGGGCCTCGACCGGCAAGCCCAAGAACCGTGAGCGTGTAGTCATCACCTCACTGGAGCTGAAGCCTGAGATTATGGAGCAGCGCAACCTTGCCCTGCAGGAGAAATACCGCAAGATTGAGGAGAACGAGGTACGCTTCGAGCAGCAGCAGATGGACGATGCCGACTACGCCATTGTGGCTTTTGGTTCTGCCGCCCGCCTGTCAGAAAAGGCTATCGAAATTGCCCGTGAGAAGGGTGTGAAGGTAGGCCTGTTCCGTCCTATCACGCTGTTCCCGTTCCCCACGAAGCAGATTGCCGAGCTGGCCAAGACCAAGAAGGGCATCCTCGTGGTCGAGATCAATGCCGGCCAGATGGTGCAGGACGTTCGCCTCGCCGTGAACGGTGCTGTGCCTGTTGAGCAATTTGGACGCCTCGGTGGTATCGTTCCCGAGCCCGAGGAAATTGTTAATGCACTTAATATGGTTATGTAAGGCTATGGATAGGAATCAGTTAGTTCAACCCGAGAATATCGTCTGCAAGAAGCCGACGCTGATGAACGACAACAATATGCACTACTGCCCTGGCTGTAGCCACGGTGTAGTGCATAAGCTCATTGCCGAAGTCATCGAGGAGATGGGAATGGAAGACAAGGCCGTGGGCGTGTCGCCCGTCGGCTGCGCTGTCTTCGCGTACAATTATATAGATATTGACTGGCAAGAGGCTGCCCACGGACGTGCTCCCGCACTGGCTACGGGCATCAAGCGCTGCTGGCCCGACCGCCTCGTCTTCACCTATCAGGGTGACGGCGACTTGGCTTGTATCGGTACTTGTGAGACCATCCACGCGCTGAACCGTGGTGAGAACATTGTCATCGTCTTCGTCAACAATGCCATCTACGGTATGACCGGCGGACAGATGGCTCCCACGACGCTCATCGGTCAGAAGACCTCTACTTGTCCTTACGGCCGCGACCCGCAACTGCACGGTTATCCCCTGAAGATTGCCGACATCGCTGCCCAGCTTGAAGGTACCTGCTATGTCACTCGTCAGAGTGTCGAGAGCGTAGGTTCCATCCTGAAGGCCAAGAAGGCTCTGAAGAAGGCTTTCCAGGCTTCGATGGACGGCAAGGGCAGCTCGCTCGTGGAGTTTGTCTCGACCTGCAACAGCGGCTGGAAACTCTCGCCCGCCAAGGCTAACGAATGGATGAAGGAGAATATGTTCCCCTTCTATCCCAAAGGTGACTTAAAAGATACGACAGACAAATGAAGAAAGAGATAATAATCAGTGGTTTCGGCGGTCAGGGTGTACTCTCGATGGGTAAGATTCTGGCTTACAGTGGATTGATGGAGGACAAAGAGGTGACTTGGATGCCTGCCTACGGTCCTGAGCAGCGTGGCGGTACGGCCAACGTGACGGTCATCGTCAGCGACGAGCGCATCTCATCGCCCATCCTCAGCAAGTACGACATCGCCGTGGTGCTAAACCAGCCCTCATTGGAGAAGTTTGAGCCGAAAATCAAGCCCGGCGGCATACTCATCTACGACGGCTTCGGCATCATCAACCCGCCGACACGCAAGGACATTACCGTCTATCGCATCGACGCCATGGACAAGGCTGCCGAGATGAAGAACGGCAAGGTCTTCAATATGATTATCTTGGGCGGCCTGCTGAAGGTCGCTCCCGTGGTGAGCAACAAGGGCGTAGAGAAGGCGTTGAAGAAGACGCTGCCCGAGCGTCACCACGACCTCATCCCCCTGAATATGCAGGCTGTGGAAGAGGGTGCCAAGATTATCGAGGAAGTGAAATAACAGGCGGCGGTTATTACCAGTCGCTTAAGTTCGCATCGGCTTCTATCCGATTTTCGACTTTATCGTCGAGGGCTGGGTAGAAGTCGATGCCTGTTATGCGCTCAATGTCATCTACGGAGCGGACAACACTCTCGAGACTCACCTTCTTGCCGTCATTACGGAAAAGGAAGCCGATGGCCTTGGGCGTGCCCGTGCGCACCATGACAACCTTGAAGAAGCCGTCAGGCACCCAGACACAGTTGCGACCAATGGTACGGGTGGGAGGGATGTTGTCATAAACGGGACCGCAGACAATATCAATGGCACCGTATTTACGTGCCCATTCACGGCACTGGATTTCCAACGTATTCCACTCGTACTTGTTCAGTGCATGATTTTGCGGACAGATGTTGGTAAAGAGGAACGACTCTTTCATCGCCGTGGCATCCCACTTGTTGTCACCGGCCGGGCACATGTGTCCTCTGTCGTAACGCGACGAGTAGTAGTCGTTGTCAGTGGCACGGGGACTGACATCGGTGTCCTCAGTGAAAATCTCCTCTGAACGTTGATGCTTACCGTAGGTATGAGCTTTCGTCAAGTGCCATGCCACCCAGTTTGGGCTCTTGGTGTCTTTGTTGTACGAGGTGGTGTAGCCCGTCCGTCTGAGTATTTGTTCCGACCGTTCACTAAGCGGTGCGGGCAGTTCATACTCAGTGATATGATGCTGTGCAGTCTCTTGTTTTCCAACATAGAATCCATCAGCCTTTGCAACAGTTGCTGTATCACTCTTGCGACAGGCAGTGAGCAGCAGGCAAAGTGGCAGTGTAAAGAGGATAATTCGTTTCATGGCGGCAAAGGTACGAAAAAATAGACGCAGAACAAAATTTTGACAAGAAATAAAACGCGGCAAACCGCAGATATATGGTTAAAAACTCATAATTCTTTGTGCCATATCTACCATTTCTTGTTTATTCTGTGTATCTTTGTCAGATAAAAAGTAACGGTTTTATGAGAATAAACAGAATAGTCATTGCAATAATGGCGGTATTGACAGCAGCATCTGCTACGGCGCAGCAGCGCAAGGTTCATGTCAAAAGGAAGATTGTACCTGTCGTTGTGAAATCCAAGGAGGAAATAAAATATGACGAAATGCTGGAATCCACCCGGCAGGTCATGTTTATTGACAGTGTCGTGGTTGACAAGCAGGAATTCCTGAACTATTACAAGCTGAATGCTGAAGCAGGTACTATCTCTGGTTACAATCAATTCTTCGGAAGCGAGGAACAGCCCTATTCCGTTGTTTATGTTAACCAGCTTGCCAACAAATGCTGGTTTTCCAACAATGGAAGACTTTACACTTCAGACAAGTTGGGCACGCAATGGAGTGAGCCGATCCTGCTCGATGGTCTTGGGCAGTTTCAGCGTACCAACTACCCCTACGTCCTTTCCGACGGCACCACGCTCTATTTCTCTGCCATAAGCAATGAGGGACTGGGGGGGCTCGATATTTACGTGTCACGCTATGATTCTGAGTCAAACAAATATCTGCTGGCCGAAAACATCGGTCTGCCCTTCAATTCTGAAGCCAACGACTACATGTACGCCGTCGATGAACTGAACGGCATTGGCTATTTTGCCACCGACAGAAGGCAACCCGAAGGGAAAGTCTGCATCTATACGTTCATTCCTGACCAGAAGCGTACCATTTACTCAACTGACGAATACGACAAGAGCACCATACGCAGCCGGGCCAGAATTGACTGCATTGCAGACACCTGGGGCGACGGCATGCTACGTGCAGAGACACTTGACCGTCTGAATAATGCCGGTCGCAGGCCCAAAGAAGACATACAACAGAAGAAAACGGATTTTCTATTTGTCGTCAATGACGATATCGTCTATACCAATTTATCCGACTTCCGCACCAGGGATAATCGCGAACGAGCCAACAAGCTTGTTGAAATGCGGAAAGCATACAAGGACCTGGCCGAGAATCTTGACAAGATGCGCGTCTATTATGCTACCAAGGCAGACATCGCTGAGAAAGGTAATCTGAAGAAAGAAATACTCGGATGCGAACAGGAGTTCTACCAGCTGGAAAGTGACATTCGACAGTTGGAGAAAGCCATACGATATGTGGAGTTAAATAATCTGAATCAATAACAACATAAGCCTATGAAGACAAAAAGAACTTTCCCAGAATCAGAGTTAATCATCAATAGTGACGGCTCGTGCTTCCACCTGCACCTGAAGCCGGAACAGCTGGCAGACCGCGTTATCCTCGTCGGTGATCCCGCACGTGTCAACACCGTTGCCGACCACTTCGACTCCCGTGAGTGCGAGGTCAGCAGCCGTGAGTTCCACACCATCACGGGTATGTATAAGGGCAAGCGCATTACCTGCCAGAGTCACGGTATCGGCTGCGACAACATCGACATCGTGGCCAACGAGCTTGACACGCTGGCTAACATCGACTACCAGACACGTGAGGAGAAGGACGAGCACCGCACGCTGACCTGGGTTCGCATCGGTACCTGCGGCGGCCTGCAGCCCTTCACGCCGACGGGCTGCTTCATCGCCAGCGTCAAAAGCATCGGTTTCGACGGCCTGTTGAACTACTACGCTGGACGCAACGTCGTCTGCGATGTCCCGATGGAGAAGGAGTTCTGTGAGCATATGCAGTGGACCCCCATCAAGGGCGCACCCTACGTGGCCGTTGCCGACGCCGACCTCATCGACCAGATTGCTCAGGACGATATGGTGCGCGGCTATACCATTTCCTGCGGCGGCTTCTATGGCCCGCAAGGCCGTGTGCTGCGTGCCGACATTGCCGACCCCAACCAGAACGAGAAGATTGAGTCGTTTGAGTACGACGGTATGCGCATCTGCAACTTCGAGATGGAATCATCGGCCCTCGCCGGAATGGCCTCATTGCTCGGCCACCGTGCGATGACCTGCTGTATGGTCATTGCCAACCGCTACGCCCAAAAGATGAATACGGAGTACAAGAACTCCATCGATACGCTCATTGAAAAAGTCCTCGACAGAATTTAACCAAAACTTCATTTTACCATTATGGATCCAATTACACTTTACACGCTGATAGCGGTGGCCGTGCTGCTGCTTGTGTTCTTCGTCTTCATCTCTTACGTGAAGGCACCGCCCTCGTTTGCCTACATCATATCGGGTCTTTCCTCCCAGCCCCGTGTGCTCATCGGTAAGGGCGGATTCCGGGTACCCTTCCTCGAGCGCCTCGACAAGGTGTATCTCGGACAGATTACCGTTGACATTAAGACGGAGGAGAGCGTACCCACCAACGACTTCATCAACGTCGATGTGGACGCTGTGGCCAAGATTCGCGTTACTCCCAATTCCGAGGGGACTCGTCTGGCTGCCAAGAACTTCCTGAACATGGAGCCCAACGAGATTGCCAACCAACTGCAAGACTCGCTGCAGGGTAATATGCGTGAAATCATCGGTACGCTCGACCTGCGCTCGCTCAACACTGACCGCGACGGATTCTCTGACCAGGTGATGCAGAAGGCTCAGCCCGATATGGCCAAATTGGGCATCGAGATTATCTCGTGCAACATCCAGAACGTCACCGACCGCGAAGGTCTCATCAAGGACCTCGGTGCCGACAATACTGCCAAGATCAAGAAGGATGCCGCCATCAACCGTGCCGTCGCCGAGCGCGACGTTAAGATTGAGGTGTCGAAGGCCGACAAGGATGCCAACGATGCCCGCGTTGATGCCGATACCGCCATCGCCGTCAAGAACAACGACCTGGCCTTGAAGCGTGCAGCCCTGAAACGTGAAGCCGATACCGCTCAGGCCGATGCCGATGCCGCCTACGCCATTCAGCAGCAGGAGCAGCAGAAGACCATCAACATCAAGACCGTCGAGGCCGAAATCGAGAAGACCAAGCGTGAGCAGATTCTCTCGAAGGAGCAGATCGAAATCAGGATGAACCAGCTGTCGGCCGAAGTCGAGAAGAAAGCCGATGCCGACAAGTACAAGGTGGAAATCGATGCCGCCGCCGACCTGGAACAGCGTAAGCGCGTGGCCGAGGCTCAGAAGTACGAGGCCGAACAGCGTGCCCTCGCTCAGAACGCTGAGTCCGATGCTGCCCGCTATCGTCTCGAGCAGGAAGCCATCGGTATCAAGGCCAAGGGTGAGGCCGAGGCTTATGCCATACAGAAGAAGGGTGAGGCTGAGGCACTCGCTATGGACAAGAAGGCCGAAGCATTCAAGAAGTATAACAACGCCGCTGTGGCTCAGATGATGATAGAAATCCTGCCGCAGATTGTCGAGAACGTCGCCAAGCCCATCTCGGCCATCAAGGATGTCAACATCTATAGTGCCGACGGTGGTGGAGTCAGCTCGCTTAGCGGAAATGTGCCTGTGGCTATCAAACAGGCCTTCGACGTGCTGAAGTCGGCTACTGGCGTCGATATGGCCGACATTATGAAGGCCGGCAGCATCGAGGCCGTCACTACACGTAACGTCAACCTCAACGACAAGGCTGCTGATGCCCTCGGCAATATTGTCAAGGACAAAGACTGAGTAATAAACAGATTGGGACGTCAAGATGATTTCCTTCGAGAGTGACTACAACAACGGTGCGCACCCCGATGTGCTGCGCCGGCTTGTAGAGACCAACGCCCAGCAGAGCCAGTCCTACGGCTTCGACGAGTGGAGTGAGTCGGCGCGCAAGAAAATACGCGAGGCATGCCAGTGCCCTGATGCCGACATCTACTTCCTCGTCGGCGGCACGCAGACGAATGCCACCGTCATCGACGGCGTGCTGACAGGCTACGAGGGCGTCATAGCCGTTGATACTGGACACATCAACGTTCACGAGTCAGGAGCCGTGGAGGCCTGTGGCCACAAAATTATCATCCTGCCCTCACACGACGGCAAGATGAGCGCCGACGACCTGCAGGACTTCCACACCCGCTTCTATGCCGACCCTGTCTATGAGCACATGGTCATTCCTGGCATTGTCTATATCACCTTCCCCACCGAACTTGGCACCACCTACACAGCCAGCGAGATAGAGCGCATTTACGACCTCTGCCAACAGTACGACGTGCCCCTGTTCATCGACGGTGCCCGCCTCGGCTACGGCCTTATGTCCAGCACCTGCGACTTCGACCTTCCCTGGCTGGCCCGCCACTGCGACGTGTTCTACATCGGCGGCACCAAGGTCGGTGCACTCTGCGGCGAGGCTGTAGTGTTCCCTCGCAACAATGCCCCACGCCACTTCTTTAATATCATCAAGCAGCACGGAGCCCTTCTCGCCAAGAGCCGACTCGCAGGCGTACAGTTCGATGCCCTCTTCTCTCCACTAAGTACAGTGGTTGGCGGTTTCCCCGCCAACACCCCACTCTACTTCTACATTGCCCGCCATGCCATCGACATGGCCATGCGTCTGCGACAGCTCTTCATCGAGAGGGGCATCCCCGTCAAGGACTCCCCATCAAACCAGCAGTTCGTCGTTCTCACCAACGACAAGATACAGCACCTCCGCAAAACCATCGCTTTCGAGACCTGGGAACCACTCGACACTGACCGCACTCTCTGCCGTTTTGTCACCAGCTGGGCAACCACCGAGGCCGACATCGAGGCCCTTTCCAAGGCCCTCAAATGCCTATGACCGACACCATCTGCGCCCCAGCCACCGCTCCAGGCGGAGCCCTCGGCATCATCCGCGTCAGCGGTCCTGCCGCCTTCGACGCCGTCTCCACCCTCTGTCAGCTAAGCTGCCACCAAGTCGCAGCCAACACCGTCCACTACACCCGTCTCACAGCCCCCGTGCCCGCAGGTTCTCCAGCGGGCCAGGAAGTCATCGACGAAGCCCTCGTCACCGTCTTCCACGCCCCTCACAGCTACACGGGCGAAGACTCCGTCGAAATCTCCTGTCACGGCTCCAGCTACATCATCAACAGGGTATTGGAGCTCTTGCTCCAGAACGGCTGCCGCATGGCCAACCCAGGCGAATTCACCATGCGCGCCTACCTCAACGGCAAACTCGACCTCAGCCAGGCCGAAGCCGTTGCCGACCTCATTGCATCATCGAACAGGGCTACACACCAGATGGCCATGAGCCAACTGCGAGGCCACTTCTCCTCAGAGCTTTCGCGCCTTCGCGACCAACTGCTGAGACTCACCTCACTCCTTGAACTCGAGCTCGACTTCTCCGACCATGAAGACCTCGAGTTTGCCGACCGTACTGAGCTCTTACATCTGGCCAGCACCATCGACACCCGTATCCTTCAACTCGCCAAAAGCTTCGAAACCGGACAGGCCCTGAAGCAGGGCATCCCCGTGGCCATCGTCGGAAAAACAAATGTAGGCAAGTCAACCCTCCTGAACCGTCTGGTCAAGGACGAACGGGCACTTGTGTCAGACATACACGGGACGACTCGCGACACGATAGAAGAGACGATGGAAATACAAGGCGTCACCTTCCGTTTCATCGATACAGCAGGCATCCGTCAGACCGCTGATACTGTCGAGCAGATGGGCATTGAGCGCACCTATCAGATGATAGAGAAAGCCCGCATCATCCTATGGGTCATCGACGAGCAACCCGCAGAAGCCGAGGTCAGGGAAATGGCCGAGCGGAGCAAAGGTCGTACCCTTCTTCCCATTATCAACAAGGCCGACACCCTCTGCTCTCCTAGTGTCCAGTATGCAGCGCAATTACCCCAG
>Ga0326514_10002258_pt1 | contig 12318 bp, 14 predicted proteins | sample 3_2548_0518_D_FD_203653 | JGI IMG/M metagenome (GOLD analysis project Ga0326514, IMG submission 203653) | Bovine rumen microbial communities from UC Davis, California, United States - 3_2548_0518 | ecosystem: Host-associated > Mammals > Digestive system > Stomach > Rumen | place: USA... | reverse complement strand
TGCAATGCCTTTATTTGATATGATAACAACAGGAGCAGTCGTTGCAGATATTGATACTGCTGTCATGCAGAAGACAAAAACTGCATACGGTGTTTCAGACGGCAACGGATTGGACGGTCTGGCAAATATGATTACTATTATAACGTTTACAGAATATATGAACAATTTTCCTTATGAACCAGACGGCTTATGGGACGTAGTGAGAAAGATTCTGCCTGACAAATATCCGTTTAACAAGGAAACGGCAAAACTGAAATACGCTAATGTACAGCGTAAAATTTGTATCTGAGAAAGGAAATAGAAATGAATCATAATAATGAATCTCCCCTGTATTATCAGGGAAAACCGCTTTTAGAAGAAAAAATTTTTGTTCTTGCTTCGGGTGAAAGAAGTTATCCACCGTATCTGATTGAAGAACTGCGTAATACAGCAGAGATTTCAGCAATTTTGTATAAAATTGAATACCAATTGAAAGGGATGAATCGTTATGCCAATGGATTATGAATCTTTAATAGAAGAAGGTTTTACACCTCAAAGAGCTAAGGAAATACTGCGAAAGCGTTCTGACATTGAAAGAACTAAAAGGAATGCTGAAGCACGTTTCAGAGAACAGGACGAGCAGGATATTCATATGGAATACGATTATCAGAACAATCCATACGCTTATTATGAAGAAGATATGGGCGCACCGAATGGGTATCTAAGTGATTACTGCTACTAAAGCATAAAGGCGGTAATAGCGATTTGTGTAAAGAAAGGTGATTGATAAATGTTTCTAACGAAAGAAAACTATAACGCACGGTTGCAAGAACACGCTCTGATGAACCACACAAGTGTTGCAGGAGTATTTGAGACGTACAAGCGTTTCAAGCCGAACAGAATGCCGTATGAGCTTATCTGTGAGCTTCTGGAAGACGGCAGTGTTGGCATAGATTTCTGTCCGTATGGCGACTGGATATACAATACCAACTATTCAGATTACGCAGGCACTTTCAGGCGTATCTCCAATCTGCTTGAAAAATACGGCTATTGGGTAGGTGGCTTATGAGGAACAATATTCAAGAATATCAATGCCGACAAGTTCGCTGCTGTCGGTGAAGTACGGTGAATCATACAACAAACGGAGTGAAGTAAAAACTTAGCAAAGCATAGGCTGTATATAGTCTATGCTTTATTATATTATAATTAAATAAAATGACATAAAATAATTAAAATGCTTAACAAAAATACAGCTATTCAGAATGGCAGAATCTGTCTGAAAATGAAAAAAATTACTTACAAGACTTTCAGATTCAGTCAGAAACCATTATAACATATAAAAATCCCAGCAGAATAAAATCTGTTGGGATTTTTTATTATTTTTTCATGCACTAAGCAGTTCACGCAGTTTTTCAATTCCATTTTTGTTGTAGCGGAAATTTGGAACTTGCTTGCCGTTTTTGGCAACATCAAGGATTGTAATGCCATATTCTTCTGTTTTCAGACCATTGGCATTTGCAATTCTGCCGATTTTGTTTGCAGTCACGCCAAGCATTTCTCCAGCTTCGGCAGCAGAATAGGTAATTTCCGTTTCAACAGGCGGCAGGATTTTTCTGCCTGTGACGATTGCGCTTGCTTCGTTGGCAAGCAGAGATTTTGATTTAGGGGAAATATCCAGTCTTGCAAATTCCAGTAAGATTTTTGCCTGCTCCGTCCGTGCTTCGGCAAGTCTTGCATTGGCATTGATGTACTGAATTTCCAGTTGCTTTTCCACAATTGACGGAGCAGGACTGTCGTTCATGCTGTAAGAACCTGTTTGCCTGATGGACGGAATGACTTCCTTAGTAATCCAGTCTGTAAATTCTTCTGCTTTCTGAAGTTTGGAACTGAATGTCAGGCGGTAGACATCTGATTCAGGAACGAACATCATCTCTTGCATTCCACCATTTGTAGGGACGGGGTATTTCGCCCCACCCTTGCAATGTGCCGAAATTGCGTGCCTTGTATCTTTGTAGCCAAGTGCAGTAGCAACATCTTTGGCACAGAAAAGTACATCACCTTCCAATGTTTCAAAAGTGCGTACATCTCCAAACTCCGGATTGTTAAACAGTGTAATTTCGTTTTTCATAAAAAAGCTCCTTTTCATTTTTTTCAAAAAAGTATTGACAAAGAAGCCTGTCTATGGTACAATGTATTTGACAGGACTTTAATATCTTTGTTGAGAATCAGTCGTTTCTATTTCCACAAGAGGACGGCTGATTTATTTTTTTGTACTGACAGAATCAATCATTCTTCTGACTGCTTCACCCTTGGAAATATGTTCTCTATCACAATAGATTTCCAGTTTTTTCATAGATTCTGCATTTATTTTTACCGTAAGTCCTACTGTATTGGAATTAGGCTTCGGGGGTCTGCCCATTTTCTTTTCCATACTTTCACCTTTTTTCTGTACCATACTTATATTATACATCAGGGAAAACCAAAAGTCAATACTTTTTTCATAAAAAATATCAAATAATAAGATTATTTCCGAAAGAAAAGTGGTACAAAACAGAAAACAATTTTCCATTTTCGCCACTGCTTCTTCTGCCAGCACGACAGTAAAAAAAGAACATTTGTTTATTTTGTTATTTTCCAATTATTGCCATAACAATGTGGTACAAAACAGAAAGTTTTTTTGCATTTTGTACCAGTCATATATCATAAGAAAAGAATCTGGAAAACCTATTGCTGACGTTGTTTTTCCTGCTGTTTTGTCTGTTGTCAGGTGGTACAAAACAGAAAACAATTTTCCATTTTCGCCACCATTTCAGACCACTGTTTTCAGAATCAGAAATTGCTGAAAACAGTCTTTTCTGTATGCATTTGACTGTACTATTTGAAGCAGTACACTGGCACAAAATAGAAAGCAATTTTCCGTTTTGGCACATATATATTTTTTATTTAGTGCCAACGGCACGATTGCACAGAATGTTTGTCAGCGAAGCTTGCAGAACTCTTTCAGGTCATTACTGAGAACTCTTTCAGGTCATTACTGCTGATGGTTCTGCAAGCATTGCATTACATTCTGTTTTCGCTGACAATCCTTTTTATCATTCTTTTTCTTTTTACAGATAATCATTTATATACAGATAGATTTTTATATTACAGATAGAATATTGTTTTTACAGAATATGATTACTGATATATTTTATATCTGATATATCTTATATCATATAGTTCATATAGTTCTTATCATTTCTTTCTGATACTATACAGTTCTTATTCTCCGATAATTGCTTTCTGTATGATTCTGTTTGCAGAATAGTGTTCTTTGTTCCGTAAATGATGTTCAGAGCGTTTTGAACAGATTTTTCATGAAGCTGTACCCTTGAAATCGGACACGCCTGTATGAACCTGTCAGACGGCTGTATGGCGATATGGAACTTTTGATGTTCTTCTATACATACAGACCATTTTATTTTTATTGATTTATAATAAAATAAAATGACATAATTTCACCAAAAGCTATTGACAAAATAAATTGAATGTGATATAATAATAACATAAAGAAACAGTTGATGCTGTGGAGAAGTGTTTTTGACAGAAAGGGTGATAAAGTGCAGTATCAAGATAAAATCCGTAAGTATTTTTCGGATGCGACAGTCAGGGTTCTGGAAAATGCAGGAATCAAGACCTTGCAGGACATAATTGACAGAAGGGCAGTCGGTGTTATGCAGGTTGACGGAATCGGCAAGAAACGATTTTGGGAGATTTCAGATGTCATGATTAACGTCTGCAAGCAGTCTGGTAAGGAATGGCAGTGGAATCCTGATATAAAGCTGAATATGATGAAACCGAAAGGAGACGATTCAATGGGAAAGAAAGCCAGTAAGAAAAGTGCTGAAAAGATGGCAATATATCGTATCATTGACACGGTGACAATGCAGGTTGTCTTTGTGGGATATACCAAAGAACTGACAAAAGGTACGCTGAAAGCAAAACTGGAACTTCTGAAAAAGGAAGCGGCAAACAGGGACATTTCACTTGACAGCAGGTATGTACTGGATTATATTCCGGTAAACGACAAGAAAAAGCTGATGAAGGAACGTGAAAAGTTTTACAGAGCATATCAGCCAATGTTCGGTGCGGAAATTGCCGTATCGCATGAAGTTGAGAAAGTAACGGAAGATGACAATATCAGATGGAAACCATTTTTCTCTGAACTGCATGACGGTATTGTTGCAAACAGAAATATTTTGAGAGCATTGGAACATTCAGGCAGGGCATCAGTGCTGAAAGAAACAGGCTGGTGGAATATGATGAAAGATGTATTTGATTCTCCTGAAACAGAGAGAGCCTTGCATTCCATTGGTGAAACAGGTGCAGATGTGACAGTGGAAAATGTATTTGTCAAAATCAGTCAGAATGATGATGCAGAAGAAAATCTGCTTTCTATGCGTACAGCGTTCATTCAGCTTGTCAATGAGAAACTGGAAGGCAAGTATAAACCTCTTGCCGTACTGAATACAGGCAGTGAACCGCAGGCAGAAAAAATGCAGGAAGAAGCAAATCCTGCTGCTGCGGAAGAACCAAAGCAGGAAGAAACAGAACCGAAGAAAATGAATTTTCTGAATACTGCTCCTGCTGCTATTGCTGATTTGGACGGTTTCAAGCCTGATGTTCCTGATGAAGATGAACTGGAATTTATTCTGGAATCTGATGATGAAACAGATAATGAACTGAAAACTGAAAAATCAGAATTGGCAGAAATTATTGAAAAGCTTAGAAGAGATGATATGAATACACTTGCAGAAACATTGAAAGGAACTGAAAAAACAGAAGATTCTGTTCCTGATGATGATTCTGAATCAGAACAGTTCAGTCATTTTGACGGAAATCCGAACCATGTACAGAAAAGTACTGAAACAGAAGAAGAAAAAGAAAACTTTGATTTTCAGCCTGTTGTGCAATGGAATGAAATCGTCAATGCAGTAAAACAGCGTGTTCCTGAATATGTCAGCAGAACACTTGACAATTCCAGTGCAGTTTATTTCGGTGATACACTGCTGATTATGGCACAGAATCCTTTGTTCCTGACAATCTTTAAGAAAGCGGAACATTCAGGTGTTCTTGCTGATGCAGTAATGGAAGTTCTCGGAAAATTTTACAAGATTCGTGCAAAGTGTGTGAATGACGGCATCTATGTACCTGAAACGGAAATCCATGCTGAATCCGTTCCTGATTTTGAAGAAACAGAGCCTGATATGGGAACTGCTGCTGATGAATGGACAGAAAATAAGCCTGAATCTCATAACGCTCCGCAGTCCGAACCGATTCTCTGGGGAAAGTTCAAGCAGGCAGGAGATGAATATCAGATTCAGAAACTTGTCCGTCAGAAACAGTGGGAAATGTTCTTTGAAAACTGCGTGGGATATTATCAGAAAAATTCTGCGGATTTCTTTGTGCAGGATGCGGTGACAGGTACACGAATTTCATATCATATGCCGTTCTTTGTGGAAAGCTGTCTTGTAAACGGCAGAAGAGAAAATCTATTCTTTGCTGTTGCAGACAACATTGATGACTATGCGGTATTGTTTCATATCTCCGCTTTTTACGGTGTAAAAATCATGATTTTGCATGATGTGCAGAGCGAAAGTGCGATTTATGCATATGAAAATGAAGATGAATTTGTACGCTTTTGCAGAAGACATGATGTCTTTAGAATGAGCAGGAATGCACCGCATATGCCGTATGCAGAATATCAGATTCAGGTAAGTGAGACAGGAAATCTGTCATTTACACAGAACGCCCCGAAAACTGATTTTACGGAAATCTGTTTCCGCTTCTTACATTCTGGAAGAGAACTTCTGGAAAACAAAATCAGAAAGCTGTATTTTTCACAGTGGGGCGAACATGATGCTCATACAGCAAGAGAGCGTTTGCAGGAAATTGACAGAAAGATGCAGAATTTTCATGAACAGCAGAATTATTTCAGAAATCAGGAAACAAACATTCAGAATCAGATAAATCAGATTCGCAGTGAAATCAGATAACACCTTATCCGTCCGGTATAGATTCGCCGGACGGCATACCGGAACAATGGCACACGGCAGGTTCGATTCCTGCAGTTCCGAATCATAAATTTTAAAGAAAGGGTGATATGATGGCTGCAAAAGATGTAATGAACAGTGCCTTGAATCAGGGATTGATGGAAACATTTCTGAACAAACGGAAGCATTCAGATATGCTGAAAGTAGATGTCAATGCATATCAGTACAGGGACGGCAAAGGCTGTCTGCATGAAACTGTGATATTTACAGGTGAAAATCTGTGGCTGTATGAATCGTCATGTTACAACTGGCACATTTATAAAACAGGGCAGTCTGGAATTTTCATTGCGGACAGAAAACTGGGTGATGCTGTATGACGATTACAGAGTTTGTACAGAAAACGCATACCGTTCTGCATGATGAAAAGCATTTTGAAATGCATTTTCCGGTATGTAAACAGGCAGAACGGCAGGAACTGGAAGGTTTTGCAAAGGAACACAAATCAGAAATCCTGCACTATCTGCATAATCAGGCAGAGAAAGACAGACGGCAGGAAACACTGGAAAAAGCAGTACGAAAAATCCGCAATATCGAAAAGATATGGGAACAGTATGATTATGATTTTCAGATGTTTCTGAAATCAGAAAGCAATGACGGCAAGCCAAAGATACCGCCGATTACGGTAAAAGAAGCAATTGATTTTCTGAATCCGAAAGAACAGGCATATTTACAGGCAGACCGTTATGCACAGTCTGGAAACTTCGACAAAGCAGAAATCGGAGCGGAAACCAAATGCAAAATTGCAGAATGTGACAGCACTCTTCCTGAAGTGTATGAAAGCATGATTCAGGAAATGAGAGAACGCTGGCTGAAAATCTGCAAGAAATAATTTTTTGAAAGAGGGAAAAACTATGGCAAAGAAGAAACTGACAAAAGAAGAAAAGAAGAATTTTTCTGCAAAAGTCGCAAATATTTACCTGAAATACTGTAAATATGACAAGGCAGAAGATACATTTTCTGAAATGACAAATGAGGAATGCAGGGATGCAAACAAAATTCTCTGGCAGATTCAGAGATATGTACGCACACTGAAAAACAGAACAATTCAGTACTGCTGGGAATGGAACGGCTTTTCGTCTGATTACAACAAGCGTTTCGGCAGTTATCCTGATGCACAGGAACATCTCGGCTACAAGACAATATCAAGTCATGTGTACAACATGGAAAAAGAAGAAAATATCATGAATACTGCAAACTTTTCTGCTGTTATCCGTTCTGCTGCAAAGAAATTCGATAATGACAAGGTTGAAGTCATGAAAGGCACAAAGAGCATTACACAGTACAAGTTCAATCAGCCGATTGAACTGCATAAAAACAGTGTCCGTCTGTATCATGAAAAAGGAAAATTTTATGTAGTACTTTCGATTCTGAACAAAGGTGCTGCCGCTGAAATGCAGACAGACATGATGTTCCATTTTGAAGCGGTTGTCAGAGATAAGTCCACACGCACTATTCTGGAACGCTGCATTGATGAAATCTATCCGACACTGAACGGAAGTGCTTTACAGTACGACCAGAAAAAAGGACAGTGGTATCTTGCACTCTGCTTTGGTGTGGAAAAGAAAAACGGTGTTTCGCTTGACCCTGACAAGATTCTTGGTGTTAATCTCGGTGTTGCCTATCCGATTGTAGCATCTGTAGCAGGTGACTGGAAAAAACTGATAATTGAAGGTGGCGAGATTGAACATTTCAGAGCCGCAACAGAAGCAAGAAGAATTTCTATACTTCGTCAGAGAAAGTACTGCGGTGACGGCAGTATCGGACATGGTATTCAGACCAGAAACAAACCTGCTTACAAACTGGGAGACAAGGTTGCCAATTTCCGTGATACCTGCAATCACAAGTACAGCAGAGCCGTTGTGGATTATGCAGTCAGAAACGGATGCGGTACAATTCAGATGGAAGACCTTTCCAGCATTACCGCTGATGCAGAACCGTTCATGAAAAACTGGTCTTATTACGATTTACAGTTAAAAATCGAATATAAGGCAAAGGAATACGGAATTAAAGTGGTTTATATCAATCCTGCTTACACTTCCTGCAGATGCAGCCGCTGCGGTGCAATCCACAAGGAAAGTCTTGACCGTATCAAGCGTAAATTTGAATGCATAGAAGACGGCTGCAATTTCAAGACGTTTCAGGATTACAATGCAAGTCAGAACATTGCTGCCCGTGATATTGACAAGGTGATTGAAAAGGAAATCCCTGCCGAATATGCAGAAGAATACAAGGGTATCTGCAAAAAAATCAAGCCGAAAACATCAAAGGCAAAGACTGGCAATTCTGAAACAGAAACATTTGAATAACGAAATATAAGGGCGGTTTTTCGTCCTGAATCCGAATAAGCCGTGTGTAAGTCCTTCGTGTAGAAAGGCAGCACGGCACTCGGAAAGGTAATCAGGTTCTGATTGAAAATCCGTGCATAAATTCCGCACGGACACCAAATGGTGAAAAAATAAAAAACGATAAAGGTGATATTTATGAATACAAAAGAATTTATCAGAATCGTTTATGCAGAAAAATGCGTGATTGACGGTGAAGAACATATCAGAATGCATATCCGTGTGAATGAAGAAAAGAAGAATTATCTCATGCAGTACTGCAAGGAACATAAAGCAGAAATTCTTGCTGAACTTGACAGACAGGAACAGCTTCTGGAAGATGAAAAGGAACTGGAAACTTCTGTCAGCGGATATTACAGACTGCTGGACGAAAATTTTGTCAGAAAGGCTGATGAACTGTTCAATACTATGTCGGAACGTCAGAAAGCTTTTATTGTGGCAAAACAGTATGTATGTTCTTCTGCCTATAACATGAACCGTTACGGCACTGAAGCACTGTATAAAATCATTGCACTGAAAGACGGCACTCCGGAACAGTATCTTGCGATTGTAGAGGAACTGGAAAAGAATTATGAAGAAAGTCTGATTCACATTCGTGATAAAAAGGCAGCAGAATGACAGAACGTTCATAACAGGCTCTTACACTTGCATACAGGAACGGACAGTATTTCTTCGTGAAATTATGCCCCTGATTTTTGGCAAGCCTTGCAGGAGCGTACAGGGGCATAAAACATATATCAGAAAGGACAAAGAATTATGACTGAAACAAGAAAAAGGGAAACCACGCCGGAAGAAAAGGAAATGGAACAGAAGTTTTCTGAATCCCTTTCCGTATTTCTTGCTTATGCAAAGACAAAGAATGTTAAAATTCTGCCGGAATGGAAACGTGCAGGAAAGACAGAATGGCTGAATATCAATTCTGGCATTGCAATTCGCATGAAACCAAAGAAAAGCACCAGAAATCCAGAGGAAATCAAGTACTCGGCAGAATTGTATTCTCTGCACAATGCAAACGATTTGCTCAATGATGCCAACAATGAGATTATCCGCAGTTTCAAGACAAAGGAAGAAGTATTCCGTTATCTGCTGTATATCATTTCTGATGCAGAATCAGACGTATTTGACTGGGAGTGAGATTATGGCAGAAGAACAGCAATTACAGCAAGCAAAGCCAAAACGTAATTTCGGAATGCTGATTTCCATTCTTGCAGGTATCGGTGTGGCAGTCATTCTTCTGAATTTCTGGTCTCTGGCAGTTGTCAGCGGAGAATCCATGACAAATACGTTTCAGGACGGTGACAAGCTGATTTATGCCAAGAAAGCGGATATTACCTACGGAGATATTGTTGTCTGCAAAAGCGATACATGGAATCATATTCTGATTAAGCGTGTTATCGGCATGGGCGGCGATACTATTGACATTGATTTTGAAACAGGAACAGTTATCAGAAATGGTGAACCTTTGCAGGAAGATTATCTGAAAGAAAAGCCGTTTCTGCCTTTGAAAGATATTTCGGATGTACAGATGACAGAAGTGACTTACCCTGTAACCGTGCCGGAAGGCTGCTATATGGTAATGGGGGACAACAGAAACGGTTCAGGTGACAGCCGGACAGAAGAAATTGGTTTTATTCCAGAAAGTGGAATATACGGTAGAGTGATTCTGCGGTATGCACCAGAGTTTACAAAATTCTAAAAGACTGAATCATTCAGTGATTTAATTGAAACAGGTAATTCATAATCATAGCAGAGAGGAAAGATAAAACATGGAAAAAGTAAGATTAGTGTTCAGCTTTTTGCTGATAACAGCATTATGTGCAGGGTGCGGAACGTCCGAATCAGAAATCAATGCAGAAACAAAGATTGCTGAAACAACAGCAATTGCTGAAACACCGACAGAAATGCAGACTGCTGAAACAGAGCAGGAATCCGTTTCTGAAAGTATTTCTGAAACCGTTTCTGAAACAGAATCAGAAACTATGACAGAGACTTTTTCTGAAACAGCAGAATCTGATACGCAGACAGAACCAGAAACAGAACCAGAACAGGAAAGTACAGCAGAAACGCTTTCCAACACGAGACAGAAATCTGAAATGATTGCACAGACTATGGGAAGGAATTTCTCTGCTGAAACACAGCCTGTTCCTGAACCTGAAACAGAACCGCAGACAGTTGCTGTTTCCAATCTGCAAATCAGTACCATTTCTGTATCATGCCTGAAAGTGACATGGGATAGTGATAGGGATGTGACGGTAACAGTAGAAACAGAAGCACCGTATCAGGAAAATATCTATCAGTATTTCAAAACAAAGAATCTGCTTTATCTGACAGGCTTGCGTGAAAATTTTGAATATACCGTTCATGTCACACCAATTGTCGTGGAAGGGGAAACGGCACAGACAGAAACCGTAACAGGACACACGGAGCAGGTAGTTGTAGTGTATAATTTTGATGAAGATGAAGAAGCTTATGCACAGTACAAAGATTCCGGTGTGCTGTACGCAACAGATTTTTTTGCAGGAGAACGCAGTACAGGTCTAACTGCACAGCCTGCTTCCGGTGCGATTGCAGGAGCAGTGAACGACCCTGTTACCGATACAGGCATCTGCCGTGACGAATACGGTGATTATTGTGTTGCAATGGGTCAATATTTCGGTCAGGACTGGGACAGATACTTAATAACCATGCAGAACGGACAGCAGATTACTGTCAAGCAATGTGATGACAAGGGAATGCGGTGGTATCATGAAGTCGGCAATGACGATACCAACCGTAATATCGTAGAATTCATCTATTACGGCTCTTCTATGCCGTCTGGTGTCCGCACAACAGGCACATGGGGGTCATTCTTCTGGAATGGTCTTGCTTTCAGCCACATTCAAAGCATTCAGAAAATTGAATATCCTGAAAACACAGTAGAATATTGAGAAAAAGACAGTTATCCATAATGGATAGCTGTTTTTCTATAAATAAATAAAATGACATTAAATGCTTAAATACTATTGACAAAATTCATTAAATATGGTATAATAATATTAAAGAAAGCAAGAAGTTGCGTAAGAAAGGCAGGTGAAAAATATGAACAGCAGAATTGAAAATGGTACTATGGTATTTTCTTCTAAGGAAGAAGTCATGAAATGGCTTGCAGATGAAAAGATGAAAGAAATCTATGAATCTGACGGCAATCATATTGCTTATTTCAATGGCAAGACAGAGCGAAAGATTTTCTATCCTGAAACGGACAGTACAAAACGAATCAGGGAATCTATTTGTTTTGATGAAAAAGTGACGGATTATCTTGACATTGATAAAACAGCAGAGTTTATCAGCAATTGTATTGATGTCAATGCACTTGCAGCAACAGATACAGTTGCACTTCTCTGGGACGAACCGATTTATGATGAAAACGGTGATATTGAAGATTACAGAGAAGATACCAAAGGCAGAACTGAACTTATGGACAGAACTGATGCAACAGATGAATATGTTCTGGAAGTAGCAAGGGATTTGTTTGGCTGTAACTGGACTGAAAAGTCGGCAATTGTTGTCAACATTGGAGAAATTGTTAATGCTGCAAAAGAAATTGCAGAAGAATGTGACAGTGACTTTGATGAAGTATTCAAAGAAGCTGTTGTGCAGACAATCTGTCATGAATTTCGTCACGCTGTTTATGAAATGACAGATTTTCTTCCTGAAACGGAAAATTATCCGGCAGACGGCGGAGAAGAATATGAAGTGGAGCAGTATGGAAATCTGGAAGCAGATTTTTTGATGTATAATGCAAATGCAATACCATACATTGAAAAAATGTTTTCTCCTATGGAACAAAAACAAAGAAAGGGTGATAAAAAGCGTGAGCAAAAAGAAACTGAAAAGTGAACTGGAAAATCCTGTTGCAAATCCCA
>Ga0326514_10002257_pt1 | contig 12319 bp, 21 predicted proteins | sample 3_2548_0518_D_FD_203653 | JGI IMG/M metagenome (GOLD analysis project Ga0326514, IMG submission 203653) | Bovine rumen microbial communities from UC Davis, California, United States - 3_2548_0518 | ecosystem: Host-associated > Mammals > Digestive system > Stomach > Rumen | place: USA... | reverse complement strand
ACCCCAGCCGCGAGGAATGCCTCCTCAATGCAGAGGCCGAAGCCAAGTCGATGGACAGGCAGTGGCAGTGGGAGGAGCGCAAGACGGGCCAGCCGCGATTCTTCAAGGGCGTCGAGGTGCGCTGCGAAAAAAAGTCTTCCCGCGACGAGGGCAAGGAAAACTATGGCTACTAAAACCCAGAGCATTCTCCTTGCTGGCGTAGCCGTTCTTGCCGTAGGCGTCGGTTCCGTCGGCGCATGGACGGCCCACAGAGCCATCGACCGCATCGGTTTCTATCAGGAAGAGACCCTGAAATGGAAAGGGGAGGCCGACGCTCTGAAGGCCGAGCTGGAAAACCGCCCCGTGCTTGCCGAATGCCCCGCCGGAAAGTACGGCACTCTGGCGTTCGCCAACAAAAACCCAATGAACGTGAAGCACCTCGGCAAGCAGAAGTGGCTTGGCGAGATAGGGCGCGACTATCTAGGCCACGTCAAGTTTTCGTCCATCCACTACGGCATCCGTGCCGGGGTGCTCACGTTGCGGTCGTACCAGACCAAGCACGGCGTGAAAACGCTCAACGGCCTCATAGAGCGGTTCTGCGGCGGAAACGCCGACTACGTTAGATACTTGTCGAGGCGCCTCAATCTCGCGCCGGACGAGGAATTTCAAATCATCCCCCGCATTCCTGAACTGGTGTTGTGGATGAGCGCCTATGAGTCAGGCCGCAGGGTAGACCCGAAAATCATAGCATCCCTCGACATTCTCAAGAAAATATAAAGGAGCAAAGCATGGAAAGCATTGAAGCATTGGTGCGCGAACACCGCGCCCTGAAGTCCCAGATCGACGAGCTGAAGGCCCGCCTCGCCGACGTTAGCGACCAGATCGCCAAGCAGGCCGTCTTCCCTGAAGGGAAGAACACCGCCGTCGCCTCTTTCGGCGGCGTCAAGGTGAAGGTTCAGCGCCGCACCACCTACTACTGGGATCAGGACAAGTTGAACAACGCACGCCTCAAGCTCGGCGACGAGACGTACCTCCGCCTGTTCAGATTCAAATGGGAGCACAACAAGCGTGCGCTGGACGGCTTCCTCGCCAACGCGCCCGAAGAGCAGAAGCGTCCCGTCGAGGATGCCCTGACCGTCAAGAAGGCTTTCACGGTCTCCACGGAGGCTGAAGATGTCCTTTAGCCTCGAAGGCGTCGTGTCGGCAAAGTCCCTGTACCGCCCGCAACGCTTCCTCATCTACGGTGTTCAGGGCATCGGCAAGACCACGGCGGCCTGCACGTTCAAGTCGCCCATCGTTCTTCGCACTGAGGACGGCACCTGCGCTCTCGACGTCCCCACCTTTCCGGAGGTGGCGCATTCCTTTGAAGACGTCGTGGCCGCGATTCAGGCTCTGCATGGAGAGCACCCCTTCCAGACGCTGGTGCTCGACTCGCTCGACTGGCTGGAGCCTCTCGTCTGGGACCGCGTATGTCGCGACCACCCCGACGACAATGGGCAGCCCATGCAGAGCATCGAAAAGCTGGACTACGGCAAGGGCTACGTCGAGGCTGACCGTTGGTGGCGCCACATTCAGGGCGGACTCGACAGCCTCCGCCTGAAGCGCGGCATGCAGATCGTTTTGATTGCACACTCCGAAATCAAGATGTTCTCTCCGCCGGACAACGAAAAGTACGACAGATACCAGCCCAAGCTGCACAAGAGGGCTTTTGCCCTTTGGCAAGAGTGGAGCGACAACGTGCTCTTTGTCAACTACAGGGCCATCCTGAGGAGCCGCGACCCTCAGGGCAAGCAGTTCCGCGCCGAAGGCTCCGGCGACCGCATTATTTACACGGCGGAGCGTCCGGCCTTTCTGGCGAAGAACAGGTGGGGGTTGCCGAACGAAATTTCCGTAGGCTCCGACAGGAGCTGGAAGCCCCTGCACGACGCCCTCAAAGCCGCCGTTGGCGACGCATACCCCTACCCTATGTAAAGGAGGAAAACAGATGCTTGATTTTAACGGAGTTGGACAGCAGGGAACGACCGCTGTCGGCGTCATCCCGCCGGACAGCATGGTGATAGTCAGACTGCACATCATCATGCCCTCTCAGGGCAGCATCGGCTCTGCCGTAGAGCTGACGCGCTCCAAGTCTTCCACGGTGGAATTTCTCGCCACCGAGCTGGAGGTCACTGAAGGCCAGTTTCGCGGGGCAAAGATCTACCACCGCTTCAACGTGGGCGGCGACTCCACCCCCGGACAGCGGAAGAGTGTGGAGATTGCGAAGCGGCAGCTCTGTGCCCTCCTTGAAGTGTCTCGTGGCGTCTCTCCGGACGACGCCTCCCCGCAGGCCACGGAAGCCCGCCGCGTCAACGGCTGGGCCGATTTCGAGGGCATGACGTTCCCCATTCTCGTCGGCTGTAGGGCTTCGACAAGTGTCAAGAAGAACGACCCCGCGCACTACTACGTCAACAACATTCTGGTGCGTGTGGTGACGCAGGCCGACGGCGAGTTTTCGACGCTGCGCCAGCCTCCATACGAGATCATTTCGGCGCAGCCCATCCCTGAATTCCCCGTGTCCGCCGCTCCCTCCGCAGGCTCGGCGGCGCAGCTCTGGGGCGCTCCGCAGGCGCAGGCGGCTCCCGCCTCCGCGCCGCAGGCGCAGACGGGCTGGGGTTCCGCTCCCGCCCAGCCCGCCACGCCTCCTCCGGCGTCGGCTCCCATGCCGGGTGTGCAGACGCCGTCATGGGCGCAGCCTGCTCCCGCCCAGCAGGCGCAACCCGCAGGTGGCATGGGAGAAGTGCCTTTTTAGGCAATGATTCTCAGGCCATATCAATCCCGTCTTGTCTCCAGAGCCGTCAAGGCTCTGGAGAAGCACGGGAACACCCTGTGCGTGGCTCCGACAGGCGCGGGGAAAACTATCATGCTTGGCTCTCTTGCCAAAGAGGTGGGCGGAAAGACGCTGGTACTCCAGCACAGGCAGGAGCTTGTCGGGCAGAACATGCGGAAGTTCAAGCAGATCAACGACGGAGCGACCACGTCTCTCTGGACTGCTGAGAAGAAGAGCTTCCGGGGCGACGCCACATTCGCGATGGTGCAGAGCCTCTGCGGGCATCTCGACAGGATCCCGAAGCTCGACCTGCTCATCGCCGACGAGGCGCACCACTGCGCCGCTCCAACGTGGCAGGCCATTATCGACAGAGCTCGCGAGGTCAATCCCGCCGTCAAGATCGCCGGATTCACGGCGACGCCGTCCCGCACGGACGGCAAGGGACTGCGGAAGATCTTCGACAACGTCTGCGACAAGATCACGCTCAAGGAGCTTGTCGAGCTTGGCTTCCTTGTCGCGCCCCGCGCATTCGTGCTGCAGGTGGACGGCGTGGATGAAAAGCTGAAGGCGCTGAAGGGGCAGTCGGACTTCGGCGATCAGGCCGAGGTTGCCGACGTCCTCAATACGGAGGTGGTCAACGCCGAGGTTATCCGCCACTGGCGGGAGAAGGCCGGAGACAGGCCGACGGTCGTTTTCGGCGCGACGGTTGCCCATGCCGAAGCCGTGGCGCAGGCGTTCCGCGAGGCAGGCATCCCGGCTGAGTGCGTCCACGGCGAACTCTCGATAAAGGAGCGGAACGCCATCCTCAGACGCATGACGTCCGGCGAAACGAAGGTTGTCACCAACTGCATGGTACTCACGGAGGGCTGGGATTTCCCGCCAGTTTCGTGCGTCATCCTTTTGCGGAAATGCTCCGGCAAAGGTCCGATGATCCAGATGGTCGGACGCGGTCTACGGCGCGTTGACCCTGAAGAGTTCCCGGACGTAGTCAAGAAGGACTGCGTTGTTCTTGATTTTGGAATGTCGCTTGCCACGCATGGCGACATCAATGCCGACGTCGATCTGGATGAACGGGAGCCGGATCCAGACGCCGCGCCGACGAAGGACTGCCCGCAGTGCGAGGCCGAGGTTCCGGCTGGCGTCCGCGTCTGCCCTTTCTGCGGGTACGAATTTCCCCCGCCGGAGGAAGACGGCACGCAGGTGCTGGAGAAAGTCGAGATGTCCGAGGTCGAGATCCTCGGCCGCTCCATGTGGCGCTACATCGACCTGTTCGGCTCCGGACGCTGCTTTCTGGCTTCGGGCTTCGAGGCATGGGCGGGCGTGTTCAGCGCCGACGACGACACGTGGTACGCCATAGGGAGGCAGAAGCGCCACAGGGTGCGGTGCGTTCTCGTCGGAGAAAGGACTCAGGCTCTTGCGGCCGCCGACGACTTCCTCCGCAAACACGAAACCGAGGTCGCCAGCCGGAAGTTCTGCCGATGGCTGAATGATCCGGCGACGGACGCCCAGATGGCCCAGCTTGCCCGGTTCGGCTACCGGAACGTCCCGCTCTCAAAGTACGAGGCCGGAGCGCACCTGTCGTTCCGCTTCGGGCAGAAGGACATCGAGCGCATCATGGGGGTGGCATGAGGATTGTTGACGGCGCTGGCCTGTGGGCGTCGCTCCAGAAGGAGGGGCTGGACGCCAAGCGGATCGGCGAGATGAGCCTGTCAGAAGTCGAGCTGCTGGCGGCCGTCCTTGCCGACCACGTGGACGGCGCAACCGCGCCATGCTGGAACGGCAAAGACTTAATCGTGCCATTCGACGCGCCATACGGCCTGCGCTGGTGGCGCCACAAGTTCAAGCCTGCCGAACGCCTCAAGCTCCTCCGCGAGGCTGGAGTGCCGGAAGACAGGCTGACGTCCTACATGGACGAACGCTCCATCCTCATGGCTGAAGGCAGGGTGGACGAAAGTGGAAACGAGATAAGGAGAAAAAGTTAATGGTAGAAAAAGAACCCAATCCGTTTCAATTAATTTTAGTTAGGTCTTGTATGCATACAAGATACATATGGAGGCCAGATATTTTTTTATATAAATTAGATGACAAAAACTATATATGTACAAAAATTGTGTTTAGCTATGCAGATGAATGGATCCCATATAAAGGCAATGAGCATTTTAATGGAATTGATTTGCCATACCTTTATAGTTTTATAGAGGGACAACTTGTAGCTGTTAAACACAATATTAGTGATGAATGGGTGCCAGGAATTTATAAAGGCCGTCAATACAATGGATGTCAATGCGTTGCGGATGGTAAGTATGGCGTATGGCATTATTGTCTCCCTTCTGAATATGTCTTTAAAAAATAAATTTAATCCCTACGTTCAACGCGACAGGATCGTCGCTACGTGTCCGAGGGTGCTGATTCAGCCAGACAAGCGCATTGCAGTGCTGATCGGCATCCTCAATGCGCGGTTGTGCGGAATATGGAGGATAAAATGAATGTTGTAATTAAAATGGGTAAGCTTATGTATGCAAAAAATGCAAAAGATTATATATGTCCATTAAGTTCATCTTCTGACGGGCCTGTATTAGCATGTGAGGGTGATAAATGTCCTAAATGGATTCCTACATATCAGTTTTTTGATTGTAAAGAAATAACTGATCTGGTTCCTTCTGAACCAGAAGACGATTGTGGCTTCTGCTCTCTCTAGGAGTCATTCATGACTCGCCAAATAACAATCACCCTTGACTACCACCCTGCCGTTCTGGCGGCGATGTGTCGCCATGCATGGGATGATACCGATCAGCATAGATGTCCAACCGGCGACGGCCTGAAGTGTCCCTTCGGCCTCGCGCTCTACTGCACCGATGTACAGACAGAGGACTGGGAAGCCGTCTGTCTGGCGCAGGAGGAGGAAGCAGATGAGCGAACGTAAGTTCCACCCCTTCGGCCGCGTCCTTGTCCGCGACGCCGATGACGACGTGTGGCGCATTCAGTTCTACTCGCATCCATATGGGGAACTCCACGCCTGCCTCAACGGCGTCCATGTCCAGTGCATTCCGTTCGCAGGCAACGAGGCTCTCCTCGGCACGACCGATAGCCCGGAACCGGAATTCAGGAAGGGCGACACCGTGCTGGTGTGGGACAAGGACGACAGCATAAAGAAGATCAGAATATACTCGCACTACGACGCCAAATACAGCAAGCATGTCGTGCTCGAACATCAAATTCGCGACAAGGCGAACAAAGGATTCATGTGGGATCATGCCGAGAAATTTGCTCCCGCGACCGTGGAGGGTTCCACAGTACGGTCATAGGCAGGCGGAACCAGAGCGTAACGGCGAAATCGCATCTCACCTCCTTGCGGCCCGACGGCGGGCGGGATAACCCGCCGCAAAATTTTCTGGAGGAACAATATGGAATTCAAGACTGGAGATTTCGTTTTGTGCCGCGACGACAACGGCGAGGCATGGTATCCATTCATCTTTTGCGAAATGCTGGACGGAAATGAAGAGCCGTTTCTCGTGTTCAACGGACAGACGTACAGGCAGTGCATCCCGCTTAAAGGCAACGAGCATCTCGCCCGGAAGGTAGGCGTCTCTCCAGACTGGGACGGCGAACCCGAACCAGAGTTGACGGAATACGGCTTCCTCGAACCCGTCGAGGCTTTTGGCTGCGGCGAATGGCATCAGGCCGTATACGTCAAGATGTCGGACGACCGATGGGACAGGTATCCCCATCAGGTGCTCTATGCCGACGACCGCTCCACGGCGTGGGTGGCTGAAAAGCAGGTGCGCCGTGCAGTACGCTAACGCCTCCCGCCAGCACAGGGACTGCATCCTCGGCGCCAGCTTCCCGCTATGCGCGTGGGACCACTTTCCGCAGGGGAGAGAGCGTCCACAGGAGCTGAAAGCGGCCTGCGAGGCGCTGAAGGCCATCCATCAGAGCCTCGCCGTGGATGCACTGTCGAGAGGCGCAATCCGCGACATCGACCGCTCCTGCGGACTGGCAGCCGACAGCGGCATCGGCTACGACACGGCGTGGCCTCCGGACGAGATCTGGAAAGGATGGATGCGGATGTTTTTTGTGGGGTGGTACGCCATGACCGATGCCGTCAACACGGCCCACGTCTGGGTGGCGAAGCAGGCCGAGAACTGGCGCATTGCCCAGAAGAACATGGACATTCTCTATGACCGCTGGCTGAAAAAGTTCCCCAGAGAAGAGATGTTTGCCTGCCGCGTGTGGTGCAGCGAGGCCAGCCCGTATGCACATAAAGAGCTGAAGGAGTTTTTAAGTGGAAATTGAACTGATGCAGACGGCGGGCCTTGATCCTGCCCTGATAGGAATTGGCCTGTCCTACGGGCTGACGTCGGATGCATTTGCCATGCGCTACGTGCCTGAAGACAGGAAGAACCGCATCGTCCAGATAGCAGGGAAGCTTGCCTCCAGAGGCGGCGGCGAAGACAAGTTTCTCCGGCAGGCGATGTACTGGTGGTCTGTCAGGGGGCCGAGATTCTGGTGGTGCGAGGCAGACACGTATAAGGTCGCCACGACGGCCCAGAGCGAAAGCACCATGCACACTATCATGCACCGCGAACTGACTCAGGAGGATTTCGAGTACGAGATTCCTCCGTTCATGCTTGGACAGCTCAATGGCCTCATTGAAGGCTACAGAATGACGAAGAACGAGGAAGCGTTCCTGAAGCTGAAAAACATGCTTCCTGAAGGCTTTCTCCAAAGGCGCATCTGGTCGCTTTCATTGGCGAACATGAAAAACATATACGCACAGCGCAAAAAGCACCGCCTCCCGCAGTGGAAAATAGTCTGCGATGCTTTTGTGGAGCATACGCCAATGTGGCTGAGAGGCATCTATGAGTGACATTCCCCGCACAAGCGATATTCGGGCGGCCGTCGCGGTTCTCGAAGAAAAGGAGGCCGAGTATCTGGAAGCCTATAATGCTCTTGTTGACATCTGCGCGAAAGGCGCAGGTGTCTGCGGTTCCGAGGCGGGAGTGACGGCGTTCAGTCTTCTTGGCAGGGACGGCGGCTGGAACGACAGCGTCGAGGAGCATGGCAAAATTCTCCGCCGGGGAGCGGCCCTTCTGACGGCGATGATGGCGGAGCCGGAAATCTTCCTTGACCTCGTCAAGGCCGAGCCGAAGGGAGGCGTGCAGTGACGATGAATTCCGGCATGTATTCGTCCAAGTCGGACGAATGGACGACGCCGAAGGACTTGTTTGACAAGCTCAACAGGCGGTTCCTGTTCGATCTCGACCCGGCGGCCACCTTCCAGAACCATCTCTGCCCCACATTCTACACGAAGGAGGACAGCGGCCTCGATCATTCGTGGGAGGGCTGGCGCGTCTTCGTGAACCCTCCCTACAGCCGCATCAAGGACTGGGCGCTCAAGTGCTGCCTCGAAGGAATCAGGGCTGACTGCATTGTGGCGCTGGTGCCCGCCAGAACGGACACGCAGTGGTTCCAAGGCATTATGGCCTGCGCCGACAAGATAGTTTTCATCAAGGGCCGCCTCAAGTTCGGAGACGGAAAAGGCTCCGCGCCCTTCCCATCGGCACTCGCAATCTGGATGGGGCTGCATGAATTTTAAATTTCCGCGAGGCGGTCTCGCGGAACTGGGGCATGGCCTCCGTGGGCGGTCTTTCTGTCTGCCGTCCACGGAGGCTTGAAGAAGACATGCCTGCTACGGGAGGTGTGGAGATGACAGACTATATGCTTTTGGAAATGGAAAAAGTTCTTGAAGACGTCAAAAAAGCACTCGAACAGCTTGCAAAAGAAGTTCGCAATTCAAGCATAGAGCAGAGCCGCATTGGCGATGCACTGCTAGACATTCGTGACATCTTGTCGTCAAAAGAGCGTAGGCATGAATAAAATCCGCTATCTGTCGCTTTTCTCCGGCATCGAGGCGTTCAGCTGCGCCGTGAAGGGCATGCCGGAGTTCGAGCCTGTGGCGTTTGCCGAGATAGAGCCGTTTCCGTGCGCCGTGCTGCAGCATCACTTTCCAGACGTGCCGAATCTCGGCGACGTTACACAGATAAACGGGAGGGAATTGCGTGGACTTGTTGACCTTATTGTCGGAGGCAGCCCGTGTCAGGGGTTCAGCGTCGCCGGACAGCGCAAAGGACTCGATGACGAACGATCTTGTCTTGCGCTCACGTATGTCCGGCTGGTTGACGAAGTGCGTCCAAAAATGTGGCTCTGGGAAAACGTGCCGGGATGCCTCTCGACCAACGGCGGGCAGGATCTCCGATCCTTCCTCTCCGCGCTTGCAGACATCGGGTATTCTCTCTCATGGACTATTCTCGACAGCCAGTATTTCGGAGTGGCGCAGCGGCGGCGCCGCGTGTTTGCTTTCGGATATCTTGGAGACGACTGGCAAAGTGCGGCAAAAGTACTACTTGAGCCGAACAGCATGTGCCGGAATCCTCCGCCGCGCCGAAAAAAGAGGGAAGGAGATTCCAGCCGCGCTGAAGGCGGCGCTGGAGAGCGTGGCAAACGGATAGCCCAGAACGACACGTTCGCGACGCTGTGCGCCAGCGGAGCGGGCTGCGACAGGCCGTCCGCGCAGGGAAGCCAGCTTGACTATCTGGTGCTGGACGAGCCGAAAGTGCACACCATGCTTCTAGGCCATACCAAGGCCAACGGCGCAAACGTAGGCGAGGACGTCGCCTACACGGTGGACGCCGCCGCGCCTCAGGCCATAGCGTTCGCCGACAGCACTGAGAGAGAGACGGCTTCCGGCAAGCAGACATTCCCTACGCTGACTTCCTGCATGGGAAGCAAGCTCTGGCTTACTAATCAAGAAGCGTTCAGCGGCGACTACTACATAAAGGAGCCGAAATGAAATGCTGGCCCATATCGCTGCAGAACGCCATGCATAAGACAGGTGACCCGGCAGGCGGGTGTGGCATTGGAGACGAGGGAGACCCTGCGTTCACAATGCGGGCGGACGGGGGACATCCGCCAGTGGTAGGCATTGCTGACAAAGTGATGGCACTCCACGACAACAATGGAAACACTCATACGTTAGCTATAGATATATCTCCAACATTAACTACTCAGCAGGACAAGCATGCGTGGTGTTCGGCAGTGAAAGAAGAACAGAAATACGTCGTCCGCCGAATTACGCCGATGGAGGCAGAGCGCCTTCAGGGGTTTCCTGACGGATGGACAGACGTCGAATTCAGAGGGAAGCCTGCGCCGGACACGGCGCGATACAAGGCGCTTGGCAACAGCATGACTGTGAACGTCATGGCATGGATCGCAAAACGTATTCTCATGGTAGAGAATGGAGAACTGTAATGGAAAAGCATGAATTCAAGCCCAAGGAATGGGTGCTGGTCAGGGACGACGAAACTCAAAAGTGGAAACTGGACATCTTCAGCCACTTTGTAGACGGAATTTCATTTCCGTACATCTGTATCGGTAGCTATTACAGCGAGTGCATTCCTTTTGAGGGCAACGAGCATCTGCTTGGCACCAGCGACTCGCCGAAAGAGGAGCCGAATGAAGAATTCAAGTTCGGCGACAAGGTGAAGTGCAAGCGCGACAAGCGCGACGACACATGGGTGGACGGCCTGTTCGTCGTGGACGATGACAGCTTCCTCCCGTACCTCGTCTTCCTGCCTGAAGAAAACGACATCGAGTGGTTCTGTCGGAAGGACGTCCGCCATGCCTAGGCAAAGCTGGGACCAATACTTCCTCGGCATCGCCGGGGAGGTGGCGAAGCGGTCTACCTGTCTCCGCAGGCAGGTAGGCTGCGTCATGGTGCGGGACAGGCATGTTCTGGCGACAGGCTACAATGGGTCCCCTGCTGGCGCACCTCACTGCCTCGACGTCGGCTGCGCCAGAGAGGGCATCCCGTCCGGCGAGAGACTCGATTTATGCAGAGCTTCGCATGCCGAGGCAAACGCCGTCTGTCAGGCGGCCCATTTCGGCGAGGCGCTGTCCGGCGCGACGGCCTACGTCACGATCAGGCCGTGCGCCGGATGCATGCGCCTGCTCATTCAGGCTGGCGTGAAGCGGGTGGTGTTCAGCGGCGGCTACCCGGATGAAACGACGGTAAAGGTGGCGAAGGAGTCAGGCTTTGAAACTAGGAACGGTGAGATCAGACGAATGGTCTGATGCGACATGTGCAATCATGTGGGTGGACGGGCGGGACAGCGAGAGACTGCGCCGATGGCTGCCCGTGTACATGTGCCTTAAAGGCAACGCCATCTGGGACAAGGTTAGAAATATAGACCACAGGCTGTATTCTGGCTGCGTGGTCGTCGTGAAGAAGAGCGGGAGTCTGGAGGTGGTGTAGATGGGAAAACGCAAGGCCGACTGTACTCCAGAAGAATGGGAAGAACACCTTAGAAAAGAAAGAGAAAGATATTGGAAAAATCCAGAAAAGTTTAGGGAAAAAAGACGTAGATGGATTGAGAACAATAGAGAAAAGAAAAGACTCTCAGATAAAAAATACAATACTAAAAGACAAAAATCTGAAGAGTATAGGGTTAAATGTAAAGAAATAAGCAAACGATACCGACAAAATCATAAATTAGAAATATCAGAAAAGAGGAAACTAGACAGGAAATTGCATCCAGAAAAATACACAGAACAACGAAAGAGATATAGAGAACGGCACTTGCAAGAGATAAATACAAGAACAAAGATATATTATACTACGCATAAAAAAATAGAAAAAGAAAGAAATAAAAAGCGTAGAAACGAGACTTATCTCGATTTTAACAAATACGCATATAGGCTTACTATTGATGAAGACCCTATAAGAGATAAAAATGGATACTTAATGGTTAGAGATTTTTATACAAAAGAATATTTTTATCCTAAAAGGTGGCAAGTTGAACAACGAATTATGAGCTTAGAAGGTAAAAAGTCTGGAGAATTACATCTATATGCATCAAATGAGTCAAAGCGATTATGTCCAGTATATAGAGCGCATAACCAATTAAGAAATATTGGACATCGTTATCAACCAAAAACATCTCCCGCCCGCGACCCAGCTTGGCGCAACATGGTCATCTCCCGCGCCGACGGTCGCTGCGAGAGATGCGGGAAGGAGTGCGACAGTCTGATAGCGCACCACAAGGTGCCAGTGGCGTCCTGCGCCATGATGGCCGCCGACATCGACAACGGCATGGCGCTCTGTCCTGAGTGCCACAAGGAAGTGCATTCAACGGACGGCTGCAGGCTCCATGAGCTTGCGGCTGAGAAAAGGGAGGCTGTGTAGATGAAATTCGGGCAGAGGGTCGAGGCGAAGCGCCGCACGGAAGACGCATGGGAGCCGGCGGTCGTGCTCTGCGTCGAGAGCGGCTATGTGACGGTAGGCTTTCAGAACGGCGAAGCTAAAGTGCTCATGGACTACCTTGTACGAACGAAGGCCGTCGCGTGGCGCGAAAGGCATCGCGAGAAGTTGATCCTGTATCAGCGCCAGCGGAGGGCGAGGCTTGCCGCCGAGAAGCACGGCATCACGCTTGAGGAGGCCGTCTACCGCCAGGAGCAGCGCCGTGCCAGACGCATCGC
>Ga0326514_10002256_pt1 | contig 12321 bp, 15 predicted proteins | sample 3_2548_0518_D_FD_203653 | JGI IMG/M metagenome (GOLD analysis project Ga0326514, IMG submission 203653) | Bovine rumen microbial communities from UC Davis, California, United States - 3_2548_0518 | ecosystem: Host-associated > Mammals > Digestive system > Stomach > Rumen | place: USA... | reverse complement strand
GGTGCTGTTTTTTTAGGAATCAGATTCAGGATCGTCATTTTTCTTTACCGGGTTCTGGATCTGATCGCGAACCATCCGCTGAATGTCACCGAGTAGATAGTAAATTGTCATGCCTGACAGTTTTGATTCGTTTAAGACCACAAAAATCTTTTCCATTGTTGCCTGTACTGTTTCAAATTCGTTCATATTATGATCCTCTCAAATATCCGTTATCCCAATAACAGGTTTTTTGTACACCGCCGGTTTTTATGGAAATATATCCGCTGTTGTTAGTTGTTCCCAAATAGACAACGTTATTTCCAACAATATCAAGATTGCCGTTGGTCTGCATTGTTACTCTTTGCTGACCGCCAGTGTTAGTCAAAATTTCAAATTTTCCATCTGAATACATGTCTAGTCTTGTTCTGGTATTGCCGTTTGTATCTCTGTTAGTAATTGAAAGCGTGCCAGAATTATTTTCAGAATGCGCATATATTGTATTTGCTAAAGAACCGTTATCATGGTGATTTTCAATATAGAAATAATTGTTTCCGTTTGATTTGTTTGAAAATAGCGTCAGACCGTTTCTTAACTGGCTTGTTCCATTGTAATTATTCAGAAACAATGAATTTCTATCGCTATATGACATCATGTTCAAGTAATTCGCAAAATAATTGGTGTCAGCCGATGCATTCCCAATGTCATAATTTGCGATACTCGCCCCGCCCATTGTTCCGTTATATGTCAAATTCACAAAATTTGCATTTTTCGCTTGACCAGTAAAGTTGTTTAGAAAATTGAACGAAGTTGACGCATCGCGTGCCAGAAGATAAATTCCGTTTGCGTTGACGTTGTTTCGCATATTGAAAATGCTTATTCTGTTCGTGTCCAACTCTTGAAGTGTAATATTTGACTGTAATTGCAAATAGTTCCCTACGTGCGAATCGGAATCTATATTTTTAGCAAAAAATTCACCTCTTGTCTGAAACTGCATGACACCTTCGCCTTCAAACAATGCACCCGTTTCTGCGTTATTGGTTCGCAGTTCCGTTGTGTTTGGTGAATCACCGAAAACAATTCGTGAACCGGTAATATTTGAACCAGTGATGTCAATCGCGTTGATTGTACCGGATTGAATAAAATCTGCGACAAACCCCCCGTCAATTGTCCACGCGGTTGTATATGTGCCTGAATACCCGGTATTTGAAAAACCGATGCCATTTTTGTTCATTCTGATGACATTGACCGCAGTCTGTTTGTCGGCAGTATCCATGATCAGAATTTCTTCTGGCTGTCCGTTTGCATTCTTTGAAATTACAACATAACCGCCAAGACCGCCGGTGATCAAATCAGTCGCGTGTTCAATCGCGCCATCCATAGCGGAAACCGCTTCAGTCACAACTTCATCTGATACGCTGTCAACAATTGATTCAGTCAGATTTGTTCGTGCATCACCGATTTCAACGTTTGTAAGCCGTTCATTCAGAACATCATATTCCGTTCGAATGACTTTCGCCGTTGCGTTCACGCCTAGTTTTTCGAAATAAACTTGAACCGTGTCACACAATGAAACGCGTTCCAGCTGCAGAACATCTTTGTACTGGTCTGTTTGCTGAAGCGCGATCAGTGAAACATCAATGCTGACTTTCGGAACATTCAGTGAATGTGCCTGAATGTAATTCTGTGAAAGTGTGTTGATTGCGTTCACTGTGATCGGCGTATCATCATCAAACTGATCACTGAAATCAATAATCATTGTTTTCGGTGCGCTTGTGTTCGGCGTGATGTATTGAATCGTTCCGTTTGTCACTGTTCCATCACCAGCGACCGCAAAACCAAGAACCGCATCATACATTGAATCAATGTTCGTTTCCTGTGTGACATCAATCAGATTTTTCCCGTATCTGATTTCAACACCGTTGTTGTTTCCGCGATGTGCCAGAAGTTTCACGGTCAGATTGTCAAACTCATATTCGCCACCGAAGCAGTCAAGAATTGAACCGGCATATCCACCGAGACATTCCCGGAAATATTTCGGCTCTTCCAGCGTGAACCCGGTTTCTGTGTTCTGAATGTCCGTGAACACGCCAAATTCATATTGTGTTGCAAGATGCGAAACAAGTCCGTTCAACGCGTTACTGACACCAACCGCCGTAAACGGAAGGACTGGTGCTTTCCCTAAATCGTAGGTAATATGTCGCGCATATACCGTACAAACCCCATTCAGCGGTTTTGTAATCTGATACACGCGGAACAGCTGCATTCCCTCTTTGTCACCGGCTTTGACTTTGAAAATAGATCCCGGATGGATAGCAGAAAACAGTTCATCTTCAATGAACACGTTCATTTCCAGTTCATACAATCCATTTCGTTCCTCAGTGACAACGGCAGTCAACGCGTTGATCAGTCCGACCCCGTTTGTATAACTTGCCGCGATCTGTGCCAGCGTTTGTGTTGTTTCATCGTACAAAATAGGTTTCATATTTTCCACCATCTAGGAACAACGGAAAGCGAAGTGACACCTGTGAAATCAATCCCATTGTCACCCGGATTCAGAACAGGAATTTCATTGTTCGAATATTCAACATCATTGTTTCTGTTGATCGTGCCTTCATACGCGTTCCCGGATTCGCAATCAATCACCAGAACGCCCGTGTTTTGATTCACGGTGATTGTTGAATTGTTGATTCTGACCGTTCCCGTTCCTGTTACAAACAGTTTCGGCAACGCCTTTTTCGTTGTCGGATTGTGAAGTGTGATTGAGTTATTGACTTCAATCAGCATTTCGCCCGATTTCAGCCATTTCTGCGGTTCGAAATTGATTTCGACGGTAAATGTTCCACGCCTGTTGAATTGCCCCATATTCGGTTGAATATCAGCCACAATCTGCCCCATTCTGAACACATCTGGTTCTTCGTTGGATTCGATGCGCTGGTATCCAGTCAGTGAAGAAAGATAATTAACCAAGTCAGAAAAATTTCTTCCGAAATCTTTGTGAATATAACAATTGAACGGAATTGAAATATTCATGAAACGATTCCCGTCAATGGTCAAATCACCACTGCGACCGGGAATCGTAATGAACTGAACATCTTTCTGCGGAACACGCCACCATTCCGACCCGTCATAAAACGTTAAAAAATCAGAAAGCGGTTTTCCGCTAACTGTCAAAATCTGCTTCATTACGAGAAAACCGCCTTTCTTGAATTATTCATGTGAACAAGAACTTTTTCGACTTCAAGCGCAACTTCACGCGCGTCCATTCCGGGTGTTGCGTAAATATTGAACACGTTTTCTGTTGAACCCGCTGCTTGCGAAATCATATTCATCAGTTTGTTCGTGCCGATGACCAGTTCAGAACCAGAACCATCACCGAAACCCTTCAATCCGCCCGCTGTTGGCAATACCGTCGGACTGTTGAACATGATCGCGTTGTCATACGCTTTTTTGTACCAATCAATACTAAAATGCGGAACACTAGGCGGCATCAGACTAAAACCGCCAGAAATGCTGATGTGCGGCATTTTTAACTTCGGCAATGACCAACTGAAATTGAAAAATGATTTGATTCGGTCAATCGCGTTTTTGACTGCATCTTTCGCGGCGTTTATACGTTCTGTGATTCCGTTTTTGATATTGTCAAACGTCGATCTGATTGAATCCCACATCTGACCGGCTTTTTCTTTGATCGTATCCCAATTCTTATAAAGTAAAACACCGACCGCGATCAATGCCCCGACTGCCGCGACCACAATGCCGATCGGAGAAGCCAAGAACCCGATCGCAGTCGCAAGAACAGTGAAAATTGTTGAAAGATTCGACAACAATGCCGCCAATGGTGAAATCGCCGCCACCATTGCCAAGATTGTCAGAATCAGTTTCTGTGTGTCACCGTCAAGATTTGCAAACCATGACATGACCTGTGTCACCACGTTCACCAGTTCTTCCAATGCTGGAATCAATGATTCAGCCAACGCCGCACCAGCTTTGAAGAATGATTGCGTTGCGGTGTTCTTCAGTCTGTCCATCTGGTCATTGAATTCAACGGCAGCTGAAACGCCATCTTCAGAAAGAATGATTCCCGCATCTTCCGCTTCTTTGCCAAGCGTCCGCAATGCTTCACCGCCATCATCGACAATCCCCGCCATTTCCATCGCGGACTTGCCGAACAGTTCCATTGACAGCGCATCGCGTTCGGTTTCGTTCTGGACTTTTGACAACGCCTGAATAGATTCATACCAGACATCAGTTGCATCACGCATTTCGCCGTTCTGGTCTTTGATAGATACGCCCAACGTTTCAAAAACTGCGCTGCCTGATGACATTGATTTTGTCAATTTCGTGACAGAACCTGTCATCGTGTCCATGCTGACATCAATGAAATCAGATGCATACTGCATCTTCTGAAGTTCTTCAACGCTGAATCCGGTAACGTTCGCCAGTGTTGCCAAATCATCAGCTGTTGACGCGGCTTTTGTTGCCATTCCGACCATACCAACGGCAGCACCACCAGCCGCCATTGATAGACCCTTTGTTTTTTCGGCAACCTGCCCCATTTTCGTTGAAAAAGAATCAATGTACGGGTGTGTGCTGTTCAGTTCTTTTTCCAAGTCTTTCAGATTCTGCGTTGTTTCAATTAGTTCACGTTGCAACGCGTTCTGCTGTTCTTGGTTTGCTGATGTATCACCCGCGTTCTTCATCTGTTCCAGCGCGGTTTTCAGTTCGGTTTGCCGTTTCTTTGTATCATCAACTGCTTTTGTCAAAAGTTCGTGTTTCTGTTTTAACAGTTCCACGTTTGATGGATCTAATTTCAGCAGTTTGTTTACGTCTTTCAGTTTTGTTTGTGTGTCTTTAAGTGATTTGTCGGCTTCTTTCAAAGAATCTGTCAATTTTTTTGTATCGCCGCCGATTTCAATTGTGATTCCCTTTATTCTGTTACTTGCCATATATCACTCCTAAAATTTATCGAAATCTTCCTGTGTCGGCGTTTCGAAATATTCTTCACTGTCATTCGCTTTTTCGATGTACATATCAAAAATCATGCCGATGTCCAACCCATCAAGATCGGACACCGACACGCCAAGTTCAAAACATCGAAGAAGATACAGTGCAACCGTCATTTCGCGGTCAGTTCCGCGATGTTTTTTTTTGATTCCGAAATCTGAACCATGTTCAAATTCCACAATGCCAGAATTTCTGGCAGAACGAGATAAATTGAAAAGACACTGAATTGATCAAGCCATTCATCAATCGTTCCCGGAATTGTTTTGTCTGCCTGTTTTGCCATGACATAAGCAACATTTTCAAACACTTCCAGCGATTCAACGTCAAAAACAGAACCGACATCGACACCTTCTTCATCTGGTGCTTCATCCGGTTCCGTTTCGGCTTTCAGCGCGTTTTTTCTGAACGCGTTTGTCAGCAGTGAAATGTCTTTGAATATGTCACGCCCGAACATTGTCCGGTAAAGTCTAGGCGTGTTTCCGTTCGCTTTGAATGCGACCTGTTTCCCATCAATTTCAATTGTTCTTTCCATAATTTACCCCCTGTCAATTCACTATAAGTTCACGGGTTCGTAAACAGTAGTAAACCAACCTTCATACTGCGTTGCTGCAGCCGTTGCATCACAACGCGATTTTACGATGTTGTCACTGATGCGCGGCATCACAGTCAGATTCAGTGTGTCTGTCTGCGGTGTTTTGCTGCCTTCCAGTGTCGCACCGTTCACAGATGCCCGCGATGCAGTGCAACGATACAGGCAATGACGGATTCCGTTCTTATCGCCCGTGAACTGGAACAGAAGCGCAAACTCTGCTGATTCTGCTTCTGCGCTCTCAAACATAACGTTGTTGTCATCGGCAGCTTCACCAAGAATGTCAGTGCGGAACGATTCAGGAATCAACGCGATTTCAAGCGTTCCCGTGTATCCGTTATTTGCCGCGCTTGCATAATAAACAATGTCATCAGCATAGAACGGATCTGTATCGCCCGCCGGGTCTAATGTCATATTGACCGCGCCCGGAATCCGAACGGGTGCCGCATACGTCAGCGTTCCCGTTCCGTCATCTGTCGCTTTTGCATAATAGACATTTTTCAGACCGAATTTCACTTTATTCGCCATGAATAATTTCTCCTATCTCATAAACAGTCATGTGCATACGTTCAGATTCAATGTATGAATCAGATTTGTTCCAAAATAATTCAGATGCATTCAAAACGGCTTCAATCGTCAATTCATCTTCGAATGATTTTCGCGGTGAATACAATTCGATTACTGGTTCCAGAATTTCAGCGTAAACAACATCATCCGCGCCAAAATTGTTTGACCCTTGGAAATACCAAACGAAATAGGGGGGCTTTGGCACCTTTTTCTCCGGGAATGAATAATATGTGTGCGGGATATTGATTTGATCCATGATTGCCTTAAATTCAGCGTATTTCATAGTTTTTCCATCAACTCCTTTTCTATCATTTCCGCCGCGTTGTCATTGGCTTCTGCTATGTGCGGATAGGCTTTTGACCGCCCGCCATTCTGTAATGCATGACCAAATTCAAGCAGATGCGTCAATCCCGGTGAATTGGCATTGTAAACAACACCTTCCACGCTTAAGCGCGTTTTTTCAATTTTGGTTTTCCAGCCTTTTCGGTATTTCCCTGATCGTGATGTAAATGAACCGGTATTTTTACTGCGCAGTTCCTTTTGCGCTGATTTTGCTGTTTTTGTGACAGCTTCTTCCAATACCTCTTCGCAACCGTCGCCGTAATCGTTCAGCATATCCATCACAACGCTTTCCAATTCATTCGCATTGATGGTTTTAGGCATTGCCCTGTTTCCTTTCGATATACAGTTCAATCATTTCATCATCGCGAACATACGTTCTGTAAATCGTATATCGTTTGCCATTCAATTCGATGATCTGTTCTCCAGCGTAATCGTATTGAAACACGATCACTTGAAATTCTGGGTTCAGCCCATTCCGCGCACCTTCGAACCATTCATTTTGACTAATAGACCGCACATTGCAAAACACTTCGCGTTCCGTTTCTGCCGGAACCTGTACACCGTATTGATTTTCAGTGAATACTTCTGAAATCAGCTTGCAGATTCTTGATCTGTCCATACCGTAAACCCCGTTGCGTTTGACATTTGCGCTTTCTGTTCGTCATATGATTCTTTCAACCGCTTGTATACGCCATCTTCGACTTCGCCGAAGTGCATCTTTACATACGTGCTGATCGCTTGCACAATCAAATCATTGTCAAGATAGTCCGCGCCGATTGTTTCCATGCTGACACCGGCAATTCCGAGATCCAGAACGCACGCGTTGATCAGTCTTGTGATTTGGTCATCGAATGCATCTGTTTTGATTCGAAGCACCAGTTTTATTTCTTCCAATAAATCTTCCATGCTCGTCTACCTTTCGCGTTAAGAAAAAAGCGGGTTATTTGCCCGCCTTTTTCGTTTTCTTCTTTTCGGCTTTATCCGATTCGGCTTCAGCAACCGGTTCAGCCTGTTTCACAAGTTCGACACGCCCGCGAAGAAAAGGCAGTTCATGACCGTCAATTTCAACGGTCTGTCCTGCCTTAACTGTCAACGTTGTGTCTTTCAGAATTTTGACTTTCATCAAGCCGCTGTGACTTTCGCGAAGCCGTTCGGTCTTACAAGATGAATATCTGCCAGAATCTTACCGACAATCTTGACCATATCATGTTCAGCCATGGACTTGTCATCAATGATGAACTTGAAATCTTCGCCTTCCGGGAAGTTAGCAACAACGCCATCAAGATCGCCAACCAGCATTCCGGTCACGGTGCTGTTGAACAGGACTTCCATGCCGTTGAACGGGTCATCAATCTTCGCACCGGTTGTTGCACGCTCGTTCATGATTGTCGCATAGTTTGCCTTACTGATGATAACAACAGGATTGATTGCTTCATCGGACAGGGCAGCGAAACCAGCCATTGCAGCTGTGTTGTCAATCGGATTTGTGACAGATGCCGTCAGTGTAGAAGCAGAAATTTCAGCAACGATTGCGTTCTCCAGTGCAACGGCTAACTGATGACCGAATTCATCAAGCAGATACCGCAGGAATGCTTCGCCTTTCAGTGCAAGAACAGTATCGGAAACAGTGATCCATTTCTTGTAATACTGTGCAATGAAATTGACATATCCAAGCGTCAGGACTTCTTCAGCCGGGTTTTCAAGATCGCCTTCGGTATGCTTTACCGCGCCGGTTGCGCTGGCTTCATAGCCGACGGAATAGTTGCCCTTAACATATACCTTCCGAATACGGGAAAGAATGCTAGACTTCTCCCAATCAGTCCAGATGTAATCTTCAACAACGTCAGAAACTTTGACGGTTCCGCCAGATACACCAGTTGTCAGAAGCGCACGCTGTTCGGGTGTTGCGTTGCCTTTAATGAATTCAGCCATTGCGTCGGCAAGTGCCGCGCGGTTTTCAATTTTGTCCATTTTTTCGTTCTCCTCTTCATCATGCTTTTCAATTACGATTCCGCGAACGTTTGCAACCTTTTCGCGAAGATTGCGCTGTTCCTCTGCCTGTCTTGCCAGTTCCTTTTTACGTTCGACAAGGGAATCAACTTCGGCAGATAACTCTTCAAGATTTGCATCTTCAGCGGTCATCGCTGTTTCGATTTCAGACATTCTTGTTTCGATGTCCTCAATCTTCATTTCTTTGATTTCCATTTCGTTCTCCTATCTGTACAATTTCAGTTTCAGTTCGATCATCTGGCGTTGTCTTATCGCTTTAAGTCTCTCCGCTTTTCTTGTTTCAATCACTCCGTTGAACAAGTCACGATATGAAACGCCGATGTCCGTTCCCGGATTTGCCGGGAATGCCACCGCTGAAACGTCATACAATTTTGCAATTCGGTCAATGTGCCGCGTTACTTTCCGCGCTTCTTCTGTGTACCGATCGCCATCACGCGCGACCACGAAAGAAAAGGACATCTGCGTGTAATTCTGTGCTTCGATGTCCTCATACATTTCCCGCGCTGTTTCTGTCAGTCCAAGATTTGTTTCTGTCAAAAGTCCATGTGAATCGACTTCCAGTTTGATCGCCCCGTTTTTGGTTCGTGCTAATACTGTGCCAGTGTGATCACGCAAGAACACCACATCGGACATGTCGCAATCCTCAAACGCTGTCGGTGCAATCTGTTCGTAAAACTGAGCCCCATCATCTTCGAAGAGAAGATACGGTTCAAACGTGCTGGCGTATCCGCGAACGATGTACTTTTTTTCTTCATCATCGTTCATTTCGAACGCGCCAAGATTTCTGTATTCTCTATCATCCCTGATCATGTTTATTCTCCCGCTTCGCTTGCCTTTGTTTCTGTTCCATCTTCGTTCAGAAGGTAATATTCACCGCGTATCGTGTACGCTTGACCCTGTCCATCTGGTAACGGCGGCAGATTCCAGATTTCACGGATTTCATCCCGGTTCATGATTCCACGATCAGCCATCTGCGAAGAAACGTTCAGTTTTTCCGTTGTGGTCATATATTGCAACCGGTTCGATGTTGCCATCAGAAGCGATCCGCGCTGAATCTCTGTTTCTGAATACATGGCTGATGTCATCGTTTCGCTGAACTGGATCGCAAACGGTTCGATTGCGGATTCATAGAACGCCGCCCATGCGTCACCGTATGCCTTCGACTGCAATATTTCTTCATTGACCGCGAAATAGTTGTACACATTCTTTCTGATTTCGTTCAGTTCCGCTTCTGGTACTGTGTACGCCTTTTGTTCAATCTGCTTGATGTCATTGTATGTATTCGGAAACAGAAGCAGACCGTTGTTGTTGTCCTCTGATTTCAGATTCGCTTCTGTGAATCTGTGACGTTCCTTTTTCAAATCTTCCGTACTGGAAAAGTTGTTCAGTTTTGCCATGAACCGATATGTCGCACCGTTCTTGACCGCTTCTTTGATTCCTTCATCGTTCAGATGATTCAGTTCCATTGTCGGAATCAGTGCGTTGTTCGGTTCACCGAAGAAATCAGAACTGTACTGGAACTTTGTCAGCAACGCGCAATTCGATAATTTTTCGGCTGCCCGCTGATGATTGTGGAACTCATACCGAAGCCACGGTTCACCATTGAATTCAACGATTTCACATTTTCTAGGAAGTACCGGGTAATAACCGACAATTTCCATGTAATCGTCGAAAACAGGAACAATGACAGCCGTGTTGTGCATGTCCAGAATCGTACTTGTTCGGTATAAAAACTGACTCCATGTTTGCCATGTGTTCGGTCTGTACTGCATTCGTGTTTTCAGTTTTGGTTTTGCCGACCCGATCAATTCAACTTTCAGTTTGGAAATGTGCCGCGCCCTTGCGTCAATCGCTGACCGTACAAGCGCGGTTTCATACATTTTCCCGTTCCAAGATGAAAAATGCGGTCTGTATGCAGTCAGCGTTTCAAAATAACTGTCATACGAATCCGCAACTTTCACATTTTGCTTTTTGAAAAGCCAATCAAATAACCCCATAATTTCACCCCGCGTTTGCCAACTGGTTTCCGATTTCCGAGTACCATTTCTGTCGCACCGTCATAGCGTCAAGAAATGCCGCCATTCCGTCAATATGAACGTTGCCCGATACTTTCACCAGCCGTTTTCTTCCGTTGTCAGAATTACGCTTTAACGCCGAATCGAAGAAGTGCATCTTCATCAAATCATTGTCACCGATACACACTGACCCGTTCTTGATCAGTCCTTCGACTTCATCAATTACCGGTGACAAGTTTTCGCCCTGATACACATCATCCATATGAAAGCCATAATTCATCATGTCTTGCGTCAAATATTGCGCGTTGTAACGGTCATATCCCGTTTTTAACGGCAGTATTTCATATTCTTCAACCAGCGATTTGAACCAGTTGAAACAATCGTGATAATCAATGAAATTGTCACCAGACAATTCCAAGAACCCCTTCTGAACGTATATGTTGTACGGTATGCCATCCCGCGCAATCATTTCGTTCAGCATTTCACGCGGCATATAGAACTTCGGGAAAACATACAGTTTCCCGTTCTTTTCGATCACGATCACGGCAGCTGTCAAGTCCGTTGTCCGCGACAAGTCTATTCCGCCCACACAATAACAACCGCGAAAATCATTCAAATTCAGCGGTTCACTAATGCATTTTCCGATTGCGGTTGAATCCAGCCACGCAACCGAAGAATTTTGTTTGATGCAGCAGTACTTTGTCAGAAATTCCGATTTCTTTGAAAGTGACCCTTCCGCGATTGCGATTTCTTCAATCAGATAATCCACTGAAACCGAAACGCCAAGATTCGGATTCGATTTCTTCAGTTCGTTGATGTCATTCCACTTTTCGACATCATCAATCATGTACAACAACGGCAACAATCGTTTTTCTTTTGATTCACCATTCAGAAACCGCGTTGCACGCTTGACCAATTCATCATAGATTCCATCGTTGATGTATCCAGACGTACTGATAGAAAACAACAACGGCTGTTTCCGCGCACCCATACCGGACTTCATGACTTCGTACTGTTTCAGTCCTTTGTCACCTTCCCACGAAGCAATTTCATCGCATAGCGTGATTGACGGGTTGAAACCGTCTGACTTCTTCGCGTTGAATGCGATCTTTTTGACAGTGCTGTTCGTTCCGGGAATGTATAAGTCTGACTGCCGGTGTCTTTCCATTGTCGGGTCATCCGGGTTCATTTTTCGACGGCTGGAATCAAGAACCCGTGATTCCGCGTATTTCGCTTGGTATTCCGGGTCAAGCTGCGTCATTGTCCAAACATTGTTGTATGCCAATTCAGCCTGATCAAGTTTCGGCGCGACGTTATAACAGCGCGTGCCGAATCCGTCTGTACACCAGATGTACCGCATGACGGAACTGGCAAGAATCGTTTTCCCGTTCTTGCGCGACATAACAAGAAAGATTTCGCGGAACTGGCGGTTTCCGTCTTTGTCCACGATTCCGAACATGCAGGACAGAAATGCTTTCTGCCATAATTCCAGAATGAAATTTCCGGGTGCTAGTTCGCCTTCGGTATGGAAACAGTGTTGTTCTATCCAGTCAATCGCGTGATTCGCTTTTTTCTGGTCAAAATAGAATTCCTTCTTCTGCAGTCCGTTGATTATATATTCGTATACTTTCACAATCCACGTTCCGACCGTGATTGAACCGTCTTTTATGCCCTGATAGTATGCGAATATATAGTTTTCCGCGCTGACCTTCTTTCGTTTCATCCGTTTCCCGTTTGATTCCGTTCGATTCCTTCCCATTCCGCCGTATTCACCCCAAAACGCGCCAATTCTGTCTGAAATCTGTAAAGAAAGAC
>Ga0326514_10002255_pt1 | contig 12323 bp, 11 predicted proteins | sample 3_2548_0518_D_FD_203653 | JGI IMG/M metagenome (GOLD analysis project Ga0326514, IMG submission 203653) | Bovine rumen microbial communities from UC Davis, California, United States - 3_2548_0518 | ecosystem: Host-associated > Mammals > Digestive system > Stomach > Rumen | place: USA... | reverse complement strand
AATCCACGCGAACTGCTGAAAAAGTACACAGCGGAACCGACCCTATTGTGTACTTGGGGGGATTTTTCGGACGATGCCCTCGCTGACACCTGTCAGCCTGCTGATCTGGCGGATGCTGGCGCCAAAGGCACGCAGTCGGCCGATGATGGCATTACGCTCGTCTTTCTCCAAATGCTGGATGGCCGACATGCTGGCACCGCCCAACAGCTCCATCAACTGCTGACGAGCCTTCTCGTCAGTGGCACGCAGCTCCATCTCGCAGTCGAAGGGATAGTAGTTAATCACTTCTTTGATGCTGTCGTTGCTGTCGACCACCATCCTCGTACTGCCGAGGTGGTCGGTGACGTAATAGTTCCAGCTGGTCGGGGTGCCGTTGGCGTCCAAATCTACATAGCCGCCGTCGAACTGCCACAGCAGTGGCATACCCTTGCGCAGTATCAGCCCGTCGTTCCTCATGCCGTTGTAATTGTACACTACCATATTATTTACAGCGCAAAGATACATATTTATATCAACAATTCAAAATGTTTTCATCAAAAAGTGGATCACCTGGATACCCCAATTTTTCTTCCTTCAGGGGAATCAAAATGATACAGTGGTTTTCTAAACTTTTTCGCGTACACACGCACGTACGCGGGAAAGTTTAAGATTTTACTCCACTTCTCCACTCCTCCACCACCGTTCATGTACGACTTCGACATCATTGAGGTACGACTTCAAGCATGTTAATTCATAGCCTGAATGCCGATTGCGCATGACAGGGGAACGAGCAAAAAAGAGTCCCGTAATAACAGCGATGAGGGAACGGTCTCGCGACTGTTCCCTCTTCGTATGTTTTTCATTTTCCTCTACCAAAATCTTACTAACTAACCAAAACTACTAACCTAAAACAAAATATGAATCTAACTTAAAAACTAATCCTTAAACAATCTTTCTTTACCTTTAAGACTTCCTCTGAAGACGATGCAAAGGTACGAATGTGTTCGCACACAACAAAACAATTTGATAGTTTTTTTGCAAAAAAAGTGTTGTTATTGACCTATATCAATCAAAATGTCACATAAGGTGCCAAACGGGCGATGGTTTCGGGGGTAAAGTCGCGCGAGAAACGGAGGTCGTTCAGACTGCGTATAGGGCCGTGCAGACGGCGATAATCTACGATGGCCTTGGCCTGATAGTAGTTGATATAAGGATGTCGGCGCAGCTCTTGAAGGGATAGCTGGTTGATGTTCAGCCGACGGATATCGGACGAGGAAACGGTGAAATAGCGCTTGGCAGCAGCAGGGAAGCCCTCGATTTCATCGAGTTGGTCGGTGCTGACAAAGCCACCCAGCCACTGGCGCAGACGTACAATCTCCTTGGCATAGTAGCTGCCTATGCCCGGCACGCGGCGCAACAACGCCGTATCGGCGGTATTCAGAGCGACTCGTGCGGTACTATCGAACTTCTGAGGATAGCGCAGGGTATCGCGGACCATACGTGGTCGGTCACCCACAAGGCTTGCGGCAGGCTGATAGTCAGGCGAGATGCGAATAAAAGGCTCCAGACGGCGGTAGTCTTTGACCGTCAGTCCATAGAGGCGGGCAAAGTCTTCTTTGTGACGATAGATGCCACCATGCGCGCGGTACTTATATATATTACGTACCTGCCAGGGTTGCAAGCCCAAGCGCAGCAGCTGGGACGAGTCGGCAGTATTGGGGTCGAAGGGAAACGTCTCTACCGTCTGCTGTGACGCCACACGATAATAGCCCTGCCGGTGAGGACGCTGCGAGACAACGCTGTCCTGTCGAACAGCGGTGGAAACAGGTGTCTTGTCCTCTCCATCGGTGGCAAACAACGCCACCAGGGCCATCACCGCTACCAGTGTAGCCGCTACAGCAATCCGCCTGTCACTCCTGTTCATAGAATGCCCAACTGATGAAGGAATACCAACATGATGCCGATGGGACACACATAGCGTACGGCAAAGAGGTAGATGCCAAAGAAGGTGGCTGCCAGCGTGCCATCGTTGGTAAACTCGCTACGCACCATCTGCTTAGGAACAAACCACCCCACAAAAAGACAGGTCAGCATACCACCCAATGGCAGCATGATATTGGCTGTCAGCTGGTCGCAGAAGTCCATGAGCGAATGGCCCAAGAGTTTTATTTCGGGATTGGCACCGACGGACAGCGCACAGAGGAAGCAGATGACGGATGTCACAACGGTAACAATCCAGGCAGACTTAGGACGTGGTAGCGAGAACTCCTCGGTAAAGAATGCCGTACCGATCTCGTGCATGGAGATGGTGCTGGTCAGGGCGGCAAATACCAGCAAGGCATAGAACATCAGGCTGATGACATAGCCCACGACAGGTACAGCGGCAAACGCCTGCTGAAACACGTTGGGCAGCGTGATGAAGATGAGCGACGGACCACTGTCGGGACTGACACCCACGCTCGCTGCGGCAGGAAAAATCATCAGACCGGCAAGAATGGCTATAATCGTATCGAGCAGAGCTATCTGACTTGCCGAACGCAACAGATTGGTCTGCTGAGAGAAGTAGCTGGCATAGGTACACAGACACGCCGTTCCCAGCGACAGCGAGAAGAACGCTTGACCCAGGGCCTCGAGCAGTACCTTGTTGCTCAACTTCGAGAAATCGGGTTGGAAGAGGAAGCGCACGCCCTCCATAGCCCCCGGCAACATGCACGAGGCTACGACGATGACCACCAGCAACAGCAGCAGGATGGGCATCAGCCACTTTGAGGCTCGCTCGATGCCTCTGCGCACCCCTCGCACAATGACGATATGGGTCAACAGAATAAAGCCCACACCCCACAGCACGGGTTTGACGGGGTCGCTCGAGAATGTGACGAAATAGTCTTTCACATACGCCGCATCGCCGCTAAGCTGTCCGGCAACAGAGGCAAACAGGTATTGCAGACACCAGCCGGCCACCACGGCATAGAAGCCCAGAATGATGGTTCCCGTCAGAATGCCCAGATAGCCCACCAGTTTCCAGGGCTTGCCATTGCTCAGCAGGTCGTAAGCCTTGGCAGCATTAGCCTGTCCGTGGCGCCCCACGATGAACTCACTCACCATGCCCGGCACGCCCAGCACCAGTATACAAGCAATATATATCAGAATAAATGCCGCGCCACCATTTTCCCCTGCCATATAGGGGAAACGCCACACGTTACCCAGTCCGACAGCCGATCCTGCCGTTGCCAGCACGATACCCAACTTACTGCCGAAATTACCTCTCTCCTTCATTTCTCATTCAACATTCCACATTCAACATTCCTCACTTCAACAATCCCAACTGATGAAGGAAGATGACAAGGATGGCCAGCGGACAGACATACTTCACCAGCAACAGAAAGAGGTGAATGGAGCGTCCGCGCAGTGCTCCCCAATTGGTGTACTCGTCGCGCACCACCTTGTGAGGCAATACCCAGCCGACAAACAGACACGTCAGGAAGCCCACGATGGGCAGGAACACCTGACCCGTTACGAAGTCGAACCAGTCGAAGAGGCTGCGACCCGCAAATGTCAGCACATCGGTGGCACCCAGCGACAGCGAACAGAACGCACCAATAACCGACGTGACCACAGTAACCAACAGGGCGGCACGCTTGCGGGTGGTGTGCAACTCCTCCTCAAAGAACGCCGTAGCCACCTCATGCAGCGACATCAACGACGTCAGTGCGGCTAACGACAACAGCACAAAGAACAGCAACGACACCACATAGCCCAACGCCGGAATGGCGGCAAACGCCTGCTGAAAGACGTTGGGCAGCGTGATGAAGATAAGCGACGCCCCACTGTCGGGACTGACGCCGATAGAGAACGCTGCAGGAAATATCATCAGACCGGCCAAAACCGCCACCACACAGTCAATAACGGCAATCTGCGTGGCCGACTTGGTCAGATCGGTATAGCGTGAGAAATAGCTGGCATAGGTACACAGCGCACCCATGCCGATGCTCAGCGAATAGAACGCCTGGCCCAGTGCCCCCAGGAACACGTCGCTGGTAATCTTCGAGAAGTCGGGGCGCAACAGGAACTCGATGCCCTTGCCGGCTCCCGGCAACAGACACGACGCCACGACGATGATCAACAGCAGGATAAACAGCGTGGGCATCATCATCTTCGACGCACGCTCAATACCATTGCGCACGCCGTGCTCGATGATCAGATAGCTCATGCCCAGGATGACCACTGTCCACAGCACCGGCTTCACGGGGTCGGCCGACAGTTCGGTAAAATAGGTCTTATAGTATTCAGGATCACCCTGCAGATGGCCCGCCAGCGACGCCCACACATACTGCAGACACCAGCCGCTGACCACCGCATAGTAGCTGACGATGAGAAAACCCGTCAGCACGCCCATATAGCCTATCAGCGCCCATGGCGTGCCACCTGCCAGCTGGCGGAACGACCGCGCGGCATTCGACTGTCCGTGACGGCCAATGATAAATTCGCTAATCATACAGGGAATACCCAGCAACAGCACACACACCACATAAATCAGGATAAACACGGCACCACCGTTCTCGCCCGTCATATAGGGGAAACGCCACACGTTACCCAGCCCAACGGCTGAACCCGCCGTAGCCAGAATGATGCCTAACTTGCTGCCAAAATTGGCACGCTCGCTAATCTGTTTTGTCATAACGCCTGCAAAATTACGAAATTATTATGGATAATTGACAAGTTTTTCGTAATTTTGCATCAAAATTGAAAGAAATGACCAAGAAAATATATCATTTTGTAAGCCACTACCCCTGCTCGCTGATCTGCATCACACTCATCTGGGTGCTCTCGCTGACCCCCTTCTTTCCTGAGACACCACTCGACGATGTCGCCTTTATTGACAAGTGGACTCACCTCGTGATGTATGGCGGCACCTGCAGCGTCATGTGGTGGGAGCACGTACGCCACACCCATCTTTCCGGACGCCGGCAGACGATTCACTTTTCACTCCTCACCATTCTCTTCCTCGTCGCCCTCGGCGGACTCATGGAACTGCTGCAAGCCCACTGCACCAACACCCGCTCGGGCGAGTGGCTCGATTTCTGGGCCGACAGTCTCGGCGTCGTGTTAGGAACCCTCGTCGGACTTACCTACCAACGGTTTCGTCAGTAGTGACATAAGCATGCTTATCTTATCTCAAAATATGAAGTGACTGATGCGAAACCGGACCAGTAGCCGACGCCTCCGCTGATATTACAGGGCAGTGGCGTGGAGGTACTAAGAAACATGTTGGACGTCAACGTTTGGGATTTCGTGTATTGATCCCAAAACAGGAAAGTAGAACTGTCGACTTGAGCCATTTTGACAGAAACAAACTCTCCAGCATTGAAATAAGGAGTATAGTCATTATCATTATACTGATGCTCGCGATAGACCGGATATTCTACGTAATTGTCTATCATTTCATCGTTGATAGCTCCCAGATAAGCACCTAAATAGTGCTTAGACTTAAAACCTGTTTTGGTGAAGAACAGGTAGTAGTTCTTCTCATGGGGATTGTCATAGAAACATGCCGTGATTTGGTATTGATTTCCCGTTCCTTCGCATGGGTCTATCCGATAGTGATCCAAGAGAGGCAGTGTACTGGGAATGGTTGTTGTCGACGTCAGCGTCTGTCCTTCATACTCGACCGTCAGATGATAGCTCTTGCCAAGTTCTCCCCTCATATATGCCGTAGTATACACGTAAGGCGGATAGTAGTTCTCGTCGTAAAGTCCTGTCAGCACAACGCTCCTTTCTCCGTCAGAGACGGTAACCTTTGCCCAGCGGACGAGGTATTCCGACAAATCTTTGATATTCTGCGACTCGGTACTAACGGGCAGGGTCTTGGTGACAATAACTATAGGAAACTCGCCATTTTCTATCCACCCCTCGACAACCAGTGACTGCGGCGTATTAATAATGGTATCGCCGCTGTCGTCACAGCCTGTAAGGCCAAAGACCAGCAATAGAAGAATATAGAATATCCGTTTTCTCATCGTGTTAGAATTTACAAAAAAAGCTGACCGACGGCAGTATGCGTAACTGGAATTTTGTAGCCCTATAAGCAAAGGAGCCATCACTGTCTGTGCTAATATAGTAGAAAATCTCATTATTTTTACTGGTGGCATTGTACAAGGACAGGTTGATGCCATTCTCACGAATCCACCGGCCCCGCCACTTGTAGTTCACAGACAAGTCGAGCCTGACATACGGTTTCAACCTGTTGGCATTATGCTCTCCATAGCTGATTAGCAGATTCTGGTTATACATGGCCACATAGGCAGGAGCCGTAAATGGTGTTCCTGAGGCATATACGAAGACCCCGCCCACACTCCAGTGCTTATCGATAGTGTAAGTCCCCACAGCGTTGATTTCATGGGGGCGTTCATGGCTCGCAGGATAGCGCTTATCGCCTAAAGACTCAAATCTCCGCTTGGCCTGTGTGTATGAATAACTGAGCCATCCCGTCAATTTTCCTGAGCACTTGTTCAACATGACGCTGAATCCGTAGTTCTCACCATCTCCAAACAGCATCTGGCTGGTCAAGTCATTCTTCGTGTTAAAACAGTCCAAGACCGAGCCCGCAAATTCCACCTGGTTATACAGTTTCCTATAAAACACATCTGCCGAAATCCTATACTGATGACGGAAGAGATATTGCGCAGCTGTAAGTGAGAGCTCATGGGCATATTGCGGCTTTCTTTCGCTCCCGCTCGACAGCCAAAACTCCGTAGGCAGCCCCATATTTGTAAAACCCGTTTGCAACAGATACTGATGTCTGACGGCATAGGCAGCCATCAGTTGCGTGTTGTAGGCTTCATAGGCCAGCGCCATATTGGGATTCAAGCTGCTGGTTGTATAGCCAGAAAGATGATAGAGGTTCCAACGGAGGCCTCCCGTCAGCCTGACGGTACTGGTGATGGGCAAGGTATAATCGCCAGACACCGATCCCTCAAAAGTGTCCGTGTTAGGTACTGTCGCATAGACAAAGGGCACATTTGTCGCCTCAACGTGTTGCGGTTCTATGTGATGCCATATTGCCTCGGCGCCCATGTTCCAGCGTTTCCACGCCAGCAGTCCACGGTAGCCGATATCCATAATGGACGAAGGAAGTTCCAGCGACATGCCCTGCATAGCCAGTCCGAACTTGTTGTGGTAAGAGGTCAGATACAGTGTCTGCCTGCGGCTGATGCCGCGATTACCGTTGGTTAACCAGTGCAAGGCAACAGAGGTATTGCCCCAGGAGTCTTTCATGTCAGACAAATACCTGTCTTCACCGAATTTCACATGGTCGTTGCCGTGATAGACGTCCAGCAGCCAACGACTTGTTTCACTGGCTTGATAGAGCATTGTAGCATTGACGTCATAGAAAGAATAGCGTATGGTCTGCCCATCGGCCTTCAGCCATTGCCCGTAAAGCATATTCAGATACGACTGGCGCATCGACAAGGTGAGCGATGCCTTGCTGCTTAGCGGCATACACAGTGTTCCCTGCGACGAGATGAGTCCGACGCTGACCTCACCGTTAAAGTGCTTTTGCACTGTATCTGTCAGCAACATGGTCAGTTCACCCCCCAGCATATTGGGTGCATCGGCTGACATCGGCGTCTTAGTCAGACGCATAGACTGGTAGTGTGAACCATTAAACACAGAAAAGAATCCCAGCAGATGGCTGACATTATATATTGGTACACCATCAATGGACACACGGCTGTGCGAATGGTCGCAACCCTGAATATTGACCGTACTCCTAAATTCGTTGTTTGTCTGGACGCCAGGCAACATTTGTGTAAAATGCACAGGATCGGCATTGCCCAGTATCTTGGGCATGTCATCCATCATTCCCAAATTCCATTCAATGCTGCCATCGGACTTCTGCTTTACGGGCGACGTATAACGGCTACCTTGAATGGTAATGCTGTCCAAAGAAACACTCCACGTGGGGTTGTCCTGTGCCATCACCGAAACACACCCTACGTGAAGTGCCAACAATATGCTTATGACATGGCGTTGCTTCATGCCACAAAGTGACTGATTATTTCTCAATCAGATGAGAGTAACTGTCTATCAGCGTATCGATATCACCATAGACACTGCGGAAATTGTCTTTGCTGAAATAGCTGGCCATCGTGCTGTAGGTCGACTCATCACCAAACTTGATGACCAGGTCCGATTTCCAGTACTTGTATGGCTGATAAGACCAATTTCCATTGTTGTAAGCATATCTGTAACCCGTCTGTTCAAATGGCTCGAGATAGATCGTTGACTGCTTCACCGACTTGTTGTTGAAGAACAGTCCAAGATCGAAGAACTCGTTGGCATCTTTTACATAAGACTTAAATGCAGTCTCAGACCCTCTGTTCTTCTTGGCAGCCTGGAATTTATCAACCAACGTGTGTATCTTCTTGACTGTGCCTTGAAGTTGGACCTTGCCTAAGATGTCCACCTTGACGACGGCACCCGCATCCGCATACTCCCAGACATTTGAGTCAAATGTCCCACTAAAAGCACTGACATTCACTGAGGGTAAGCCAGAAAGTTCACCAGAGACAGCTGCGGTCAGCATCTGCTTGCTGCCCTTGGTTACCTTCACATTGACACTTGCTGAAGCGTTATGCTTGTAGGTGACTTGCGAAACGTCGATCTTATAGTCTTTGACAGAAATGGCCACATTTGCAGAGATGTCGTTTCTGCTAATATTAAACTCCTCGCCAGTTATATCGCTCAGGGTAGCATTGACAGTGGTGCTCACCATCTGTGTGCCGTTCTTCGTCAGCGTTACGGTCAGTGTCTTCGGTATGTCGATAATGCACTGGATATAGTCCGTATAATTTTTGTAAACACTCTTGTTACCATCATATGAAGACTCATAGTTACGATTACGCAAGTCAAGCATGTGCACTTTCTTGAAAGGTCCTGTTGCCACAGCCCTCAGTACCCATGTGACATTCTTGCTGTCCTTGAACGTAAATTTCAAGTCGTCGACATTCTCCTGAACCAGTGTCCACTCACCGTTCTGAACCTCGAAATGGCCTTTATAGTTGGCAACCTCATAGGCTGCCTTGAAATTCCGGGTATAAGAATATGAAGCATAATATTCATCTTCATAGCTGTAGGTTAAATTCTCACCGCCAAGCGCAACCTTCGTCTTTTCAAAAATGGCTTCAGCCCAGTTCTCAACCCCCTTCGCATTGGTGTTCCGTACTTCTTTGAACATCGTCGTAAATTCCTCAAAGTCTGAAGCAGGTGCCATCGCTATCAGTTCACGGGCGGTAGACTCCAGTAAGTCCGTCTGCTCAGCTTTTGTCATGGGGGTGCCGCCACCTTCGTTACCGCCACCTTCGTTACCGCCACTTTCATTACCGCCACCTTCGTTGCCGCCACCTTCGTTGCCGCCATTTTGCGTTGTTGTCTTACCTGCAGGGCTATCATCACCACCACAACTACTCATTCCCAATCCAACCATCGCAACAAAAAAAACTGCTACAAATAATTTATTCATTTTCATTGTTTTTAATATTTATAGTTTGAAATGTTGTGGCAAAGATACAATTCTTTTTTGAAACCTCCAAGCAAAAGAATCAAAAAATCATATATTTTTTTAAATACTTCATAACCTTATTCCAGATAATAGTTATAACTTTGCAATCGAAAAAAATAAAGATATCAGACAATGAATGCATTCAGAATTGACGGTCAGCGTGCCGTAGTGACTGGTGGTGGCAGCTACGTCAACGGTGTCTTTCTGCCCGTCGACGCTGGCGCATCAGAAGCGTTCTAAGAGTCAGATTTTTACCGCAGAGATGTCCACCAGTCCGTTGACGATGGCATAGATAGTAAGGCCTGCCGGACTGTGAATCTGTAGCTTGCGGGCGATGTTGCGGCGGTGAGTGATGACGGTATTCGTCGAGATGCAGAGATGGTCGGCGATTTCCTTGTTCGACATACCTTGCACAAGCGAAATGATGACATCTTTCTCGCGGTCGGAGAGGGCTTCTGGGTTCTGACCAATGCCACCTTTGAACACCATCTCTGAGATATTCTTGGTGACATCATTCTGTTTAGCAATCTGCTCCAACCGACGGATGGCAGGTACAAAAATATGATCTTCGACCTCAGCATGCTGGCGCAGCCACACCTCATTCTCGTAGATATCGTGCAGCGTGGCGGTGAGCTGATTGTTATGCAGGCCGTCTTGCGGTAAATATTTAATAATCAACAACTTCAGCTCGCGCAACTTCTTGTCGGTAGCCCCATGATGCTTTGAAAAGGTCTCAACATTATAGTCGTTGGCAGGCTGTCCTTCTAACAGTGACTCTACATAGGGGAACAGCGTTTTCTGCTCGTATTTCATGTGTTGGCGTATCTCACGGGCATACTCATCGTAGAAGCGGAGAATGAGTCGTGCCAAGGAATCATTTTCGTTGAGCGACTCCGAGAGTTCCCTGCGGATATAGGGCAACTGGAAGTCGAGGAAGTAAGCATGACTTGCTTCAAGATAGTGGAGCAGCGTAGGTATACTGATTTTTTCGTCAGACTCAAACTCACCATAGCCGTTAGCTGTAAAATTGACCACAGCAAGGAACGTATAGGTGTCTACGCCGTTATCCTCACAGGTTTCCTGTACGGTCTTGTCGCCAAAACCCAGATTGATACCGAAACTGCCTAACGACTGCAGCAGATCGTAATTATCGCGGATGAGCGAGATCATCTTGTCGTCCGCCTCATACATTTTCTGATTCTTCATACCTACATTTAATTACTGGGTGCACAGGTACACATTTTTATATAATTACGCAATCCCCATTAGTAGGTATTATGAGACAGAATCATCGTTTTTAGGTATTGCAGATGCGCAAAAACCGCCGTACTTTTGCAGCCAAAAACAGAAAAAGCATGAAAAGGTTAGTGAGTTTTATAGCATTTATCAGCATGGTGTTGACAGCGAATGCACAGGTGAATGCCGCTGATAGTGTGATGAATCATGCCAAAGGCAACAGGTTGAGCGTGGGTGGTTACGGTGAAGTGGCTTATACGCGCAATTTCTTTAGTGATCACGTGAGCCGTTACAGTCAGCCCGAGGAGCATAGAAACGACCCCAGTCACGGACGTTTCGACATTCCCCATGCCGTTATCTATCTAGGTTACAACTTCGGCAAGGGCTGGTCGTTGGGTACGGAGATTGAGTTTGAACACGGTGGCGCTGGTCTGGCCTATGAGAAGGAAGACGAGGAAGGCGGCGAATGGGAACAGGAGACCGAGAAAGGCGGCGAGGTAGAGCTGGAGCAGTTCTGGATTCAGAAGACTTTTTCTCGTGCAGCCAATCTCCGATTCGGTCATATCGTGGTACCAGTGGGTTTGAACAATGCTCATCACGAGCCACTCAACTTCTTCACCGTCTATCGTCCTGAGGGCGAGAATACCATTCTGCCCAGCACATGGCACCAGACGGGTGTGTCGTTCTTTGGCCGTTACGGAAAGTTCCGTTATGAGGCGCAGTTGCTGGCGGGATTGAATGCCGACAACTTCACCAACACAAACTGGATTAAGAAAGGTGCAGCCAATCCCTTGGAGTTCGAAGTGGCTAATAAATATGGTGTAGCCCTCCGTCTGGATAACTATTCGGTTCCAGGCCTTCGTCTGGGCCTGAGTGGCTACTATGGCGAGAGCATTGGCAACAGCTATCCCAGAAACGCCAACGGTGTGGATGCAGAGTATAAGGGCCAAGTACTGATTGGTGCCTTCGACTTCACTTACAATGCCCACAACTGGATCATCCGCGGACAGGCCGACTATGGCTATCTGGGTGATACGGAACAACTGAAATACGTCTATAACCGTACTAACAAGAAGTCGCCCTATCACCACTCGGCTTTTGTCAGCAAGAATGCATACGCCGTAGGCATCGAGGCTGGTTACGATGTCTTTTCGCAGATAAGCAGTCTGCGAAACGATGATCAGAAGTTCTACGTCTTCGGCCGCTATGAACAGTATAACCCCTATGCGAGCATGACCAAAAGTACGGCCTACGACTATACCGAGGTGAAGCGTATGGCCTTTGGCGTGAACTACTATCCCGTACCAGAGATTGTCATCAAGGCCGAGTATTCCAACCGTTTGCTGAAGAGCCAGTACAACAACGAGCCGTCTATCAGCATTGGGGTAGCCTACGAGGGATTCTTTCTTTAATTAAGAATTAGGAGTTAAGAGTTAAGAATTAAACATAACGCAAATGAAAACGAAATTTATTCTATCCATGGCGCTGATGATGGGCGCAATGACATTTACATCATGTAGTAAGGATGACGACAAGAACAACGCAG
>Ga0326514_10002254_pt1 | contig 12324 bp, 7 predicted proteins | sample 3_2548_0518_D_FD_203653 | JGI IMG/M metagenome (GOLD analysis project Ga0326514, IMG submission 203653) | Bovine rumen microbial communities from UC Davis, California, United States - 3_2548_0518 | ecosystem: Host-associated > Mammals > Digestive system > Stomach > Rumen | place: USA: California... | reverse complement strand
GGGATTTTGAAAGATTAAGACGCACCACCAGGGGCAGATGATCACTATAGCCAGGCTGATAGCGCATGCCGTTGTAGGTGCGGCGCGGACGAACTCCACCATAAAGCCGCTCCTCCTCCAACAGGAATAGGGGTGAATGGATGCTGGCCGACTCCACCTTATTATATATAGAAGCACTGCCCAGAATATGGTCTATACTCTCCCACTCTCCCTTGTAGCGGTAAGTGCCACGAACACCCTCTGCGACATGTGCCGCCTTCGTCAGGCTGAGAATCCCCTTCTGACCTATCTGCTGAAGAGCCGGGCCGTCGGCTCCATCGTTGAAGTCACCTGCTATGAGGATATGGGCATCAGGAGAAAGCGTGCGGATGGAGTCGAGCGACTGACATAGACGACCAGCCACCTGCAGACGGAAGGGGCGGCTATAGCGCTCACCTCCGAAACGGCTTGGAGCATGGACAACGAATACATGAAGGGTATCGAGGGAACTGATGAGTCCGCAGGCGTAGAGGATGTCACGCGTGGGGCGCATGTTTTCCACAGGGGTAACGCGGATGGGATAACATCTGACGGGGGCAAATGAGAAAGGCGAGTAGAGCAGTGCAACATCTATACCACGGAGGTCGGGAGAGGCTGTCATCAGATACTCATAGCCGGCATTACGCAGCAGAGAACGGCGCGTCAGGTCATGCATCACCGAATCATTCTCCACCTCACAAAGAGCGATGAGGTCAGGGATGCCTGTATCTGAGCAGGACAACAACTCCTGGGCAATATTGTTGAGTTTACGCCAGTAACGCTTGCGTGTCCAGTGCCGGGTAGCCTCCGGCAGGTATTCTTCATCCTGCTTACCCGCGTCATGACGATAGTCGAAGAGGTTCTCGCAGTTGAGTTCCACAACCGTGAGCGTCTGTGCTCTTACAGTGTAAGAGAAAAAGAACAAAGGGGCCAGAAGGAGGCAGAGGGAGATTTTTCGGATTTTCCACCCTATGGCAGCCACAAAAATACTCATCAAGGGCGAGAGGTAATTGAAGAAGCAAAAGGGCAGATATGTCAGTGTAGCGACACCAAGAACAGTGCTTTGTGTCAGACCACAAGTATTCCAGGGCACAAGGACTGACGTGACCGTCGCTCCATCCTCGCACGAACGGCTCAACAGCCGTTGCTCATAGCCGCGATCCCGATAGGTGCCCTTGAACATAGAACAGGAAAGCATGATGGAGAGATACTGGTCGGCCATTGCGATATTGCAGAAAAGAGCCGTTCCGACAGTAGAGGCTACCAGGGAAGTCACTCCCCGTACATACTTGAGAACAATACGCATCAGATCCTGCAACTGCCCCGTGGCCGTCAGTGCGCCGCCAAAGGTCTGGGCACAGATGATCAGCCAGATTGTCGGCATCATACCCCCCATGCCACTGGTGTGTACCAGGTCGTTGAGCATGGGGATGCCTGTCTCTATATTCGTACTGCCGTAGCACACCCGCATCATCCCCTTATAAGAGGCGAGCAGGCTCTGACTGGATTCTCCGGAAATCTGGTGGACTAATCCCGGCTGTATCAGCAGACCCACGACCACCGCCAGAAGGATGGCCAGAAACAGCACCACCATCGAGGGCCACCGGCGGGCAATCATCACCCCAGTCATCACTGGCACCAGCAATAGCCAGGGAGAGATGACAAAGGTGCGCTGCAAGCCTTCCATAAACTCTGCCACATTGCCATGCCCCGAAACATTCATCGCCAGGCCTGCCACCAGAAAGATGGAGAGGGAGATGAGGAAGGTTGGCACTGTGGTGTACATCATATAGCGGATATGGCTAAACAAGGGTGTGCCGGCAACACTCGACGCCAGCACAGTAGTGTCGGAAAGCGGGGAAAGTTTATCACCAAAATAGGCCCCCGTGATAATGGAACCGGCTATCCAGCCATCTTCGAAGCCATGCGCCTTGCCGATGCCCATCAGGGCCACACCAATAGTTGCCACGGTAGTCCACGAAGAACCAATCATCAGGCTCACCAAGGCACAGAGCAGACTGCTGCTGACCAAAAAGACCTCGGGCCGGATGATCTGCATGCCATAATAGATCATAGTGGGCACGATGCCCGACACCATCCACGTGCCCCCGATGGCACCTATCAGCAATAAGATGATAATAGCAGGCGTGCAACTGGCTATCTTCTCCGTAATCTCCCGTTCCAGATTTTCCCATTCGAGGCGCTTGGAGAAATGCCCCACCAACACACTGACCGCCGATGCCACCAGCAGCGATACCTGACTGGCACCATCCAATGTTGCGTTGCCGAAGACGGCAACGCAACACGTAATCAGCACGATCAGTACCAGGAATGGGATGAATGCCATAGCCTAGCAAACCTTCTCCAACCGCTTCATCATGGCAAACATGAAGGCAGCGGCCACAATGCACACGGCAATGAACACGGCCCAGACCACCGTCAGCGAGATGTCACCCCAGAGATAGCCGCCGACACCGACAAGTTTGTTGCCAATAGCCGTCGAGACGAACCAGCCGCCCATCATCAGACCCTTATACTTTGGAGGAGCCACCTTCGACACGAACGAGATACCCATCGGTGAGAGCAGCAGTTCACCGAAAGTCAGGATCAGATAGGTGCCGATCAGCCAGTAAGGAGAAACGAATGTGGCAGCGTCGCCGGCAGCCTTCTGCTCATTCGGCGTCAGCAGGCCCTGTGAGGCAAGGGCCATCACGACAAAGGCGGCGGCAGCCACCAGCATGCCGTAGGCTATCTTACGCGGAGGCGTGGGTTCCTTGCCCTTGCTGGCAAGTGAACTGAAGATGGCCATCGACACAGGCGTGAGGGCTACGACATAGAAAGGATTGAACTGCTGGAAGATGGGCGCCGAGATAGCCACCTCGCCAGTGGCCTGCATGTAGTTATAGCACAGCACGGCGAGGGAAGCCAGGATAATGACGGCAGAGATGCCCTTGCCCTTGGAGGTCTTGCTCTGGAAGAGTGAAAAACCGGCATAGACGATGAAGATGATCATCACCAGATTGATCACATCAAACGGCATAGTATCCACGCCCGAAGCCGACTTGGCCGTGAACTCGTCGGCAAAATAAGTCAGCGACAAACCATTCTGATGGAAAGCCATCCAGAAGAAGATGACCACCGCAAACACCAGGCAGAGGGCCACAATACGCTGCGTGGTCTCTTCACGGGTCAATTCCGGCTCATTGCTGACAGCCTGGCTCTTGTCGGCCTTCCCCTTGCCACCTTCCACATGACGGAATGTCGGGCGGAAGATGTAATAGATGGCTATCGAAAGAATCAGCGAGGCACAGGCCACTGCAAAGGCGAAGTGATAAGAGTCGTTGACACTCGTGCCAAGGCTCTGCTGGGCCCACTCCATGATGCGTACGGCAGCCGTGGGGGCAAAGAGCGCTCCGATATTGATGGCCATGTAGAAGAGGGAGAAGCCGGCATCGCGCTTGTTGGCATACTGCGGGTCATTATAGAGGTCACCCACCATCACCTGGAGATTACCCTTAAACAGACCTGTTCCCAATCCGATCAGTACGAGGGCCAGCAACATCACAACCAGTGCAAACGTATCACCGCCAAGGGGGACGGAGAGCAACAGATAGCCGGCAAACATAATAAGGATGCCTATCGTCACCATCCGGCCGAAACCGAAGCGGTCGGCGAGGTAACCACCGACAATAGGGAGGAAATACACGAGCATCAGGAAATCGCTGTAGATCTCACCGGCCCAACCAGCATCGAGTCCGTAATTTGCACGGAGAAACAATGCGAAAACAGCAAGCATGGTATAGTAACCGAAGCGCTCGCCAGTGTTGGCTAAAGCCAACGCAAATAAACCTTTAGGTTGTCCTTCGAACATAGATTACTTAATTTTATCGTTTTTAGTCCTTATAATATCAAACAAATAGGTAAACTTGATGACGATATTGCCGAAATTGGAACGGGCGAAATAGTCACGCTTCGTTGAACCGTAAATATTGCCAAGGCCGTAATAATAGCGCCCCTCCACCAGGAAGTGACCCAGACGGCGATGGCTGAACTCCAATCCCAAGCCCCCGGCAATGCCATAATCAAACTTATTCTCAATAGCCATGGTATCCTGAGCGACGACATCCGACACACGGCCTGACTTATACTTATAATCCGGATTCGGACTGTCCGCCGGTCCAGGATTATATTCCGTCTGCCGGACGTCAAAATTTGTCACTGCCTTGTCATTCATACAGATGCCTAGTTGGGGGCCTATCTGGAAGAAGAACTGAAAGCCCTTCCGCTCCCTACCCCATCCCAGACGGGCAAAGACAGGTATCTGCACATAGTTCATCTTACGCGAGTAGGAAAGCATCTGAGTCGGGTCGTCAAATTTGGGAACAGGCTGGTCATAAAAATCCAGTATGTTCTCCTTCCAGCCAATCTGCGAATAGTTCACCTCCCCCACAATGGCACAAATACTATTGAAATATTTCTCACATGTATAGCGCAAAGATAGACCCGCCGTCATCCCCCCCAACTGCGACTGCGGCACTGTCGGCACAAAAGCGATATTGCTCATCACATAACCGCCATTGACACCGACGGCGAAATCAGTACGGTACTCACCCACCTGGGCAAAGACCCTTGTGCACAATGCACAATACACAATGCACAATGCACAAATCCTTTTGCTGATCATCATTCTCAATTCTCAATTTTCAATTTTCAATTTTCGATGCTCAGAACCTTACTGTTTCAACCCGATGCTCAGGCAGGTAGTGTACAAAGAGCAGACTGTGATTCTGCAGACCGCCATTTCCTACGCGCTCAAACACCAATGGAGTCTGGACAGGGGAATAGCCAAACATCCCTGCCGCCCCATTAAACGACTTCCCGTACTTATGCAGACCTCTCAGGAAGAAGAAAGCATGGTCGAAACCTGTCAACGCGAAACGGGGCAGAGACTGCATCATGTCTGAATGAAAGTGACGACGGTAGATCTGCTCCAGACGGTCAGTCTGACTGGAAAGAGGATTATAGTGGAATACAGAGGGAATATAGGTGTTATACTTATAGTAATCCTCAAGATGTGTACGCGTGTACATCAGCCATTCCGTGTAGCCGAACATCGTGACGTCGATGTTCGGGAAATTTAACTTCATACCATTGATCTTGGCAAAGGCCACACCCAATTCCGGCGAACGGGCTGTGTTCAGGATTACGATGTTGCGCTTGGTCTGACTGAAGGCCTTGGCAAACATCTCCTCGCTCGACTTCAGGTTCGTCACATTATACTCTATGTGCCGAGTCTCCAACTGTCGGCGCAGTCCTGTGGTGAATATGCCCTTCTTGCTGGTCGAGTCATTGCAGTCGATAAAGACTGGATGATAGTTCTTGAAACGCTCCAGATAGCGGACGATGGTAGCGTCGTTAATATTCGTAGGCGACTGCCAGACCTGGAAGATATTCCTGTTTGTCAACAGTTGCGGAGCACTGATAGAGAAAGGTATCACCAACTGTATGTCATGAGCCTCGACAAACGCGGACATCGCTTTCATCTGTGCGGAATACAGCGGTCCGAAGATGATGTCGCACTTGGCGGCATCCTGGTCGGCGAGTATCCTGGAGATGTCGCAGTTCTCCGCCGTATTCCATGCGTGGATGTCAAAGGAAAGGCCCATCTTCTTCAGACTGTCGCAAGCCATCAGGATGCCCCGGTAGTACTCCACCATCCGCCGACCATCCCCGTTGATGTTATGCAGCGGCAGCATCACGCCGACACGGATGGCACGCTGGCGTATGTCGACAGAAGAAGCCTGTACACTAGAGGAAGCAACAGGCCTGGGGGCCACAATGGTATTGCTATGCTCTGTGTCAGCAGGCTGTTGCTTCGTTGCGGCAAAGGGGATACGAAGAATATCGCCTTTCTTCAACTCATAATCGGGAGCCTTCATCTCCGGATTCGCATCGATGAGTTCCTCAATAGAGATGTCGTAACTCCGGGCGATGCCGAAGATGGTCTCCTTGCGCTTAACCTTATGCAATCCGCGAATCTGAGTCGTGGCCTGTGCCAATACTGTGTCTACTGCAAAAGAAACAGCAACGATAAACAACAAATATCTTAAAAAACGTGTCATAAACTCGAATTTTGCCTTTTTACCGTGCAAAAGTACAAAATAATTATGAATTATGGATTATGAATTATGAATTTTTCGTATCTTTGCACAATAATAGCAAAGAAAATGAGAATGAAAGGACTAATTCCGCTGCTTTTCGCGGCACTTTTGCCACTCTGTGTACAAGCCCAGGATGTGGCAGCAACCGACACTGTGGCCTCAGACACCACCACTGTCATGACGAGTATGCTGACATTCCCCAATGCCTTCTCGCCTAATGGCGACCTCATCAATGACACCTACGGTGCCAAGGAATGCCAGAACATCGTGGAATTCCATGCCTACATCTTCAACCGCTGGGGACAAAAACTCTATGAGTGGACTGATCCGACAGGCTCATGGGACGGCACTTACAACGGCCGGGATGTCAAGCAGGGTACGTACTTCGTGCTGGTCAAGGCACGCGGGGCCGACGGACAGACTTTCAACATCCGTAAAGACGTCAATCTACTAAGAGGTTATACAGAGGGAAGCACAAACAACGGACAATGAACAGAGAGGACGAAAAGATTAATGTATATGGTGCACGCGTACATAATCTTAAAAACATAGACGTAGAAATACCACGCAACACCGTCAGCGTCATCACCGGGCTCAGCGGCTCGGGCAAGTCTTCATTGGCCTTTGACACCATTTTCGCAGAAGGACAGCGACGCTATATCGAGACTTTCTCGGCTTACGCCCGCAACTTCCTGGGCGGTATGGAACGACCGGATGTGGACAAAATCACCGGCCTGTCGCCCGTCATCAGCATAGAACAGAAGACCACCAACAGGAACCCTCGTTCCACCGTAGGCACTACGACTGAGGTCTACGACTATATGCGCCTGCTCTTTGCCCGCGCTGGCAGGGCCTACAGTTATATGACAGGCGAGGAGATGGTGAAGTACACGGAAGAGAAAGTGCTGGACATGATTCTAAACGACTATGCGGGCAAAAAGATATTCATTCTCGCCCCACTCGTACGCAGCCGCAAGGGCCACTATCGTGAACTGTTCGAGTCGATGCGCCGTAAAGGATACCTGAACATCAGGGTGGACGGCGAAATGAAGGAAATCGTCAGGGGAATGAAAGTTGACCGTTACAAGAACCACAACATTGAAGTGGTCATTGACAAGATGCAGGTCAGCGCCAAGGACTCGGAGCGTCTGAAGAAATCCGTGGCCATCGCAATGAAGCAAGGCGACGGCTTGATACAGATTCTCGACAACGAGACTGGGGCTGTCAAGCATTTCTCCAAACGGCTGATGTGCCCGACAACAGGTATCAGTTATTCTGATCCAGCCCCAAACAACTTCTCATTCAACTCCCCGCAGGGTGCCTGTCCGCACTGCAAGGGACTGGGCATCATCAATCAAATCGACTTGAAGAAAGTCATTCCAGACGAAAAACTGACTATCTATGAAGGCGGCATAGTGCCTTTGGGAAAGTACAAGAACCAGATGATCTTCTGGCAGGTAGACGCTATACTGAAGAAATATGGCTGTGATCTGAAGACACCCGTCAAGGATATCCCCGAAGAGGCGATGCAGGAAATCCTGTACGGCTCTTTGGAAAATGTACGCATCGACAAGGAACTGGTTCATACCACCAGCGATTACTTCATAAGTTTCGACGGTATCATCAAGTATCTCCGCAATGTGATGGAGAATGACGAATCGGCCTCCGGCCAGAAATGGGCGGATCAGTTCCTGGCGGAATGCGAATGTCCAGAGTGCCACGGCCAGCGCCTCAACCGCGAGGCCCTCTCCTACCGCATCTGGAACAAGAACATTTCCGAACTGGCCTCGATGGACATCACCGAACTTCGGGAATGGCTCGACCAGGTGGAATCGCATCTCGACAGCCAGCAGCAACAGATAGCCCACGAAATCCTGAAGGAGATCAAGACACGGCTTGACTTCCTCCTGGAAGTAGGCCTTGACTACCTGGCCCTCAATCGGCAGTCAGCAAGTCTTTCTGGCGGAGAGAGTCAGCGCATCCGACTGGCCACCCAGATAGGCTCCCAACTTGTAAATGTGCTCTATATCCTTGACGAGCCCAGTATCGGGCTCCATCAGCGCGACAACGAGCGCCTCATCCACTCGCTCAAGGAACTGCGCGACCTGGGGAACACCGTCATCGTGGTGGAACACGACCAGGACATGATGCTCAACGCCGACTATATCGTCGATATCGGCCCACGGGCTGGCCGCAAGGGCGGTGAGGTGGTATTCCAGGGCACCCCGGCCGAAATGCTGAAGACCAACACCATCACAGCCCAATATCTAAACGGTCAACAGCAAATTGCCATCCCCGAAAAGCGACGGGAAGGTAATGGCAAGCGCATTATCCTAAAAGGCTGTACAGGTAATAACCTGAAAAATGTCAACGTAGAATTTCCCCTTGGCTGCCTGATTCTCGTCACGGGTGTCAGCGGCTCCGGCAAGTCCACACTCATCAACGAGACATTGCAGCCCATCCTCTCCCAGCATTTCTATCGCTCACAGAAAAAGCCGATGCCCTATCAGTCCGTAGAAGGCTTGGAATATATAGATAAGGTCGTGAATGTCGACCAGTCGCCCATCGGACGGACACCTCGTTCCAATCCCGCCACCTATACAGGCGTCTTTGCCGACATCCGCTCGCTCTTTGTCAACCTGCCAGAGGCGAAAATCCGCGGGTACAAGCCGGGACGCTTCTCATTCAATGTGAAGGGAGGGCGCTGCGAGACCTGCGGCGGCAATGGCTACAAGACCATAGAGATGAACTTCCTGCCCGACATCCAGGTGCCCTGTGAGGAGTGTCATGGCAAGCGATACAACCGCGAGACCCTCGAAGTGCGCTATAAAGGCAAGTCTATCGCCGATGTGCTCGACATGACCATCAACCAGGCCGTGGAGTTCTTTGAAAACGTGCCAGACATCCTCCGCAAGATAAAGACCATACAGGATGTGGGGCTTGGCTACATCAAGGTGGGACAGCCATCCACCACCCTCAGCGGTGGTGAAAGCCAGCGCGTGAAACTTGCCACAGAACTCTCCAAGAAAGACACTGGCAAGACCCTATACATCCTTGACGAGCCGACGACAGGCCTCCACTTCGAGGACATCCGCATTCTGATGGAGGTTCTGCAAAAACTGGTAGACCGCGGCAACACCGTCATCATCATAGAGCATAACCTGGATGTCATCAAACTGGCCGACTATATCATTGACATGGGGCCTGAGGGTGGACGAAAGGGAGGCATGATTCTCTCCACAGGCACACCTGAGGAGGTGGCCAAGAGCAAAAAAGGCTTCACGCCTAAGTTCCTCAAGCAAGTCCTGAAATAGGTCTTGTGTGTCCGAATTGAGAATATTGGTGTCCTAACACGACAAATTAAGACTTTTGTCGGCATTTTTTTAAGAATAAATTACTGATTATTCAGAAAATATGCCGATATTTGCAGTATGAATCGTGACCTAAATGACTTAAAGTTGTACGTTGGCCTAACAGATTACAACTACCAGCGTATCGATTATTCTGACGGGGAACTAGCGATTATCAACCATCTGACATTCACGCCCCGTATGCATACCACACAGACCAACATGGTCTTCATCGCCATGTGTTGTGCGGGATCTTTCAGTTTTGAGATGAACGGTGCTGAGGTGAGCGTAGAGAAAGACGATGTATTCATCGGCAGCCCAAATGTCGTCTATACCCATTATGAGATGAGCCCCGACCTGTCGTGCCGTCTGATCTGCATCTCGCAAGGGCTCCTGCTACAAATGCTATATCCCTATCAGAGCATCTGGAATAAGACCCTCTATCTGAAGAAATATCTCATGTTTCATCTTTCATCTATCGACGCAGAACTCCGTGAACACATGAACGCCCTGCTGACGTACAATCTGGAAAACAAGAGAGATATCTTCCAGAAAGAGATTATCCGTTCCCTGATACGGTCGATGCTCTACGAAATATGCTGTGCGCTCTACAAGGAGATACAAGTAAAGGCATCCACGGAGACCAATCAGAAGAAGATACTCTTCGACCGCTTCATCTCTCTTCTCACTCAGAGTGAGATAAAGAAACATCCGCTATCCTATTACGCAGATATCCTGTGCGTCTCACCACGCTATCTCACCATGGCCTGCCGTGACGTAAGCGACAAGACGGCCTACGACTGGATCAGGGAGTATGTGCAGAACGATGTGCGCTATTACCTGCTCCACACCAACCTGACCATCAAGGAGATATCCATCAAACTGGGGTTCTGCAACCTTTCATTCTTTGGAAAATACGTGCGGGAGAATTTCGGGCAGTCACCATCCGACTTCCGGCGCGACGAAAAAGGCAAATAGAAGAATCCCCCAGTTCCTGTCGGACTGGGGGATTCCTCTGTGGCATTCGTTCTAAATGGATGCTGCCGCTATCCATTCGTAGATGCAAGAGCAAATGCCGAAGAGGGCTATACCTGCCGTGCAAATGGCAAGTGCACACTTGGTATTGACATCGCTCTGGAATGTTGGCAGTGGTGTGTCAGTCTTCGTGATATACATCGCCTTTACAATCAGCAGATAGTAGTAGAGTGACACGACGGTGTTCACCAAGGCAATGAAGACGACGAAATAGGCTGCGGGATCCCCCTGCTGCACACCGGCCATGAACACGAAGAACTTCGAGAACATACCTGCGAACGGAGGAATGCCAGCCAGCGAAAACAGTGCCAGCGTCATCAGGAACGACAACTTCGGGTTCGTCTGATAGAAGCCATTGTAGGCAGCCATATCCGTACGGCCCCCGCTGTTGCGCTCCACCACATTGATGACGGTGAAGACAGCCATGTTGGCTACGATGTAGACGAGTACATAGTATGTCAGTGAAGCCACGCCAATCTGACTGTTACCCATCACGGCCAGCATGATATAGCCAGCCTGTGAGATGGAACTGAAGGCCATGAATCGCTTGAGTTCGCTCTGGCGGATGGCAAAGAGGTTGGCCACCGTGATGGAGAGTACAATCACCACGTAGAGCATATACTCCCAGTACACCATCATCGGAGCAAAGACCTTCATCAGGATGATGCACAGCGTGAGGGCTGCAGCACCTTTTGAGATGACGCTCAGATAACCGGTCACAGGTGTGGGCGCGCCCTGATAGGTGTCAGCCGTCCAGAAGTGGAAGGGCACGAGCGAGATCTTGAAGCCTAGGCCACTGAAGAAGAAGGCCAGTCCCATGATAGTCAACGGATCGGCTGTGATGGATGCAGCCACGTCACTGAAGTAAAGTGTGCCAGTGGCAGCATAGATGAACGAGATGCCAAAGAGCATGACGCCGCTGGAGAAGGTGGCCACAAGGATGTACTTGGCAGCACCCTCGGCGGAGTTCTTCTTGTGCTTGTCAAAGGCTACCATACAGGCCAGGGGCACTGAGGCAGTCTCCAGACCGAGGAAGAACAGCAGGAAGTTGCCGCTCGACATCATCATGAACATACCCAGCAGGGTTGAGATGACAAGCATGTGGAACTCGCCTGCCAGATGCGTGACCGTATCCAGCCATGGACGCGCCATGATGATCACAACCAAGGTGCCGAAGGCAAGGATGCACTTCATGACGCTGACAGCGGGAGTAGCAACATAGAGACCGCCAAAGGCAGAGGCTGGCCCTGCCAAGGCAGAGACGACAGCGGTGACCAGCAACATGGCGGCTGTAATGAGGCTGATGATAGTGACACGCTCCCTGCCCCGCTTAGGACAACAGAAGTCTGCCAGGAAGACAATCAACAGAGCGGCTATTAAGGCAATCTCTGGAATCAGTTTCAAAAATTCACTATAATTCATATCTAAGTCCTCCTATTTTTTACATGACACCTATTGACTGAAGAATATTACCTGCTGCAGGCGAGATAATGTCGCTCACCCAGAAGGGGAACGAACCCAACCCGGCCACACAGAAAATCAGGCAGATGACAGCGACACGCTCATCCCAAGTAGCATCCGTCAACTCGAGGAAGTGCTTGTTCTCCACCTCGCCATAGAGGATCTTGCCGACAACACGCAGGATGTAGACAGCCGTCACCACGATCGACGTACAGGCGATGATCGTTGCCACCATGCGGAATGACTCGTTGGGGTCGCCACTCAGAGGATGAGCCCCGAATGAACCTACGAAGATGGTC
>Ga0326514_10002253_pt1 | contig 12326 bp, 11 predicted proteins | sample 3_2548_0518_D_FD_203653 | JGI IMG/M metagenome (GOLD analysis project Ga0326514, IMG submission 203653) | Bovine rumen microbial communities from UC Davis, California, United States - 3_2548_0518 | ecosystem: Host-associated > Mammals > Digestive system > Stomach > Rumen | place: USA... | reverse complement strand
AAGCCCAACCTTCTCCAGTGCCACAGTTCCTACGTCGTAACAGACCCGAAAGGCACGGTCGTACTTGAATGCGGAAAGGCGCTCCTGCGCTATAAGTACCGCATCAAGATCTTCAACACGATCAATTTCCGGAAGTCGATGCATTATAACCCGTTCGCCTATATCCATTCCGAGAAGGACATCCTGAAGCTCGTCACCACACTGATCACCAACACGAAAGGCGAGGGAAAGGCGGGGGACGATTTCTGGGTCAAAGCGGAGACCCTCCTCTACACGGCGCTCATAGGGTACATCCACTATGAAGCACCGGAGGAAGAGCAGAACTTCAATACGCTGATCGAATTCATCAACGCCTCGGAGGTCAGGGAGGATGATGAGGATTTCCAGAATCCGGTCGATCTGATGTTTGAAGCGCTCGAAAAGAGGCAGCCTGAGCACTTTGCCGTGCGGCAATACCGAAAATATAAGCTTGCAGCGGGTGACGCTACTATGGGAGAACAATCTAATCAATTACATATCGAATCACCTGAGAATCGCCGATATGTAACTGCTTAGGCGGTTCTCTTCTTTATCGAGAATATGCTTAAGCCGAAGGAAGGAGGAAGCGATGAAACATCAGCAAAAATACGTGGCTCTGTATGAGCGTTTGAGTCATGATGATGAACAGCTCGGTGAGTCCAACAGTATCTCTCACCAGAAAGAAATGCTCGAAGAATATGCCAGAAACCATGGCATAACCAACTACCGCCATTTCACCGACGACGGGATCTCCGGCACTCGCTTCGACCGCCCTGGCTTTCTTGCCATGATGGAGCAGGTCAAGCAAGGCAACATCTCTCAGATCTGCATTAAGGACATGAGCCGTATGGGCCGTGACTACCTGCAGGTCGGTCAGCTTATGGAAATGCTCCGTCAGAAGGGTGTGATGCTCGTCGCCATCAATGACGGCGTAGATACTTCCAAAGGCGACGATGACTTTGTGCCGTTCCGAAACATCATGAATGAATGGTACGCCAAGGACACCAGTAAGAAGATCAAGTCCGTCTTTCAGGCAAAGGGCCGATCCGGCAAGCACGTAGCAAGCAATCCGCCATATGGTTACTTCAAGAGTAAGGACGATCCGAACCAGTGGGTTGTGGATGAGGAAGCTGCGAAGATCATCCGAAGGATCTTTCAAATGACTTTGGAAGGACTTGGTCCTTATCAGATCACACAGATCCTGAAGAATGAACAGGTCCCGATTCCAGCGATCCATATGAGTAAGTTCGGAGTCGGAAACCATCGCGGAAGAGAGATCAAAGATCCTTATAACTGGTCAAGCGCGACTGTGGTCGGCATTCTGGAACGCCGCGAGTATCTCGGACATACCGTGAACTTCAAGACCAGAAAGCACTTCAAGGACTCTCACAGCCACTATGTGGACGACGATCTCTGGGTGATCTTTGAGGATACACAGGACGCCATCATCGATCAGGAGACGTTCGATCTGGTCCAGAAGATCCGAAGCAACGTGACCAGATGGCCGAATGGATGGGGCCCCGCTCATCCGCTGACCGGACTTGTTTACTGCGCTGACTGCGGCGGCAAGCTCTACTGCCACAGGACCGACAACGGAAAGCGGGTCGATAAGTTCACCTGCGGCAACTATCCTTCAAAGAAGTGTAAGTCTGGTCACAGGATCGACGGCAACGACCTGCTTCAGGCCGTTGGCCGCACGCTGAAGGCAGTCCATGATTATATTCAAGTAGATAATAGCCAGTTCATTCGGACCGTGGAAGAATCGCTTACCAGTCAGCAGACACAGGACGTGAAGACTCAGAAAAAGCGGCTTGCTGAGTGTCAGCACAGGGCACAGGAACTGGAAACACTTCTCTGCAAGATCTATGAGGACAATATCCTCGGGAAACTGCCGGACAAGCGGTATCAGATGCTCAGTAACCAATATGAGCGCGAAAGCACGGCTCTTGAACAGGAAATCAGCGAGCTTTCCGGTTCCATCGCAAGTTACACCGATGGCACCAGTGAAGCGAAAAAGTTCATGGCACTGATCAACAAGTATCAAGACTTCGAGAACCTGACTGCCGCCATGCTGAACGAACTGGTCGATAAGATCGTGGTCTATGAACGTGACCGCAAGGGAAGCATCCAGACCACACAACGGGTCGATATCTTCTTCTCTTTCATCGGGAACTTTGTCCCGCCTGCGGAGCCTGTCGATCCGGAAGTGGCCGCCGCTCAGGAAGAGGAACGCCGGAAGATTGAGGAAAGAAAGGACCGTCTCCATCAGAACTACCTGCTCAGGAAGGCCAACGGTTCACAGCAGAAATGGGAAGAAAAGTACAAGCCGATCAGGGAAGCGAAGAAGGCGAAGCAAAAGGCGGAACTTGACGCGACAAGCGCGAAGTACACCAGATCCCGGTATTATGATATGCGGCTCGTTACCAGAACGGAAGCAGATATGCCGGAAGGGATGCTCGGATATGATGCCAATGAAGTGGTCCGCAAGGCGAATGCTGCGAAAGACGAGAAGGAGGCAGTGGCGATATGAGGATTATCCGGTTTCTTTTGAAGATGGTGGTCATTCCGATCATACTGATCGTGACTGTGATTCAGTGGTTCGGAGCCTTCATCATTGGATTCTCTTCCGCGGTCTTCAATGTCCTTGCCGGACTGTTCCTTCTGGTGGCTGCCCTGTCGTATCTGATGGGACTATCCGCCGGAGCTGAGGCAGTAAAGATGGTTGTTGCCGGATTCATTGTATTCATGATTCCGGTCGCCGGAGAATGGATCGTGACCGCCATCACTGCGTTGAACATGGGGATGCGTAATTTTATCAGGTCTTGAACCGCAAAACTGAATACGAAAAAGTATCGACGATACTTTATGCCTGAGCCGTCCTTTTATCACAGGGGCGGCTTTCGTTTGTAGAAAATGAAAGGTTGGGTAATGTATGAGACTTACGAAATATGAGAAAGAGACGATTATCCTAACAAGTGAGGGCGATAATACCTACAGTGTCTATACTTTCAATGCCGCACTCAAAAGGCGACTGGCAGACTTCGCGAAGAAGTATCCGGATCTTTGTCGTCTGGAATGCGAGGACAAGAAGATCGGCTATCAGAGCTATGTGATTGACAAGTCGAGGCTGTCAATTCGTCTCACTGCTCCATACAGTGATGAAAGACGACGAGCAGCTAGTGATCGTGCAAAAAGCACTGGCTTTAATCAGCCGGTTGAGAATCGTAGGTAATTGTGGTATAATGTTGCGGTCTGTAGTGATAGCTCAATGAGGTGAGAATATGGCAAAAGCGAAGAAGAATGGAACCTACTTGAATGTATGTATCGAGTCCCAGATATATGAAAGACTTGAAAGGATGTGTGAAGCTGCCGGTCAGAGTAAAACAACTGCTGTTGAAAGGGCACTTACGAGCAGCGACATAATGCAGGGAATTGAAAACTTGAGAAGAAGCTTTCCTATCCTCTCTTCTGCTAGATAGTTATTTGTGTTCTGATTCATTTTTACCTCCTTAAAATCCGTAAAAAAAGAACACGGTAAGCGAGTCTTCACTTACACGTGTTCGGTTACAACCCAGTATTCATAAATCGCCTGCCCGCTGGGCGGCATTCAATTACTCGGTTATGATACAGATTTTTTTGAGCTCACGTAATAGTCAGATTTGACAAAAAAATTAGCTTTTTTGAAAATTCCATGCGCCAATAATCAGAGAACTCAACATTTATAAATTCGCCTGTTCTTTCATCTTCGGAAACTCTCTTTATTTCCGTTATTTTTCTCCTCCCGATTCACACAAGTTTCTAACACTTTCTCCCCACACGAGCTTAACAGGAACACACACGCTTTGGGAGAAGCTGCTATCCTGCAGCATCTTAAGAAGCAGTTCCATAGCCATCTTAGCCCTCAGTTCATTATTCTGGTACACAGATGTAAGCACGGGCACAACCCTTTGACAGTCACTGCTTCCGTCAAAGCCAACAACAGAAATATCCTCCGGAACGGATATTCCGCAGCTCTTTAAGAATACCATAATGTCAATTGCATAGTAGTCGGAAACTGCGAATATGGCGGTATATTTCTTTATTTTCTCCAGATTCTTTTGGTAAAAGAGCTGTCTCTTTTCCCTGCTCATCGGAATCATAAGGAAGTCGGCATCCTTCCCGAGGCCACGATTAAGGCCGTTAAATCTGTCAAGGTCCATACATACGTTGTTATCAGAGATGCACAGCACCTTCTTATGTCCATTCTTCTTAAGGTATTCCCCGACCTGTCTGCCGCCGTCAAAGTCATCTATGGTCACGTTGCTGATGCGGCCCTGCTCCTTCATAAAGCCGTCGTAAACAACGAAGGGAATTCTTATGTGATCCCTCAGGTTCTTGTATTCATTCTCGCAAAAGCCGATTATGATAAGACCGTCCAGGTTCCACATTGAAGAAAAGCGCACGGCATCCATGATCTCTTTCGCTTTTTTGAGCATCATGAAGTACCCTGCATTTTCTATTTCGTCGGATAAATAGTTAATGGCAGAACTGATAAAAGGGTCTTCTAAAACTCTTCCCTCATACTTTTCATGGTTGTTGACCACGACTCCGATAATCCTTGAATTGTTTCTGGCCAGGAGCGTAGCAGCCATGTTGGGAATATAGCCGCTTTCCTCTAGCTTTTGCTCGACCCTTTTGATCGTTGCATCGGATATCTTTTTGGTCTTGCCATGCAGTACATTTGATACTGTGGCCGTGCTGACTCCAAGATCATTTGCAATATCTATGATCCTTACTTTGTTCTCATCCCACATTATTTGCCCTTATTCTATGGTGTTCATCCACTTTCTGCTTCTAAACATAAACACAGTTATGATATATCTTACCAGTTCTTCCTGGGACAGTATAAAATACACCCAGACAATCGGAAGCTTGAGATACAGGCCGGTAAAGAGTCCAAGCGGTACTCCCACAAGCCAGGTTCCCAAAAGATCTATTATCATAATGTACTTGGTCCTGCCGCCGCTTCTTATTATACCGCCGCCCAGGATCATGTTCTGGACCTTGACCGGCGCCAGAATTGCAAAGGCAAGAAGCAAAAATCCACCGATCGCAGCGACATTTGCATCAACCTTAAACAGGCCCACATAAAGGCTTCTCAGCAATATCAAGGCTGCTGATAAAATTACCGAGCCAGCAAAGCCATATAGACACAGCTTCCTGGACTCCTCATAGGCCTTGTCATATTCCTGCTCTCCGAGGCGTTTTCCGATGAGGATCCCTGCTGCCTGTGCAAGTCCCGAAAGAGCTCCGATTGACAAGCCCTGGACCGGACCTGTAAGAGACATGCCCGCAAGCTCGTCTGTCCCCATGTGTCCGTAAATAAAGGTATTTACATTCTGTCCCACAGTCCACATAAATTCATTAAACACTATTGGGAACAGGATTGTAATGTACTGTTTTAATTCTACTTCACTTAGTTTGATACAGAAACGGAATTTACAGATCTTATTATAAAATCGGATCATGAGAGCCAGATTAACAACCTGAGATGCCACGCTGGCAATGGCTGCGCCTTTAACTCCAAGAGCCGGTGCACCAAGATGTCCGAAGATCAGGATGAAGTTAAGCGCTGTATTGACGATGGCCGCCACGGCACTGATGTATAAGGGATATTCCGAATGGTCATTGCACCTTATCTGCACCGCCAGAATAGAAGCTATTCCCGAAAGAGGATAAACCAGTGAAACTATGCGTACATAATCGGTTCCGGTCTTAATGACAGCCGCATCCTTCGTAAATATTCCGGTCAGCATCTGCGGAATAAGAAGACATGCCATTGTGGTCAAAAGAGCTATCGCCATCATGACCAGCAGATTCACCGACATACTCACATCGACTTTTTCATCATCCTCTTTTCCCATGTACTGAGAAACCATGATGCCTGTTACCGTTGCCACCGCTCCGCTGACAAAGGCAAAGACAAAGCCCGGCTTACCGCCAACTTCTACAGCAGCTATGGCTGTCTTTCCAAGCTGTCCCACCATAACCTGATCGATCATAGAAAAAGAAGATTGCAGCATGGCCTGTAATGCAACAGGGACTGCAATCTTCATTGATTTTTTGAAAAAAGATTCTTCTGCCATCACTTGCCTCCCCTAATAATCCTTAACAGTATTATTAGTATAAAAAGCCGATGATAGCAATGGGTTAATCGCGTAACCTTTAATCAGGCAGACTCTCATTTCCGGCCGTTTCTCTTGCTTCTACCGCTCTTATTTCACCCTTATCAACCAATCTGAAAAATGCATCAACCACTTCAGGGTTAAGCTGGGTCCCGGAGACTTCTCGGATTATTGACAGCACCTTCTCAAAATCCATTTGCTTACGGTATTGCCTGTCGGAATACATAGCATCAAAACTGTCTGCGACCGCGATAATACGTGCCACCTCAGGAATGTCATTCCCTGAAAGTCCATTGGGATAGCCTTTTCCGTCATCCCCAAGCATCAGAGCAATCGCAAGTGATATAACTGTGATTGGAAAAACAACATTTGTTGCACCATTTCCAAGATATCCTACGCCTCTTCCAATGAAAATCTGGTCCACTATGTTATAAAGTGACGAGAAGCTAAGAAAGCAAAACTACAAAAGAGCGATAACCCGGAGTACTGGATCACAAAAATCGAGAAAAACATGGAACGTGATCATGAGAATGATCTGAAGCTTCAATTTCTTGGGTGGACTGTCATACACTTCTGGGGCGCTGACATAAAGAAGAACCTTGATGATTGCATTCGGGTTATCGAAGAAGCAGTTTTTGATAGCATGATTTCTGACACAGGATCCTATGCAGATGATGAGTAAAGTAAAAGCGATCAGCCGAAGAAGTTGATCGCTTTTGTTTTGCCCATCAGACAGAATCGACCGCGCGGCGATTCTGTGAAAACCGAATATGACGAAAGCCAAGGCATCGCCCTGGCTGAGTCAGATGAGGAAGCCGTTGAGACTTCGCTCCCCCGCTCATTCGCGGATGGCAGCGAAACGATCAGCGGCTATTTTTTGTGGAAGCGTCCGGTGAACGGTTCCGCAAAAACCGGAATGACTGAAACGAGCCGTCGGGCAAACGGCAAGATTCAGGAATGCCGGAGCAAGGGGTCAAGGGGAACGCGGTTCCCTTTGGCGGAGTTAAGAGGCGGCAGTCTCTTATCTGGGTGCTGGGGCGAAGCGTCCGGCGCGGGTCGAGGGCAAGGCCCCGCCCAGTTAAGTGATGGGAACCGTCACTTAGTACTGGGTATTACCTGCCGACACGGAGACCGATTTCGCTGTTTTTTGAGGCAGGGGAAAAACATGGTTTACCAAAAACGAAGAAAGGAGCGTGATGCTTATTGAAACTGACAAGGCACAATGGCCGAGCGGGAAAAAACGGAGCTTACAATCCGAAGCACAATGACCGCCAGTTCGATGTTGCCAACAGTGACCACATCGATCAGGAACGAGCGAAGCAGAACGTCTACTGGGACTGCTATCAGGGATATCGCTTTCCAACGGATCAGGCTCAGGAAGACCAGATCACTTATTCCTTCGAGCAGATCGAGCAAGCTTTTTACTCCGAACGTTATGACGATTTCTGTGAAGCACAGCATGAGCGAAACCGTAAGACCGGACACACTGGCCGTGACCGATCAACGAAGGATCTGTGGGAAGACAAGAAAACCTGTCCGGAAGAATCGCTTATCCAGATCGGGACGATGGAGAAGTCAGTCTCTCCCGCTGTTCTGGCAGAGATCGCGGCTGAGTTCTTCGAAGAATTTGACCGCCGCTTCGGAAAGCACATCCACATCTTGGACTGGGCTTTGCATTTGGATGAAGCGACACCGCACATCCATGAGCGGCACGTCTTTGACTGTGAAAACCGTTATGGTGAGATCGCTCCGCAACAGGAAAAAGCGCTGGAAGCTCTGGGGTTCGAAAGGCCGCATCCGGACCAGAAAGCGAGTAAGCTGAACAGCCGGAAGATTACTTTCGACGCCGCGTGCCGAGTGATGCTTTTCGATATCTGTGAAAGGCACGGCCTGCATCTGGACCGAGAACCGGAATATGGCGGAAGGGCCTATCTTGAAAAACAGGATTATATCCTGATGAAGCAAAAAGAAAAAATGACGGTTCAGGATCAGCAGATCGAATCGAAGGAAGCGGAACTGGAGGCGATCACGATCCGAATCGAAGACACGGAAGCCTTTGTGGAAGAAGTAGCGGATGCCGCCTATGAGCAGGCGGTCGATGTCGTGACCAAGACGGTTCAGGAAGAGATCCGAAATGAAGACTTCGATCTTATCGAAGAACACAGAAGGATCATCCTGAATAACGTGGAACTATCTGACAGGGAACGGAACTTTGCCCACCGGATCTTCGCCGGACTTATGAACCGGTTCAAAGGAATGACTCAGCACATCTCTGAAAGAATGGCTGCGATTTTCCGGTCGCCGGAAAAGAAGGCCGAGATCAAAGAGCCGATCAAAGAATCAATCCGAGACAGGCTTGCGAGAAATCAGAAAAGGGCGGACGAGCTGAACGCCAGAAGGCGGACAGAACGAGGTATACCGCCGAAGAGAAAACAACGGAATATCGAACTTTGAGAAGCGTCTGTTTTTGATCAGTTTTACCGATGAAGACAGACGCTTTTTTCATTTCCGAAAAGAAAGAAGGTGATACCTTGGGGATCTATTCCCAGATCAAGGAACAGGTCAGCACCCGTGAGGTGGCTGAGCATTACGGATACAAAGTCAGCCGGAACGGCATGATGTGCTGTCCATTCCACAATGACCGGACTCCGAGCATGAAGGTCGACCAGAATTTCATCTGCTTCGGCTGTCAGGAGAAAGGAGACGTGATCGATTTCACGGCAAAGCTCTTTGGCCTGAGTCCTTATGATGCCGCCGGAAAGCTCATTGCGGATATGGGCCTGATGGTAACAAGTGATGACATACCGAAAGTTCCGCCTGGCACTCGCCAGAGAGCCAAGCGGGAGCGTTTGGAGAAAGAAAAGTTCGAGCAGACAGTAAGCCGGATCTACAACGTCTACTGCGACTATTTCCATCTTTTGAACGAGTGGGCCGAGGTCCATGCGCCGCGCTCTCCCACCGAAGAGCTTCATCCGCTTTTCGTCGAGGCGATGCATCAGAGGGATTATGTGGAATACCTTCTGGATCTCCTACTCTACGGTTCAAAGGAAGACAAGGCATCCGTCGTGATCGAAAGAGGAAAGGGGGTGAACGATCTTGAAAGACGAATCCGAGAATTTAAGTCCGGCGACAGAGAACGCTCTTCACGCAGCGTTGTCGGAAGCATCGCCGGACATGACGGTCGAGGACGTGAAGGAGTTTCTGGAAACGACCGAGAAAGGCCAGATCAAAAGCTGTTTCACAAACGCCGTAACGATCCTGTCCTATGATCCGCTCCTTCGGGACTCGGTCCGCTATAACGAGCTGACACAAAGGGTCGATGTAGTGAAGAATCTGGGATGGGAACGCCGCGACGGTAAAGCTCTGGTGGACAATGATCTGCACAACATTCACTACTACTGCGAGAGGACTTACGGAATCACTGCCCTGAAGACCATCGAGGAAGCGGTCCACATGGTAGCAAACAGGAACGCTTACCATCCGGTCCGCGATTTCCTGAACAGTCTGGAATGGGATGGGGAGGAACGAATCCGCTACGCTCTTCACCGATACCTTGGCGCTGATACCAGTGACTACACGTATGAGATCCTGAAGTTCTTTATGTTAGGAGCGGTATCGAGGGTGTTCAGGCCCGGAGTGAAGTTCGACTATATCATCTGTGTGGTCGGAGATCAGGGAGCCGGCAAGTCTTCCTTCTTCCGTCTTCTGGCAGTCGAGGACGAATGGTTTACGGACGACCTGAAGGATCTGGAAAGCAACAAGGTCTATGAGAAGCTCCAAGGGCACTGGATCATCGAGTTGTCTGAGATGCTCGCTACCAACAACGCCAAGAGCAACGAGGCGATCAAGAGCTTCCTGAGCCGTCAGAAGGAGATCTACCGTACTCCGTATGAGCGGTATCCGAAGGACAGGCCGAGGCAGTGTGTCTTTGCCGGAACGACGAATAAGATCAGCTTCCTTCCCAGTGACCGGACCGGAAACCGCCGCTTCCTGCCAATAGCGTGTCAGGAAAGCGAGGCTGAGGTCTTCATTCTGGACAATGAGGCTGAATCAAGAGCCTATATCAGGCAGATGTGGGCCGAGGTGATGGCTATCTGGAAATCCGGCAAGGTGAAGCTGAAGCTCTCGCCGGAGATGGCCACCGAGGTCCGCCGCAGACAGAAGCAGTTCATGCAGGAAGACGTGGATTCAGGTTTGATCCTTGATTTCATGCTCGACTTCACTGGCGATAAGGTCTGCTCAAAGCAGCTCTTCAGGGAAGCTCTGCACAATGAGTTCGCCCAGCCGCAACGATGGCAGACGAATGAGATCAACGACATCATGAACCAGCTGATCCGAGAGGGAACACTGACCGGATGGCGGTATTTTGACAAACCGCGCCGCTTTACCGGAACGGATTACGGTTCACAGAAAGGATGGGAAAGGGTAACCGATCCGTCGCCAGATGCATGCAAAGATGTACCTACGGATGATGGTTTTCGGCAGGTACGGTTCGGGGAAGATATCCCTTTTCCAGATCCTGACACTCCGTAGACAGCGTTCGTAAACGGTTCGTAGACAGGGATAAGCAATCCCGATAGGCCGGAAAGCCTTGATTTTCCTGAACAGTTGCTCTCAATGTCTACGAAAACGTCAACGAAGAGTAAAAAAGTATTTTCGATGGTAGAAGGGCCATCGGTTACGAGAAAAGTGTTTGGGGGTTCGTAGACAACTTCGTAGACGATCCCCCGCAATTCAATCAAAGAAAGGACTTAATAATCATGAAAAGAATGAACCTTGTGTATGGCGACGCTATGTTGATCTACTGTATCGGCTGTGTGGACCGCGAGGACACCATCGCCCGCTTTGAGCAGATCATCCCCCACATGGGGAATGAGGAAGTTCGCGCCCAGATGTTCGTCCTGAAGGAAAAGATCGACCAGTGCATGGACGATGAGGAATGGGCAATCTTCTTTCCGAAGATCCTGCGCAATCTGTCGGTCTATCTGGACCGCGACAGAGAGAACTTCGAGAAGTGCATCTCTGAAATGCATGAGGAGCTGAAGCGGCTCGAACAGGAAGAAGGGATGGAAACGAGGTATGGATACAGAGATGATGAGGACTAATGAAGCTGAGGCAACTCCGGCCGCCGCGCCGGAGCCTCGTATGAAGACGACAGTCGGCAAAATCACTTACCTTGTCGGGGTCCACTTCAGCGAGGACGGCAAAGAGACGATGGCGGACAAGATCGACCGCATGATCCGCCGCGAGATCCAGACTGGAACCGGCGGATAAGACCAACCCTTCGGCATGAAAAACCCATGTCGGAGGGCCTCTTTGAAGAAAGAATCGGGTTTTTGATTAGAACGCTCTTGACAAGTGGCATCAGGAAAGACAGCTAAAAGTATTTTGATTTCGTGCGGGGCGAGGCTCGCCCCATTCGATATTCAGGAGCTTAGAGACATTACCGCTTACGATGAACTGGAGCTTGATACGCTCGGAGACAGGAAGACAGCGTTGTTTTTGATTATGTCAGACACGGATTCAACGTTTAATTTCCTGATTTCCATGGTATATACACAGCTGTTCAACCTTCTCTGTGAGAAGGCTGACGATGTATATGGCGGCAGGCTTCCAGTTCACGTGCGGTGTCTTGTAGATGAGGCAGCCAATATCGGACAGATCCCGAATCTTGAAAAACTTGTGGCAACTATTCGAAGCCGTGAGATTTCAGCATGTCTGGTTCTGCAGGCCCAGTCACAGCTGAAGGCGATTTATAAGGATAACGCGGATACAATTGTAGGCAACATGGACTCCAGATTATTCCTTGGCGGTGCAGAACCGACTACATTAAAGGAATTAAATCAGGCTTTGGGAAAGGAGACGATCGATACATATAACACTGGAGAGAATCGAGGACGTGAGCAGTCACATTCGTTGAATTATCAGAAGCTCGGTAAAGATTTGATGAGTGTGGATGAGTTGGCCGTACTAGACGGGAGCAAGTGTATACTTCAGCTTCGCGGTGTTCGTCCTTTTCTGTCAGATAAGTATGATCTGACAAAGCATCCAAATTATAAATACACGGCGGATGCTGACGACAAGAACTGGTTTAGCATAGAGAAATACTTGGATCGGAAGCTGAAACTTCGAGAAAGAGATGAG
>Ga0326514_10002251_pt1 | contig 12332 bp, 9 predicted proteins | sample 3_2548_0518_D_FD_203653 | JGI IMG/M metagenome (GOLD analysis project Ga0326514, IMG submission 203653) | Bovine rumen microbial communities from UC Davis, California, United States - 3_2548_0518 | ecosystem: Host-associated > Mammals > Digestive system > Stomach > Rumen | place: USA: California... | reverse complement strand
GAAGCCGAATGTTTCAAAATCGGCGTTGCCAAATGGCATTTTGGCTACTCCATGGACCCTAAAAATAGCAGATAAAAAATTTTTTTTAAAATTTGGCTGTAAAAATGAGTGTATGTCGGAAATTTTTATTATCTTTGCACCCAAAATTTGATATTTTCAAAACTGCAACAAAATAATGGATCAAAAGAAAATCAAAACCGCACTTGTGTCGGTATATCACAAGGATGGCCTCGATGCCATCATCAAGAAACTCCATGCGGAGGGTGTACAGCTTCTCTCCACCGGAGGAACACAGAAGTTCATCGAGGAACTGGGCATTCCCTGTCAGGCTGTAGAAGAGCTGACTACTTATCCCTCCATTCTCGGAGGCCGGGTAAAGACTCTTCACCCCAAAATCTTCGGCGGCATTCTCGGACGTCGCGACAATGCAGACGACCGCGATCAGATGGCCAAGTACGAGATTCCCGAAATCGACCTCGTAATTGTGGATCTCTATCCTTTTGAGGCAACTGTAGCCTCCGGTGCTGATTTTCAGTCCATTATCGAGAAGATAGACATCGGCGGCATTTCACTGATCCGTGCAGCAGCCAAGAATTTCAAGGATGTCATCATCGTAGCTTCCAAAGCTCAGTACCAGCAGCTTGCAGAAATGCTTGGCAAGAAGGGAGCACAGAGCGACTACGAGGACCGTCTTTCGTTCGCAGAACAGGCATTCGGTGTTTCTTCTCATTACGACACAGCCATTCATGCTTGGTTCGCTGAGCAGAAATAATAACTCTCATTTTTTTTACTCACTTTAATTTTTTCAATTGTAATGGGACTTTTTAACCTTACTCAGGAAGTGGCTATTGACTTGGGTACAGCCAATACCGTCATTATTCACGAGGGCAAGATTGTCGTGAATGCTCCTTCCATTGTCGCCCTTGAGGTCCGCGACAACAAACTCGTTGCCGTAGGTCACAAAGCACAGCAGATGATGGGCCGTACCCCTGATACGATTCGTACCGTCCGTCCTCTGAGAGACGGTGTAATCGCAGACTTCAACGCCGCAGAGCAGATGATCCGCGGTATGATCAAGATGGCATTTGCCAACAAGAAGTCAATCTTTACGCCGCAGCTCCGCATGGTAGTGTGCATACCCTCAGGTTCGACAGAGGTCGAGATCCGTGCCGTGCGCGACTCCTCAGAGCATGCCGGCGGCCGCGATGTTTACATGATTTATGAGCCCATGGCCGCAGCCATCGGTATCGGTATCGATGTACTTGCCCCCGAGGGTAATATGATTGTCGACATAGGCGGTGGTTCTACCGAGATTGCCGTTATCTCGCTGGGCGGTATTGTTTCGAACAAGTCCATCCGTATTGCCGGTGATGACCTTACCCAGGATATTATGGACTATATGCGCCGCCAGCACAATATCCGTGTAGGCGAGCCCACAGCAGAGCAGATTAAACTGAATGTAGGTTCTGCGCTCACCATGCTCGACAACCCGCCAGAGGATTTCATCGTGCGCGGTCCCAACCAGATGACTGCCCTTCCCATGGAGGTGCCTGTCAGCTATTCTGAAGTGGCCCATTGCCTTGAGAAGTCTATTTCCAAGATTGAGGCAGCCGTTCTTTCCGCTCTCGAATCCACTCCTCCCGAATTGTATGCTGATATCGTTCGCAACGGTGTTTACCTGACGGGCGGCGGTGCCATGCTCCGCGGTCTCGACAAACGTCTGCAGGACAAGATCGGAATCCAGTTCCATGTGGCAGAGGATCCGCTGCTCTCCGTGGCCAGGGGTACGGGTATTGCACTCAAGAATATAGAACGATTCCCCTTCCTGATCCGATAAATGAATTCGCTTTTCCGTTTCCTTCAACGTAACAGCGCGTTCCTCACTTGGCTTATCTTGGCAGTAGTGTCCATCGTCATGCTCTGCCAGGGTAATCCTTATCACCGTTCGATATGGATGGGTAGCGCCAATCGTGTCTCCGGCTCGGTCTTCCAGTCGGTGAATGCCTTCACGAGCTATTTCGGGCTCCGTGAAGCCAACGAGGCCCTGCTCCGTCGAATGGGAGATATGGAGGCCGAGAATCAGCGACTTCGGGCCATGCTTGTCCAATATGAGGATTTGCATAATCCGTCAATCGATACGATACCGCAGTATCATTTCGAAATCGCCCACGTTGTGGGTAACAGCATCGCTCAGGCTGAAAACTACATCACGCTTGACAAGGGAAGCCTCGATTCCGTCAAGGTAAACCTCGGCGTGGCCGATCATAATGGCGTGGTCGGTATCGTGGCTGCCGTGAGTGAACATTATTCACTGGTCATCTCCCTGCTCAATCCCAAGCTCCGAATCTCTGTCAAACTCAAGAACAGCGATTCTTTCGGATCGCTGATGTGGGACGGCGAGAGCTACGAATATGCAATCCTCTCCGACCTGCCCCGTTCCGTACAGTTCACAGCCGGCGATACTGTGGTGACCTCCGGTTACTCGGGTTCATTCCCCAAAGGACTGCCTGTCGGCATTATCACAGAAACACTGGAGAGGGAAGACGACAATTTTCTCGTTTTCCGAGTTAAGTTGTTCACCGACTTCAACAACTTGAACTCCGTCTTTGTGATTCATAACGACAGACAGGACGAAATTCAAAAACTCGAAAATCAATGACCTACGTATACTCCTTTTTCTGGCTGATTATTTCTTTGCTTCTGCAGGTGCTGGTGTTCAACCGTCTCAGCATCTGGGGTGGTGTGGCATTGGTTTACATTTATGTGTTGGCAAAGTTCCCGGTAGATATGAACCGCTCCCTTCAGGTGATTGTCGGATTTCTGACAGGTTTGGTTGTTGATATTTTCTGCAATACACCGGGCATGCATGCGCTGGCAGCCGCAACGGCCATGTGGCTTCGTATCCCAATCCTCCGGATGTTTGTCGATGCACAGGATTTCAATATGGGAGTTCCCGGCATCCAGCGTCCCGGTCTGGCTGTTTTCTCAAAGTATATCCTGGCATTGTTTCTTTTTCATATTCTATTATTATATTTAATAGAAGCATTCTCTCTGTTTCAGCCGGGTGTGCTTTTCACTAAAATTACCGTCTCTCTCATTCTCACCTACGTCATTTCATTGTCGTTAGAAGTTTTTCAAAGGAATTAACTCAGTATGCAACACGACTATCAACTCGAGAAACGCCGTTTCGTCATCGGAGGGTTGGTCGTCCTGATCCTTCTCATATATATCGGACGTCTGTTCCAGCTTCAGGTCATTGACGACAACTGGGAGCAGATGTCAGTCGACAATGCGTTCTATACACGTATTGTCTATCCTTCACGAGGCCTTATCTACGATCGCAACGGACAGCTCCTTGTCGACAACGAGCCGGCTTATGATCTTGTGGTCACAATGCGCAATGTCAAGGATCTCGACACCCTCGATTTCTGTCAGACTTTGGGCATCACCAAAGAGTATTTCATCGCCCGTATGAAGAAAATCCGCAATACCCGCGGATATTCATCCTACACTCAGCAGACTTTCGCATCCCAACTCTCGGGCTACGATTACGGCATTCTTCAGGAACGTCTCTACCGGTACCGGGGCTTTGAAATCGTTCCCCGTACTGTCAGGCAGTATAAAATCCCCATCGCGCCGCTCATTATGGGCAATATCCGCGAGGTTTCGCCCAAAGAGATCGAAAAGGACCCCTACTACATGCGCGGCGACTATGTCGGCGATCTGGGCGTCGAGCGTTCCTACGAAACATATCTGCGAGGTGTCAAGGGTAAGGAAATCCTCTATCGCGATGCCCACGGCCGTGTGCAGGGCCATTATGCCGGCGGTGCATACGATATACAGCCCGTTTCCGGTCACAACCTGACGCTCTCCATTGATGCCAATCTTCAGGCCTATGCCGAGTCGCTCATGGTCAACAAGGTCGGAGCCGTCGTGGCCATCGAACCCAAGACCGGAGAAGTCCTGTGTGCCGTATCGGCTCCTACATTCGACCCGCGTCTCCTTGTCGGACGTCAGCGCGGCAAGAACTACTCGGAACTTTACAAAACGCCTTTTAAGCCCCTGTTCGACCGTGCCGTCTCCGCAACCTATCCCCCCGGTTCGACGTTCAAGCCTACTCAGGGGCTCATTGGCCTGCAGGAGGGCGCCATCACCCCCAATACACGTTTCCCCTGTCATCACGGTTTCCATCTCGGCAGTTTCAAACTCGGATGTCATGGTCATCCTTCGCCGCTTTCCCTGATTCCCGCTATTGCAACTTCATGCAACGGCTATTTCTGCGGCACACTCATGAATATTCTCAATGACCGCCGTCGGTATCCTACAATCCAGGATGCATTCGAGAAGTGGAAGAACTATATGGTTTCCATGGGCTACGGTTATCCACTGGGCATTGATATCCCCAACGAGAAGCGCGGATTCATTCCCAACAACCAGTTCTACAACAAAGCATTCAAGACCGAAGCTTGGAAAACAATCAACATCATTTCCATATCCATCGGTCAGGGTGAAATCATGGCAACACCCCTCCAGATAGCCAACCTCGGAGCCACCATTGCCAACCGCGGCTGGTTCTATACGCCCCACGTCGTCCATGCCATTCAGGATACCCTGCTGCCTGATACGTTCAGCGTAAAACGCAAAACGCTTATTGACTCCCGATGGTATGACTACATAGTGGAGGGCATGCGCGGTGCCGTCACCGGAGGTACCTGCCGCAAAGCCAGCCTCGATGTCAAAGGCATAGAAGTCTGTGGCAAGACCGGGACAGCACAGAACCCTCACGGAAAAGACCATTCCGTATTCATGGGTTTTGCGCCTATGGACGATCCCAAGATTGCCATCTGTGTATTTGTCGAACAGGGCGGATTCGGTGCCACCTATGGCGTCCCCATCGGGTCGCTCGTGATGGAGAAGTACCTCACCGGTTCAATCTCTCCAAGCCGACAGTATCTTGAGGATGCTATGCTCAACGGCAACACCATGCAGTTTATGGATGCCAAGAACTATCGCTGATAAACAGCGGAATATTTATTGGATTTTAAGATTTACTTATTTTAGATTAAAGTTAAAGACATAATCATCTCGCTTTGCAATTCCAATCTAAAATAAAATAACTAAAAATAAAATAGCTAATATTGAGCAACTATTTCAAATCGTTCGACTGGGTAACGCTGGTCATGTATCTCATCCTCGTTTTTGCGGGGTGGCTCACCATTCATGCAGCCTCCTACAATCTCGAAGACCCCGACATCTCCATCTTCGACTTCTCCCGTCCTTCTGGAAAACAGATAGTGTGGATTGCATTGTCTGTCTTTTTGGTCGTCCTTATTTTAGTCACCGACAGTAAGTTCTTCATCACATATGCGCCCGTTATCTATACGTTGATGATGATTCTGCTGCTGGCCACCATTTTCATCGGCACGAACATCAACGGATCGCATTCCTGGATCAAGATAGGGGCGTTCTCCATCCAGCCCGCCGAGTTCGGTAAATTCTCCACCGCCCTCATGTTGGCATGGCTTTTCAATACTTATAATTTCAAACTCACCCGTCCCTCCAACTTCCTTCGTGCCGTCCTCATCATCATCGTACCCGTCATCCTCATCATCCTCCAACGTGAGACCGGCTCGGCCCTCGTCTACTTTTCTCTCGTCCTCCTTTTCTACCGACAGGGAATGTCCGGCATCATCCTCTGGCTGGGTTTCTCCATGGTGCTGATTTTCGTGTTGGGTATACGCTATAGTATCGATATAGCCACAGGTGACCCCTCGCTCTTCGGACAGGAGCTCGTCCTTTCCATCATTCCCTTCCTTGTCGTTCTCATGTTCGTTTTCTATCTGGAGGATTATTACTCGGCCTTCAAGTTGGGGATTATCTCGGCAGCGGTGCTCATCGCAGGCGGATTGATCATCAGATACCTTCCGCCCTATCTTCCAGAACCCTATGCCGGCCTGTTTGTCAAATACGCCACCTACCGCAACATGGCGCTGCTTCTTTCGATTTACAGCGCACTCTACACACTCTGGCACTATCTCCTCAGTCGATACCTGCCCTACCTTTGGGTGGCCCTCATCGGTCTCTTCTTCATAGGATGGCTCTTCCTCTGCCACGCAGCGTTCAACAAGCTCGAAGACCATCAGCGCACCCGTATCGAGGTGCTTCTTGGCATCAAGCAGGACCTCAAGGGCGCCGGCTACAATGTCAATCAGGCTAAGATTGCCATCGGTTCCGGCGGATTCCTGGGCAAGGGCTATCTTCAGGGAACCCAGACCAAACTCTCCTATGTGCCCGAGCAGGAGACCGACTTCATTTTCTGCACAGTGGGAGAGGAGCAGGGATTCGTCGGCAGTTCGCTCGTCATCCTGCTCTATATGGCGCTGATTCTCCGTCTCATTTATCTGGCGGAGAGACAGCGCACGATGTTTGCCCAGATTTACGGCTACTGTGTGGCATGTATCTTTGCTTTCCATGTCTTTATCAATGTCGGAATGGTTATCGGACTGGTTCCGGTAATCGGTATTCCCTTGCCGTTCTTCAGTTACGGCGGTTCGGGACTCTGGTCGTTCACAATTCTCCTCTTTATCTTCCTCAAGCTCGACATGACGCGTATAGACAATTACTAACTTCAGATAAACAATTTATGAGAAAACTTTTTTCTGAAAGAATTCTTACAGTACTCCTATCTTTTGTTGTCGCTCTTTCTCTTTTGACATCTTGTTCCAATGACGACAATGAAATCATTGACACAAGTGTATTGTCAGAATGGAAGGCCGGTGAGACCGTTTCCTCCGATGTGGTAAACTTTTACGGAGGATTGGATATGTGCTTTGCGGCCGATCCGATTCCCGACAGAGTGTGGCTGCGCATGCAGGGCAAAACCTATAAGGAGAATCCCTACATCGGACGCGACGATCTCCGTCACATCCGTGTACTTCATTGGGACTATGACAACAAGATGCATGTCGGCGAGATGATTTGCAACGAAATCATAGCCGACCGCGTTGTGGATATCATGCGTCAGCTCTTTGACGCCAAGTACCCCATCCAGAGGATGCTCCTGCCCGACGTCTATGATGCCGACGACGAGGCGCAGATGCGCGACAACAACTCGTCCTGCTTCTGCTACCGTGCCATTGCGGGCAGCACAAAACTCTCAAAGCATGCCCGAGGAATTGCCGTCGATATCAATACGCTCTACAATCCCTATTACAAGGACCGTGACGACGGTACCCGCTTCATTCAGCCCGCTACAGCTGAAAAATATTGCAACCGAGACTGGGATTTCTCCTACAAGATTGACCACGACGATCTCTGTTACCAACTCTTCACTGCCGCTGGATTCGAGTGGGGCGGTGACTGGACAACCTGCAAGGATTACCAGCATTTTGAACTGATAGAGGAATGAACCTGCGATAAAGCTATAAAGGCAGTTTGCGGAAAGTTAAAATAAGATGCGGGCCGGAACCGTCAAGTTCCAGCCCGCTTCTTCTTTATTTCTTTTCTTCTTTATTTCTGCATCATTATCTTGCCGTTTCGTATAACAAGACCCTTATAATCCTTGCCAGCCCGCTGCCCCTGAAGGTTGTAGACGGCAGAGGACTCAGCAGTCGCATCAGACCCGATTTGTTCGATTCCTGCCAGAACATAAGGCACAGAATATCCGACCTTAACAGCATATACGTTGTAGATGAAATCGAGCTGGTTGTTGAGATAGTACTTCACTACTGCGGCAACCGCTTCCCGGGGTGTTACAGTGGCCGAACCGGACACACTGCTGTCATTCCACGATGGCGTCGTATCCGGCAGGTATGTCAGCATCAGAACTCCGTCGCGATAGTAGGCGATTGAGCCATCGGGGTTGTAGGAGACCGTAACGTAGTAGTTGCCGTTGAGAAAGGCTCCCCAGACATTAGCCGAAGTGTAACCCAGTGCTGCAGCTTCGTCGGAAACCGTCGCTTTCGCTTCGTACATGTCTGACGAATTGTAATGCATCACCGAGAGGTACAAGATGTATTTCCCATCGGTTGACTGCGCAATCTTTTCCCAATCGGTGGTCAGCCCGGTGCAGTAGAAACTCAGCGAAAGACCCGTCTCCGCCGAGATTTTTCCATTGGCTGTAGCATTGTTGAAGTCAGAGCCTGTATTGAAGTTGGCCAGCACCGATTCATCGGAAATCGGCATCACCGATGTTCCCTCCGCAGCCTCCGATATCACGTCATCCACGCTCTTGTATCCCCAAAGGGGAATATCAGAGGTCTTTGAAACGACGGTGAAGCAAAGGTTTTCGTAGTTGAGACCTTCCATCTTCTGTTTGACAAGTACACCGTCCAGTGTTCCGAGACGTCGGGAGTAAATCTGTATGCCCGCGCCGTCGGTGAGTTTCCAGGTGCCTGTGTAGGCGCCCGAGAGGGTGCCGTCCGCATTGAGGGTCAGCGTGTTCTCTGTATTGCACACCTTGCTGGCATAGTTGGTCGAGGAGTGATAGATGACCTTATAGGTGCCGGCTACCTCATCGGCAGTGTAATTGTGGTTGTCGAACTTCTCGCCCCGGTATTCGAAAGGCGAGGTGACGAGGCCGCCGTTGGCTGCCTGGAAGAGCTGGTGCACGCGCACCTCGTGGCCTTCGCCCCATGAGGTCGAGCGGGTGTGATAGACTAGGTAGGCCTGCCCGTCGTCGTCCACTACGGCCGAGTTGTGACCTTCGGCCACGTAGCCGTAGCTCAGGAGGCTCCACTTGTAGTAGTTCATGAGCTGGGTGCCCACGAGACCGGAGACGTTGCCTACGGCGGTGTTGGAAGTGGAGTAGATGGCGGCCTGGCCGGAGAGGTCCTTGTAGGGACCGAGCACGTCTTCCGAAGAATAGACACGCATATTATATCCGCCGTCGGAAGTGAGCCCGCCGTAAGTGCAGAAGAGATAGTAGCGGTCGCCGATGTACTCGATGTAGGAAGCCTCCCCCGAGACGCCGTTGCCGCCGGCCAGTTTTTTACCTATATATTCGTCGGAGGTTGCACCGGCTGCAGTGCCGTCTGTTGTCTGATAGGTGTAGGTATAATCGCGCAGACCTGTGTTCTTGTCAAGCCGCAGGATGTAGAGACCACCGAACCACGAGCCGTAGGTCATCCAAAGGTTGCCATCGTTGTCGAAGAAGGCGCAGGGGTCGATAGCGTTGAGTGTATAGCGTCCGCCGCCGTTGACGTAGCGGGAGGGGAGTGTCGCGTCGGATGTGTGAACCTTGAAGAAGTCGGTCTGCCGGGCCTGGTCGGTGGTGACAAAGCCAGAATAGACTACAGTGCCAACGCGCGTCCAGTCGCCGTCGAGGCTTTCGGCGGTGAGCAGAACGATCGAGGAGTACCAGTTGTCGCCGTTGACCGACATATACATGCACCATTTCTGCATCGTGGGATTCCAGATGACGTCGGGTGCCCACAGATTGCCCGTCACATCGTAGGTGCCCTTAGTGCCGCGTGAGGCCCATGAGGCATCGTTGGCGAAGATCGTCCGGTAGTCGGTGTTGATGTTGTTGGTGATCTTGGTCCAGTTCTGGAGGTCGGTACTGCGAGCGAAGTCGCGGTGGGAGCCGAAGATGTAATAGACCTTTTCCCCACCCTTCTCGCCGGTGATTTTGTCACCGTGTACATAGCCTATCACAATGGAAGGGTCGTGGACTGCGACACGCGAGGGCGTAGTGACATTGAAGATGGATGCATCGGCGGCCTGCGATGCCGGAGCGAACCAGCAGGTCATGGCGATGACGAATGAAAGTAGAATTTTTCTCATAGAGGAATAAAAGGGAAAAAAACGGGGCGGGTAGTTGTCCGCCCGCCCCGGATTATGGTTGATGAAGGATTAATCGAACACCAAGTGGCTTCCGTCAACAGTGAACGCGTAGTAGAAATCGTTCACATCGACGGTGTTGATGCCCAGGTAGTACTGGAAATAGAAGTTTCCGTCAGCACTGTCAACTTCAGCCTGCACATCCACCGTACCGTTGTTACAGTTGGTAACATAGACAGTAACGTGCGCGCCATTCATGGCTGCGAGCCATGAGGGATCCAGTATGTCGCTAGCATCGCGGCCTAAGCGGGCAGCGGCATAGCCATTACCCCAGCCGTAGTTGTCAGAGCGTACCACAGCGTACTCGGCGAGGGCGGCGTTGCGGAGGATGACTACATAGTTGTTCCAGTTGGCACCGCCGGAATAGTTGGTGAAGTTGGCCACAGCGGTCTTGCCTGGTTCAACCTTGATGTCGGGCGAGAAGGCTGACCACCAGCCTGTCGAGTTGTCGGCAGCGCCGAGCTCCTTGGTCTCGTAGGTCACTGCAACGGTCTCGGACTCGGCCACGGTGATGTCCACGTTGGTCGTGTTGCCGTTCTGGGTGGCGATGACGAGGGTCTGCGTGCCTACCTCAGCCTTGACGGTGGGCAGCACGAGTTTGGAGTTGTCGATGACGGCCTTCGTGTTGTCGGCATAGGTCACCGTCACTTCCATTCCTGTGGGATCGAAGGCCAGGGTGCGGTCTGTGAGATCGGACGTGGCATCGGTCGAGAGGAAGTAGTAGGTGGTGTGGGCAGGCTTGGCTGTAATCTCGATTCCGATGATTTCGAGCACAACCTTGAATGTTGCCGTAGCCGTGATGGCCTTGTCGGCATTTTCGCCCTTGAAAGTCTTGTTGTAGGTTGCGATGAGGAGTTTCTCGCCCTCGGTCTCAGTGTCGGGCACAGAGGTGAAGTTGAGATCCTCAGCCGTAACGACTTTGGTTACACCTTCCTCGTAGGTGACGAGAGCGGTCACGTTAGCCATTACGCTGTCGAGGTCGGAACCCAGGCCCACTTCATCGGGCACGTTCTGGAGCTCCATCGAGATGGGCTGCTTGTCGAGAGCCGAGGTGTAGCCTCCGATGGGCTCGCTCGATGCCGATTCCCACTCGATGTAGGAGCCGTCCACAACCACGAAGATGCGGATGTTGGTATTCTCCTGGTTCGGGTTGATGTTAGGCAGCACGTAAGGCTGGATGTAAGTCTTCTTGACAACTCCGTTGTTGAGCTCCATGTAGAAGGTGTCAACTTTGGAGCGATCGACAGTCAGAGTCACAAGACCGGCCATCTTCTCGCTGATTTCGCTCACGTTATCGACGGGCGACATGGGCATGTTGCTGGCCGAATATTTGAACCAGAGGTAGTTACCCCACTGCGAGTTGTAGGTCACCGAGTCGTTGGTGAAGTCATAGCGCCAGGCACCGTATTCCTGATAACCTTCGCCGCCGCGATCCACATCGTTGGCCACGATAACGACACAGTTTTTGTAATATACGTTATCGGGATTGGGATGCAGGTTGAACTGTGCCTGAAACTTCTCACCGTCGGGAATGACATAATACTTGGAGAATGCTTGCCAGAACCCGTTTGAATAGTCGGTGGCACCGACAGTGTAAACGTCTTCGTTCTGGGGCAGGAGGTCTATCTCAGTGTCGCCGGAGGCGCTGTTGGCAGCCTTGATTGAATCCACGCGGGCCGAAATCCAGTCGGGCGAATCGACGTTGTAGAGGTCACCGCCTTCGCAGCCCGTCAGGATGAAGAGCCCAGCGGCAGCTGCCATCAATGAACTTGCTAATTTATGCTGATTTTTCATAATCATTGAATCTGTTTAAATTATTCGTTGATGCCAATGGAGCTGACCACAGGATGGATGGTCCATGTGATGGAGTCCTTGTTGCTAGTGTTGTTGTTGGCCGAATTACCCTTCAGGTTGGGGTTGTCGTTGAGGTTGCCCTGATAGATAGGTATGAATTCGTGGCCTTCGAGATACTGGTCGAAGGTGCTGACAACGAGGTCGTCGGTCTTGGTTTCGGCATAAGTGACTGGCTGGAGTATCTGTGCCTTGTCGGTTGTGCGACGATAGGTTCCGTGCTGCTTCAACTGTGTGAGACGGCCCTCGTCGTAGAACCAGCCCCAGCGGATGAGGTCGAAGCCGCGGCCGTGCTCACAGCCGAATTCCTTGGGACGTTCCACGTTGGCGATCTGCTCGAAGAGGTCATCGGCCGTCCAGCCGGTAGTGGGAAGGCTGGCGAGGTGGGCGCGGTTGCGCACCTGGTTGATGTAGCCGATGGCTTCGTCCGTAGGACCGGAAACCTCGTTGATACACTCGGCAGCGCGGAGGAGCACGTCAGAGTAGCGCATCAGACGCAGATTGATACCATCGTGCAGACCCGTGACAACTTTTTCGTAGAGACCTGTTCGGAAGTTTGTCCACTTGGCAATCGGGATGCCGCCCCATGCGGTGTTGACCACAACGGGATTGTCGGCAGTCATCTGTTCGGTATAGCACAT
>Ga0326514_10002249_pt1 | contig 12340 bp, 19 predicted proteins | sample 3_2548_0518_D_FD_203653 | JGI IMG/M metagenome (GOLD analysis project Ga0326514, IMG submission 203653) | Bovine rumen microbial communities from UC Davis, California, United States - 3_2548_0518 | ecosystem: Host-associated > Mammals > Digestive system > Stomach > Rumen | place: USA... | reverse complement strand
TGACACAGCCCGGGCGGACATTGAGAATACGAAGGCGGAAATAAAGGCAGCTATAAAGACCAGTAAGACAGCCTAACAGGCGAGAAAGGAAGGCAAAAGAACATGAAACAGGATATTTACAACCCCGAAACCTGGACGGAACAGGACAGAACTTTTTTAGACAAAGCTCGCAATCTAACCCCGGCAGAGATGGACTTTTTACTTGAAGTGATGAAAGCCGTAGACGCAGACCCGCAGAAAAGCGAAGCCCGGGCGACCTTTGCAGAACAGAAAGCGGGACTGTATAAGCTTCGGACGGAAGAAGGCAGGAACTCTTTCTTAGAAGCATTGAAGGCAGTCTAACAGGCGGACGCAGCCGCCCGCGCTGCGATCTGTGGGAACACTCACTAACACGAACGCCGCCCAGGGGGACACCGTGCGCCCCCTGGAACCGGCGACGGCGACACACGAAGCGCGAACAACGGAACGACGACACAGAGCGAAAGGAAGCGGAAACAATGGCTAAAAAGAAACTGGACTTTACAAACCCACTACTTAGCCCGGAACCTGTAAAGAGTGAACCCACAGAGAAAGCGACAAGCGGACGCCCCCGCCGAACGGACATTATACACAATGAAGACGGCGGGAACAGCGCCCAGGAAGGACTAACCGCAGACTATACGCGCTTTACTGTGATAATGAAAGTAAAGAACGTAGAAGACCTTAAAGACTACGCCTACACGAAGCGCCTAACCCTTAAGGACGCAGCGGACGAAATCTTAGAAAGCTTTTTCCGCAGCTACCGCAGCGACCCGGCGAACGAACCAATATTGAAACGCAGAAAGGGCGGCTAAAAATGGAACTTGAGAAGACCATATACACAACCCGCGAAATAGCAAAAATAACCGGGCTTACCACTAAGGGCGTAACTAACGCGATCCGGGCGGGACGGCTGAAAGCGGACAAGCTGAACAACAGCTATTTTATAACCCGGGAAAACTTAGCGGACTACCTGGAATATAGGACGGGGCGAAACAATGGAAGAAAAGAAGCCGATAAAGATTGACTACGACATAGTAGACAACGCGACGGACGCGCAAGTAATTGCATTTTGCGAACAATACGGACGGGGCGACCCGGACGCGATCCGCGCCGTTGAACTGTACACGGAAGCCGCCAAAGCGGGCGACACTTCCGCCGCTCACCTACTGGACAGAATGGCGGCAGTATCGGAAATCGAAAACGAAAACTTTTATAACGCGCTACAGAACGAAGAACCGGAAGCGCTTAAACTCTTAAGCGAAATCATGGAAGACTACAAGCGGGGCAAAATGACACCAGGCGGGAAAGCTTTTGTAATGAACTACACAAGCCCCGCAGAAAGCGACATAGACCGCTTTATACTTAGCGCTATAAGTGACCCCACAGACGCGGCGCGCTTCCTGGAAGAACTCACCCCGAAGAAACTACAAGCGCTTATCCCCTGGCGGAAACTAACCCCGCAAGACGAAACAGACTTAGCCTACACCCGGGAAGAACTGCGGACGCTTAAGACCGGCAGCGACGACGAAAAAGCCCAGGCAAAAGCCGCCCGCCGGGAACGGGCTAAACACTTCTTAAGCGGGCTTACTATGGGCGACTTTGTAGCCCTTCTTAAACTCAGCGCCCCGAAGCCGAAGAAGCCTAAGACGCCGCAGACGATCCCGGAAGGCGAAGCCCGCAGCGTTAACGGCTATGTTATGACGAAGGATGTAATAACTAAAGCCGTCTTCGGGGAACCTGGACGGGACGGAAAAATACTTAGCATTGTACGCGGGACGCCTGGACAGCTTCGCTTAGGATGGACGATCGGACGCGGAAAGACCCGGAAGGAAGTAATAGTATATACGCGCCTGGAACTTGACCGCGACGCCATGAAGGCGGCGGGGCTAACTGTGGGAAAGAATCTTAGTAAATGCGCCCGGGAAGTGTTCGCGGCTATGCTCAGCCACGCGCTGGCGGGGAATATGGTTTTTTCTTTGGGAATGTTAGGCGAACTTATTTTTAACACCCGAAGCGACAACCTAACCGAAGCGCAGCGGAAATACTTAAAAGACGGCGTAACGGAAGTGTTCTTAACTTCTCAATACTTAGACACGACGACCGCTAAAAAGGGCTTTGCGAACCTAAAGGAAACACAGAACATAGAAATAACCGACGCCGGGCAGCTTTTCCCGGGACACTTTACCACAGTAAAAATAAACGGGAACGAAACCGACGGAATAGAACTGTATAAGCTTCCAATGCTTTACACCCTACAGGACGCGCTTACAAAAGGGCAAATACTACGCGTCCCGGCGGAATACCTGGCGATCCCAGGGCGAACAGACGACGAGTTAATAACGATCCGGGCTTACTTGCTCCGCCGTATTGACGCTATGAAGCATAGCGGAAGCCTTAGCAGAATGATTCTTTTTAAGAACATACTAAGCGAAGTAGGCGTAGATCCAACAGACCGGGCGCAGCGCAACCGCCCACAGAAGACGCTAACCCGCGTAGAACGCGTATTAGACTACTGGAAGAAGGAAGGCTATATAAACGACTACCGGAAATTAAACCGGAACGGGGCGGAACTGAAAAAGGGCGCGGCGCTTTATGAAATACAGATTTTACTATAGCTACCCCCCTCCCTAAAAGTGATGACAGACCCTCCCTAAAAGTGATGACATAGCCTCCCTAAAAGTGATGACAGACCCTCCCTAAAAGTGATGACAAAAACGACACGGAAAACAGGGCTCAACCCGTTGACGCGCAAGGCTTTGCGGGAAATCGGGAAAAAACCGGTAAGCTTTATAAGCTTTTATAAGCTATATAAAGCGCTTAGCGCGTCTTAGCGCCTGGACGGCGCAGCCGCGCAGCGCTAACCAATGACGAAGGAACCCGACGAAACCAACGCCACGAAGGAAGACGACACGACGCCACAAAGGAACACACTAACCAGGAACAGCGCTCAGGACAAACCACAGGAAAGGAACCGGCGAACAAATGAAGCGAAGAACGAGCGAAGAAAACGCCCTTTCTGTGGGAATACTCACAACGGCGGCAGCGAAGAACCGGGGCTATACTCCCCTACCTGTGGGGGGCTGGCATAACCCACCGACTGCACTACTACAAAAACGGGCGCTATTTTCCCGCGGCGGCTGGCAAGCCTTCCACCTGTGGGGACACTCAGCCCGGAACCGGACGCCCCGGGCGCGATCCTGGCGACCGGCGGGGACCTGGACACCGGCGACCGGCGACCCGGCGGGCGCGATCCTGGACGACACGAACGACCGAACGACAAAAAAGCCCCGCAGCTACGACACCGGCGAAAGCGCCGCAACTGTGGGGACACCCTAAGAACCGCCACGAAAGGACGGCGAGAACATGATACCACAGAACTTAGAAGAATTGAAAGACCTTAAACAATGGGTTAACTATATCCGTATATGGAACCCGACGAAGAACGGCGGGCGGGGCGGCTACGATAAACCGCCGATAAACCCGGCGACGCTGCGGGACGGAATGACGAATAACCCGAAGACCTGGACGACCTACGACCCGGCGGCGGCGAACACCGGGAAGACGGCGACCCACAAAGACACGAAGCACAAAGACGCCCAGGGAAACGCGCCTATAGTCGAAGCCCCCGTAGAAGGGACAGGCTTAGTATTAGCTTTGGGCTACTGCGGCGTAGACCTGGACGGCGTATTAGACGAAGACGGGAACTTAGCGCCCTTCGCGGCGGCAATCCTGGAACGCCTGGACACTTACGCGGAAATTAGCCCGAGCGGGCGCGGACTACACGCGCTTTTATACTGCGGGGACTTGCTGAGCGCGGCGACGGAAAAGGAACGGAAAATATACAAGAACTTGACCGACGCCGGGACGGAACGCAACGCCGCTATAAAGCGGGCTATGGGCGCGGGCGACTTCGGGAAACAGTTTACACTTGACCAGGCGGGCGCGATCACGAGCGACGCCGGGAAGGCTTACGAACTGGAAGTATACTTCTACAAATGGGGCGGGCGCTACTTCACAGTAACGGGGAACCCCTTCCCAGGCTTCGACAAGCCTATAAACCGGGAAAAGGGCGCGGAACTGCGGGCAATATACGACGAATACACCGCGAAGACGGACGCTTACAAAGCGGCACAGCGCCCCGCGCCTTCTGTGGGATCACACACGACACCAGGGCGACCGGCGACCGGAAGCGCAGATAAACAAATGATAGAAAGCGCCCTAAGAAGCATAGACCCGGCGGCGCTGGACTTCGCGGAATGGGCGGCAATTATGACGGCGCTTAAAGTGTTAGGCTACAGCTTAAGCGACGCGGAAGCCTTCAGCAGCGGCGGACTTTGCGGCGGCACGAACCCGAAGAACGACCCGAAGACGAACGCTTACAGATGGGCTAAATTCACTTTTAAGAAGGGCGACGAAAGCGCGGCGGGGATCATTATAAACGCCGCTAAGCGCTTTTCCTGGACACCGGCGCAAGCCTACGACGACGACGCCCGGGCGGAATACGGACGCAGCCTACACAGCGAAGAAGACCGCTTAAAATGGGCGCGGGCGAAGTATAGCGAAGAACAGCGCCGGGACTACGGGCGGAAGCTACACGCGCACGACTACGACTTTACGGAAGAAGACCGGGCGGGCTTTGAAGCCTGGAAGGCGCGACACAGAGCGAACCCACAGACGGGGACGCCGGCAGCAGCGCCGGCACGACCGGCGACGCCCAGGGCGACAGGATCCAACGCGCCGCGACCCGAAAACCGCAGAACACCCGAAGAACTTAGCTTAGACGACTTCCAGGACTGGAAAGAAAGGCGGAAAAAATGAAAAACGAAAACTTAGTAAATGATAACAACCAGGAAGAAAACACCGGCGCAGCGCCCCGCACTTATGGATGGGACGACGTTATAACATACGACTACCCCGGCGAAGGCGACGACCAGGGCGACGCTCAGGGCGAACCCCCGGCCGCGATCCCGGCCGCGCCTGTGGGGACACTCACAGACGAAACCCCGGACGCTTCGGAAGCGGACTACCTGGAAGCCGTAGCGCAGAACTTAGGCGAAGTAGAAGAAGACGACCGGCGCGACCCGGAACACGAACCCGCGCGACTTACTGCGGACGCCTGGACGGCGGGCGACTTCTACGCCGTCACTATAAGCGCCGATCCTGGCGACGCTGCGAAGGCGCGGAAAATGACTGTAAAGGGCTACGACGACTACACCGAAGCGCGGGAATATATCCACGAACAGGGCTATTATATAACCGGCGAAGACTTCCAAACGAAGGCGCAATACTTCCCGGGCTTCCTAACCTACGAAGACGCCGTAAAGGAATTTACGACCGCAGACGACCGCTTTTTAGAGTTAAAAAGCTTCCCGACCTTTAGCAAGGCGGCGAAAATCCGTATACATGACAGTGTAGTATTAGCGGCGGACACCGGCGCGGGGAAATCTTCGCTTGCTATCAACTTCCTAAACGACCTTAACGACGAATACCCCGTATTGTATTTTAACCTGGAAATGGACGGGCTAACGATCCTACAAAGGCTTGTAGCAATCCGAACCGGGATAGAACTTGACCGGATAGAAGACTATCAAAAGGACATGACGACACAAGCCGCCGTAAATAGCGCGCTGCGGGCGATCACTTCCAGGAAGCCGCTACAGGTATTAAAAGATGTTTACTGCCTGGAAGACATGGAAGCCGTAATAAAGCGGACTACGGAAGACCGGGAAGCGCCGACAATCGTAATAGTAGACCATAGCTTATTAGTGACCACAAAAGCCCGCGTAAATGGGCGCTATGAACGCTTTACGCATATAAGCGAAGAACTGCGGCGGATATCACGACTTTATAACATTGTTTTGTTTGTTCTACTACAGCAAAGCCGCGCCGGGAAGGAAGACGAAGACCAGGAACCGAAAAACAGCAGCCTAAAGGAAAGCGGATCATGGGAAAACGACGCGACGAAAATTGTTTTCCTGTGGTACGATCCGAGCGCGAAACGGAAAAAGCTTATTATCACTAAGAACCGCAGCGGCGACGGCGGCAGCTTCCCGCTTGAGTATACGAAGCATACGCAGACTTACAGGGAAGCCCCCGGCATAGTGACGGACTACGAAGCCGCCCACAGCAGACAGCTTGACGCAGACGGGAAGCAGACGAAGCGGAACAAAGACCGCGAACGCCTGGAAGCGGCAATACTGAAAGCAATAGCGACCGCCGGAACCAAACCGACGCTTAGACAGGTAGCAGACGCGGACGGCGCCTTAACAAGCGACACTATAAGGAAATGGGCGAAGGAATACGGCGGCTATAACATTATCCAAACCGGCGACAAGGCAAGCCCGGAAGACCTTATAGAACACGCCCCGACGCAGCTAACCCAGGCGGAAGCGAACGCCGCCGGGAACCCCTGGACGGACGAAGAACCGGACATAATAGGCTAACAGGTATACACTTTATACAATGGCGCTTTACTTACACTAAGTAAGGCGCTTTTTATTGTGTAAACATTGTAGAAGATAGAAAACGCAAAGAATTGATATTACAATGTATACATGATATAATGAGATGGAAACATTTATACCCTGTATACACGATATACAGGAAATGACGGAAGAAAGGGGGCTAACCTGTGGGAACACTCACCGAAGCGGGACGCGAAGCCCGGGCGGAATACCTTAAAAACTACCGAAGCGGCTTAACAGAGGAACAAAAGGAAGCGCGCCGGGAATATGGGCGGGAATGGCGAAGGAAGAACCCGGACAAAGTACGCGCCGCCCGCGTCCGTTACTGGAACCGGCGCGGCGCAGAGAAACCGACGGACGGCGGCAAGGAAGGCGGGGAAACATGAGCGCGACCGGCGAAGCGCTGCGCGTAGCCCGCGACTTTATGGAAGCTTACAGCTTACCGACGGACGCCGTTAACGTAGCTTTAGACTTCTTAGAAGGGACACGCCCGCCCGGGAACTTCGACGAAGTATTAAAGCGGCTACGCAGAAAGGAACGCGACTACATGGACGAAGACACTTTATACAGCCTGGACGGCTTAACCGACGTTTTACGCGAATTAGCGCCCGTCTTGAAGGACTTAGCCCAGGAACTAAAGCGCTATAACGACGGACGCGACGACCTGGACGACCTGGACACCTAACCGCCCCGCGATCCTGTGGGGACACACTACACGACGGGGGAAAGACCCCGAGAAAGGACTAAAAACAATGACAGAACTTGAAAGACTGGAAGCCCGTATAGCGAAGCTTAAAGCAGAACGGGAAGCCAAAGTAAAAGACCTAGAAGACAAAGTAGAATACTACGCGCAGCACGAACGCGCCGCCCTGGATAAGATCAGCGCCGCGACCAGCGCGGAAGACGCGACCGCCTACGGCGCAGCGCGGGCAGAAAAAGACCTGTCCGCAGACGCCCGGGCTATGTATGCTTCCCGCCTGGAACAGATCAAAAAAAGCCCGCTCACCGATAAGGACGACTACGAAAAGACCCGGGACAAGGTATTAGCAGACCTGGAAGCCCACGACGCCGCAGCGAAGGAAAAAGCCGCCGCCTTAATCGCGGAAATTGAAAAAATAGCCGAAGAAAACACCGCGTATATTGAACACGGAAACACCCTTCTTAAAACCTGGCAGATTGAAGTATACGACGACCCGACGCCCTGGAACAGCAACAGGACAGTAATAAACGCCGGGCGCGTAGTACGCTACCCGGAAAACCGCTTACAGCAGCTTGTATATGATATGCGGCTTAGTACCGGCTTTACCGGCGTAACCGGGCGCGAGCGCTACACCTAACCGGCGAAGGGGGCGCAGTATATGAAGATCACAACGGAAGCAGCCGTAGACGCAGCCTTCGACCGCGCAATAGCAGACGCGAACGCCGAAGAAGCCCGGGCGGCGCTGCGGACAATGGCGGCGGGACTTACTACGCCCCCGCCGTCTGTGGGGACACACACAGACCCGCAGCCCCGGAAGCGCTACACGCTGAGCGACCCCGCCCCGGGCATGGATAACCCGCAAGAGCTTTTTAACTATGTGCAGGATACCGCCCAGGAACGGACGCAGCGGGAACACGCGGACACTATAACCGCCCTGGAACGCATGACCGCGCGACACAAGGCGCACGAAGCCGCCGTAGCCGAACTAACGGAAAAAGCCTTCCCGCCGCAGCCCGACGACCCGACACGCGCAGCGCTTCGGGAAATGGCAAGGGGGCTTAAAAAGTGAACCCACAGGACGCGCAGCGGCGACCAATGACGGCAGACGAAGCGCGCGACTGGCTGAACAGCCCGGAAGCCCAGGCGGCGCGCTCAGCAGCCGAAGCCCGGAAGGCAAAGCAACACGCCGAACAACAGGAACGCGGGCGACAATGGCTTAACGACTGGAACGCTTTTAACAACCAGGTAAAGCAGTATAACGAAGAACACGCGAACGACTAAAGACGCGAAGAAAGGCGGAAGCTATGGGACACCCTGTATTTACTTTGGCGAACAACAGCACGAAGCGCGGCGACCGGCTCCGCGTTACCGGGCGACGCGACGGCGACCGCTTCCAATGGGCGAACCACAAAGGCAACCGGCGACCGCAACCGAAGAAGAACGCGCAGACGGAACAGCCCCAAGACAACGACGGAAAGGGGGGATAACCCACGGACTACGAAGCGACTATAAAAAAGAACTGTAAGGACTTAGGGACTTACCGCCCGCAATTCGACCCGATCATAAAACAGCTTGCGGAAATACTGCGGCTACGGGCGGACGCCTACGAACAATACTTAGAAGACCCGCGCCCCGTTACGCCCTTTACGAACCGAGAAGGGGAACGCTACTACAAGCAAAACCCGATCATAAAGACGCTAAACGACCTGGACAAAAGCGCCCTTTGCTACTGGCGGGAACTCAGCTTAACCCCGGCGACCTATAAGAAGCTTACCGGAACTTACGAAGCGGACAAGCCAAGACCGCTAACCGAAGCGGACATAATGGCGAAGATCCGCGCGAACGCGAAGAAGAATTAAAGACGCTTAGCGCCTGGAAGACGACCGGCAGCGGGACGAAGCAGCAGTAAAAAGCAGCTGAACCCGGCGGACTTCCCGGCGCTTTGCTGTGGGGACACTCATACACCCCCCACAGGACGCACAGAACCGCGCGAAATTCGCTTTTTACGGCGCTTTGTGATAACTTCCACGACCGCAACCCGGACGCGCTAAAACCGCCCTTTTTTCGCTTTTGTGGGGGCTTCCATGTGAACCCACAGGAAGGGCGGACGCGCCCGGGCTTTTTTCATGCGAGAAGATAAGCGAAGATTGACAAAGAAAGTATAACGGCGTATATTATGTATACACCCTAAACCCCACGACAAAAGAAAGGAAGGCGGAAACCATGAAACGACGACAATACACAGACGAACAGTTAAAAGCCCTGGCGGCAGTATTCGACATTGACACGGGCGGCGCTTTTGACCCGATAACCGACGAATACATAGCCGAGAAGGCTAAAGAAATCTTTTCGGACGACTGGCGGGACGCCCTGGCGAAACGGCTAACCGCAACACTTGAAGAAATGGGGGCGACATAATGGCATTTTATCGGCACAGGGACGGCGGCGCGATCCTAACGGAAGAAGAAGCCCGGAAGGAATGGCGCAAAGATAACGGAAGCGACCCGCTGGACTACTTATCCTTTTACAGCCTATACGAAGAAGTACACGAAGACGGGCGACCCGTAGTTACTGAAATAGACCGCGTTTTGTGCTTGCACTACGGCGACACGAAATACAAATATCAACTACTTGACCGGCTCCGCAGCGACTGCGAATACTACTTAGGCGCGGGGAACCGGCAAGAAAAAAACCTGTGGGGGCTAAATGTACGCGATCACCTGGACGCCATGCGGCGACTTTACGACAGCTTCCCGGAATCGGAACGCCCGGAATGGCTTACCAGGGAACAAATAGACGACTACGCGGAAAGAATGGGGGCGACCTTATGAAGCTTATAGACTGGAAACAATACGCGATGGACTTTTGCGGCTACGAATTGTTAACGACCTTCGGGAACGACTTCGACATAGCGGACGCCTTCGGAACGGACGCGATCAGGGACACCTACAACCGCGCTTTTAACGACTGGAAGACCAATTACAAATACTTAACAGAACTTGTCTTAATCCTTAACTGGAAAATATGGCAGCACAACGAAGAAAACGAAGAATACGCCCGCTTATATAACGAACTTTGGGAAGCGGCGGACAGCTACGCCCAGGACAACCTAACCGGCGAAGCCCTGGAATACTTCTACAGGATCACGGACTAAGGGCGGAAAGAGTGAACCCACAGGAACGGGGACGGGACGCAGCCGCAGCGCTTCCAGGATCACCGGCGCGCCCTTCCTCTGTGGGATCACTCACCAGGACGCCCCGGAAGTATACCAGGACTACACAGTATACACGGAATACAATGTATACACGAACTACACTTTATACAGAAAGGAAGGCGGAACACTTGCGAAAACTGTGGAAGGTATTTTACAACCGGACGACCGGCGAAGTATACGCCGCCTACACGCTGCGCGACACTTTCCCAGGCGAAGAACAGAACACCCGGGAACTACTGGCAGCGGAAAAGGGCGTAGACCCGGCGGACATTGTAACCAGGATAGAAGAAAGGGGGGCGAAGTAATGGACGGCGAAAAGCAGCACTATATAAAAGTGAACTTACCGGACAGCCTGGAACACTACGAAGAAGGGCGCGGGGAAGGCTGTTTCTTTATCGTAGACGACCGGACAAAAGCCGCTTACGACGCGGACGAAGACGGGACAGTATACGAAGGCATATTAGACAATGACAGCTTATACTTTCCAGGGCTTACCCACGGCGCGACCTTACCCGTAGAAATGCGGGGAACCGCGCGCCCCGTCGTCCCCTACGACGCCTTAGAAGGCTACTTAAAGGGCTACAGCAGCGCGGAAGAAGAAGTATTAGCCGTACTGGATAACCTGGAAGGAAGGGCGGCGCAGCGCTTAAAAAAGTACCTGGAAAAGCGGAAGGCGGAAGACCTGGACGAATACGAAAGCATTATAGGCGCTATATACCTTAAGAAAACGGACGACCCGGGAACGCTTGCACAGTCAATAATAAACGCGGCGAACATATTAAAGGAATGGGGCGAATTATGAAAACGATCACTTTTACAAATCAAAAAGGCGGCGTAGGGAAATCGACTTCCGCCGTATCCGTAGCCGCAGCGCTTACGCGGAAGGGCTACCGCGTCTTGTTGGTTGACCTTGACCCCCAGGGGAACGCCACGACGGCGGCGGGGATCACCCCGGACGAAGAAGACGCGACAGTATACGAAGTATTGAAGGGAACGGCGAAGGCGTCCGACGCGATCCGAACCGCCCCCGGCGGCTACGACCTTTTCCCGACGGATATTAGACAAAGCGGCGCAGACATAGAGTTAGCAAGCGCGCCCGGGCGGGATTTTATCTTACGGGAAGCCCTGGACGCCGTAAAAGACCGCTACGACTTTACAATCATAGACAACCCGCCCAGCTTAAGCATAGTAACCTTAATGGGGCTTACGGCAGCGGACGGCGTAGTAATAGCCCTAAAGGCGGACTACTTAGCCTTAAACGGCGTAGCACAGCTAAAAGACACTATAGACCTTGTAAAACGGCGTCTTAACCCGAACTTAGAAATAACCGGCGTATTATTGACCTTCTACGACGACCGGAAGAACTTAGACCGGCAAATAGCCGCCCAGGCGGAAGAAGGCTTCCCCGGTAAAGTGTTCTCGACCAGGATCAGCGCAGCCGTAGCCCTGGCGGAAGCCCCGGCGGCGGGGCTTGATATATTCCAATACAAGCCCGGAAGCAAAGCGGCGGAACAATACGCCGCCTTAACAGAAGAAGTAATAGCCCGCACGAAAGCGGGGAAAAAGTGAACCCACAGAGAAGGCGACCGAGAACCCACACAAACCCGAACACCCTACAGAACCGGCGAAAGCAAAACAGAAAGGAAGGCGAACACAATGGAAAACAACTTACAACCCTTGACGATTGAAACGGTGGAACGACTGGACGACATAAAGGCAAGCCTAAACGCCCTGGAACTCATGGCAGACGCTTTTTTGTCTGCCGATGCAGTATACAACGAACACGAAACGGCGAACGCTATACACAGAGTAATTGACACAGCCCGGGCGGACATTGAGAATACGAAGGCGGAAATAAAGGCAGCTATAAAGACCAGTAAGACAGCCTAACAGGCGAGAAAGGAAGGCAAAAGAACATGAAACAGGATATTTACAACCCCG
>Ga0326514_10002248_pt1 | contig 12343 bp, 9 predicted proteins | sample 3_2548_0518_D_FD_203653 | JGI IMG/M metagenome (GOLD analysis project Ga0326514, IMG submission 203653) | Bovine rumen microbial communities from UC Davis, California, United States - 3_2548_0518 | ecosystem: Host-associated > Mammals > Digestive system > Stomach > Rumen | place: USA: California... | reverse complement strand
GCTTTGTGCAGTCTTATTTTCTTCACCATATTTCTTTTGGAAAGTCGTGGTGTTCATATAAGTTGCAATAGAGCTTTGATTTTTACACAATGAATTTATTGTATTGAAGTGTGCAGTTCCTTCCCTATCAACAAATAAAACTGGAATATCTTCTTCACCAACCCAACCATGTTTTATGAGTTTTTCTGCAAATTCGCAATAGGTCAAAGAAGAATTTAACCAAGCCATGTTATCTTCTGTATTGTCATTATAATCATCGACAAATGCTAAACCAGCTTTTGTTAAAATTCTATCAAGTGTTTCTTTACTTGTATATTCCTTATCAAGATGGAGAATATCAATATCATCCTGTGGCCATACACAGATATCGTTTACATATTTTTCTGCACCATACATGCAGTTAATTGTATAGATATAAATCTTTCTATCTGGGTCCATAGAATACTCAATAGATTCAATTTTGAATTGAGTATCAATATATGGTTTTGGTAATAAGTCAGCATTATTAACAATCGGAGTTATTTTTAAAGAGAAAATATTACCAATTTGAAAACCTAAGGAATTAAATAAATAGCCAGTATCATTAAGAACCAGTTTTAACTGTGGTAACTTCGTAAAGAAATTTTCACGAAGCTCTATCTTTGTAATTTTCCCGTTCGGAATATTGAAACCTTTTTTAGGGTCATCACTACCATAAATCAGCTCAATATTGAGGTTAGGCGTATTCATGCCGAGGGATTCGGCTTGTGCACCTGGGTCTATTGCATAGTTTTCTTCAGCCATTATTTATTCGTCCTTTTTTATGCTTATAGTCATCCCGTAATCGCCTGTTTGCCAACTGGATAGATTTATATTAGAAATAATTTTTTGAGCCTGTGATGGCGTTTCTGGACGTTTAAAGCAGCAAAAACCTTCATCATCTGTCATAATAAGATAACTAGCGTTTTGTTCTTTCATATATCTATATAATTGCATAGCACCTGTTGTGACAAAGATATCGGGCTTTGTTATATATAGGTCCTTAAAATCTTCTGCAATCTTACCATCCAATGGCTCTAAATTCTGAAGACGTTTTAATGCTTCAGTTGTCAAGTCAGGATGGACTCTTAATAGTCTATCGACCTCCTTAGCACAATCTCTATTAAAATGGTCAAAATGCGTGCTTGTGTCGAATATTGCGAAAAGGGTATATATAACACCTTTATTCATCTGACGATAGTCATGGCCATCACCAGAAAGCGTAGAACGAAGTCCTTTTAATTCACAACGATTTCCATTAGTTAAATCTACCAAGTCACCGCTATCAGAACTGAAACCTATATTCGAAAAGCAGCTAGCCAATAAAAATTCGCCTTTACCTATTGCTGGTCTGGACGAAGTTACATCTAAAGCATATTGTAGATATTCGGGAGCAAGATATTCTGCTAATTTTGCTCTTTTTAAAAAATCTTTCCAGTAAATCTTAGAAAATTCAACAAATTCAAACTTGTTTTCTGCAATTTGTTCAAATAAGTCTTTTGGACTAGCTTTAAGAAACTTAGACAATAAAATATCATGCTGTTTGGCTAATTCATCGTGTTTTCCACACTTTTTAGGAGTCCAAAATTTACGTAATTCTGTATTTAGCTCATTGTTATCCATATCATTATTTATAAATAATGCATGGGTTTATGTAACATATATGAATATCAGAGACTGAAGTCAATTAAGCTTTCTGATTCTTACGGAGTTCAAATTAGAATAAATGAAGAGGATAAAGAGCCGCTAATTTTATATGAATGTACTTCGGTTACATTACCTACCATAAAAATGAAAACTGACGTTATTCAATATGGTAATAACTCTAAGGTATTTGTATATCCAGATTATTCAAATATTGGAGAACTTGAATTAGAATTTTTAGAGCATTATTCTAAAGAAAATGTTTTATGTATACAAAATTTTGTAAATACATGTTTAAATAAATTATTTAATGACCATTTATTTGCATATAAGCTTAATGATTATATTCATGAATTAATTATTAAAGTATACTCTAATAATTTTGATTGCTGTAGTATAGAACATGTTTTTCATCATTTAAAATTATCAGATTATACAAAATATGACCTTGATTATTCTTCGGCAGATATTGCAAAATGGTCATTGAAATTTATGTTCATGGAATATTTTGTTAGACGACCTCACGAAGTTGAAGCTGTATCTGATCCAGGAGAATCTGCTCCATCCGAGACAGTTGATGAAATAGATGTTGTAAAGGTTGCAGAAGAAGCTGGTGCTGCTGCAGCTGCTGCACGACAAAAGCAATTAAGTCGTGGTCGTGGTGTTGAAACTCCTGCACAGAATCTTGAAATGGCACAAGATCGTTTAGATGCACTTAAAAATTCTAAACCTAAGACTGTTGATGTATCTAAAGAACAAGCAGAACTTGAAAAAATCCAAAGTGAGAAAACTGCATTACAAGCACAAATTGATGAAGCTAAAGCTGAACAAAAAGCAGCGCAAGATGCATATCAGCAAGAAGTTGATAAAACACAAGGATTATATAAAAATCTTAAAGAAAAAGAAGTTTATCACGGAGGTAAAACTGGGCTATATGAGTGGAGATATACTGAAGCTAAAAATGCATATGATAGTAATATAGAAGCACGTAAAAATGCTAACATTGACCTTCAGGCAAGTAATGAAGTAGTTGCAACTCTTGAATCTCAAATGGCTGCACTTGATGCCAGAGAAGCAGAGGTTAAGCAGGCTATGGAATCTAAAACTAATAGTAATAAAGCTGCTTGGTCTAGCTATCAAAATGATATAGAAACAGTAGAAGGTCAAATAGAAAGATTTAAATCTGATTATGCTAGAGCAAAAGTAGAATCAATGAATAATGACGCTGCTTATGCTTCCGCACAAGACTCCTATTTTGCAAGTCAAGCACATAATCGTTCTGATGCAGTTAAAGCATTGGAAGCAGATGTAAAACGTTCTATAGTAAATATGGATGTTGTTGATGAATATATGAGTGATAGTCAATTTGCAGTAGAACAGAATGCTAGAAAACGTGCACAAGATAGTTTATTGCATGATGATGTAATGTATAACTTTGGAAATGAAGCATTAGCAGAGCCTCCTGTATCAAATAATAGACGCTCAGAATTAGTAGAATTAGACGCATTAGAAAATGAACTTGATTTACCGTCTACTTCTGAAACTATCCTTAATAATGCAGGTATATCAAAAACTACTTCAGAGATATTTAATTTTGGTAAGAATGAACAATCTGGTGAAATGTCAGTAACTCCGCCACTGGCAACAGCAGAACAAAAACAACAGTATCGAGAACAAAGACAACAGGAACGTTTGAATAGCATTCCAAATCTGAATTTCTCCGTTCCATCTGAAGAAAAGAAAGAAGATATACCAGTAGAATCTCCAAAATCTCAAGAAGCACCAAATTCAGTAAATGTAGATGATTATGCATTAAAGGTAACTGAAAAAGAGACTAGTTTAGGTACAGTTGCTACTTTTGAAACTGGAGAAAAAGTAAATTATAGTACTTCTATGCCATTTAAATCATTACCAGAATCTGCACAGCAAACATTTACTAGATATATAGATGATGTTAAAGCATCCAATCCAGGAATAAGTAATAAAGAACTTATTGACCGTGCTGGTGAATGGTATGATAAAAATAATATTTCTCGTTCAATGATGGGTGAAGACGATTTAGTTATAAGTAGATTAAAAAGCTTAGGTGTATTAAAGTAAGAATATTATAAATAATAAAAATAGGAATTTTAATTATGGATCAGACAGAAAATTTTGTAAGCTATTTAGCTGGAACTAATGAGGCCGAATATCAAGGTCTTTACACTTTTGCAGTTGATGCATTGACTTTCTCCAATAAAGTTCATATTTATCACTGGACTTGTGATAAGGGTTTCGACCATACACATTTCCAGACTGTATATGAGACAATCCGTGATTTCGCTGATGAATTGGTAGAAATCGTATTGGCAACTGGAACCGAATTTAAACTCGTTTCTAAGTCTTATATCTTTAATGATGAAATTTATAATAAGGAAAATGCATTACGTAAGCTTCGTATCTTTATTGATACCGTAGCTGGATATGCAGAACAGTTCAAGAGTAAAATCGCATTAAATAATTTAATGTCAGATACAGTACAAACTTTAGAAAAAGAATATGGACTTCTTTTGAAGTTCAATTAAGGAGAATAATATGACTTTCGAAGAAGCTATAAAAATTGCAAAGAAACACGGTTATACATTTAGCAAGAAACTTGACGAAAAGAAGGATGACAAGAAGAAGAAAAAGAAAGGTTGTCCAGAATGTGGTCATGAACCTTGCACTTGTAAGGATGATAAGCTTGAAGAAGCTAAGAGAATCGTTATGGAAAACGGTTTGAAGTTCGTTAAGAATAGCATTAGAAATGCTGGTAATCATCCGGTTTTCAATCCTAAGGACTTCCAGGAATATCTTCTTAGAGAATGTGGATATGGCTGTGAAGATTGCTGCGATGATTGTTGCGACGATAACGAAGAGCACAATGACGAAGTAGACGATGTAATTGTTTGCCCAGATTGTGACGGAGATGGTTGCAGGAGCTGCAATTTCAAAGGATATATTGAAAAGTAAGTTTTAAAAAGAATATTAAAAAACCTGGTTATTAAACCAGGTTCTTTTTTAATATCTTTAAATTAAATTGACTTTAAGAAATCTTTGAAAGCATCAACGATAATCTTACTACCGTGTTTGTCAACAATCTTATTGAATGTTTCCTGAGCTTCAATAATCTTTTCTTGTTTTTCAACATAAAGGCCAGTAGCTTCGTTCAATACCCACTTACTTACATACTGAACAGATTCATACATCGGGTCAGAATATGCACACTGAGCAGAAGGCATATAAACAGCGTCAATAGTAGCCATATTATAGTCTTCAGCAACGGTATTATCTTCACAAAGATTACCAGTTCCACGAGAAGAAACACCCATTCTTACACCATCAGAAAGGAGAGATTCAAGAATCTTGCCACAAGGGGTAGAAAGAACCTTAGCCTTACCAACAGCAATATTACCATCCATCTTCAATTCAGTAATAAGAATAGCAGAACGGTCTGGGTTGATTTCGATAGATTCTGGGTGAGAAAGTTCACCGAGAGCTTCACGAGATTCAATAAGTGATTGGAACTTATTTACTTCACGTTCAATAATGTTTCTCGGGTATACACGACCATTTCTATTTTTATCAACTGCCTGTAAGAAAGGACCAGTGATATACATTCTCTTAACGCCGTTACCAGCATCTTCATTGATGACTTTGCTTTCTGCAATAGCCTGTTCATTTAATAGTTTTAAAGCTTCCATATTAAATCCTCATAAGTATTTTAATATATTTATAGTTTATAATACAAAAATTCAGAAATTTAATCTATAATTTTATTGATTTGAGTTTTTAGTTCTTCTTTTTTCTTTAATAATTCTTTATAGACTAAATTAAATTCTACTATTTGCTTATTTTCATCGCTAATAATATTTAAATTACGTAATTTTTCTTTTACTTCATCATTAAATGTTATAATTTTTTGATTATATTTTTCTGGATTTTCTAATAATGATTCTCCGATTTCTATAATCTTATCATTTATACTATTATTATATTTTGTTTCTCTTGCAGTATTTGTTGCAGCAATTTGTTGATTCTGAAGTGGATTATTAGATAATGGTAATTGCTTATATGGTTGAATATCAAATAAGATAGAATTTAACATAAATTTGATATTATTATTATCGCGATGATTAATAGTACTAATCATTTCTGATTTAATTTTATCTATTGTTAAAGTTTTAATTTTATCTATTGTATCAAAACCTTTTAAATATGCAAATATCTTTTCAATAGCTGATTTTATTTTTTTGTTTATTAAATTTTCTGGTTCTTCTGTATTTTTATTTTCGTTCTGATAATATTCAATAATATTGTCATGAATCTTTTGTAAACTAAATGAAACTGTTTTATAATTATAATTATTGAATTCACTATAATCATAATATTCTTCAGGAATATTTAGTTTATCAAATTCTTCTCGACAAGTAGTTATAAAGTTATTAATTAATAGTTTTATATCATTAAACTTTTTCTGTTTTTCAGCATTATCGACAAGTTGGTCAAAACGTTCATTATTAATATGGAGAAGTGTTATAACACGAGATTTAAATAAGTTAAAATCTGGCTTTTTGGTTTTATCATCATTTAAAAATGATATAATCATTTCTATAATAGTTTTTTCAATATTTTCTTGTTCGGCTTTTGCAGTATCTTCACGTTGTAAATAGCTATAGTCATAGTTAATTTTACTTTTTGCCCACATAACCATTGAATTAATTTCTTTATTTTTTACTGCTGGGCCATATATTTGATATTCTTCTGCCTCACTGTCATAACGTAATTGTAATTTACCATTTGGGTTTTCAAATTCAGTTTTAATTTTTATTTCTTTGTTTTGTAATATAGCAAAATCACCTAATTCATTGACAAATTTGTCATATAAGAATAAGTGTATTTTATTATTAGAATCTATAGTAAGAATTAAATCATAATATGCATGGTCGAAATATTTTGTAATTTCAGTTACATTGTCTTTTCTACCAAGTATTTTAAATATATCTATTGGTTTACTAGTATTACGTTTATAATGTTTAATAACATCATTTTTAAAATCTATTGAATAGATAGTAGACTGATTACCTTTATTTCTAGCATATATTATTGTACCATCTACAGTATCATTTATTTTTTGAACAAATTTATTATTAATTGATTGTGCGCCAATATATACTTTTATATTATTAATATCTGGTGTTTTATCATTTAATGTATTAATTTCAAACTCTGAATATTTACCATTTTTACCATTTAAATACATGGTATATGGAATATTTACTGTATTTTTTGTTGCTTTAAATTCGATAATTATTGAATATTGATCAATTTTTTTATCTGGATTTAAAGAAAAATACATTGCTCTTGTAATGTCAGTAGTAGCAGAGTTATAATCATTTTGTAATATGTTATATAATACATCTTTAGCTAATGCAATTTTAGTATTATATAAAATATTAGAATCTTTTAAATATATACCTCTATATAATGTAATATTTTTATTTAAGGTAATTTCTTTTACTTTTTCACGTATACGCATATAAGCCAAAGAAAATTCTTTTCTCCAAGGCGGGAATGAAAATAGTGTGTCTAATATTTTTTTAGATAATAAAGTTCTATTGTTTATATTTTTATTATTTTTATCTGTTATATATTTACCAGTTTTATCTTTTTTATTAACTGTATATGATTGTCTATCTCCAACAATATAGCTTTTAATTTCAGCTAAATCTTCTTCAGTATAACTTTTATTTTTTGTTACTCTTCTTAAAGTTTCAAGATTTAAGCTATTAATATATTTTGTTATTGTATAATAATATTTTTGTTTAGTATTAGAAAGCTCACTATCATCAAGTGTATTAAAGTTACTATTATCTAATCTACCTTGTAACCATGCATATTTTAATAATTTTTCTGCTTGAATATATTTTTTATCATTAAGTAAATCAAAATAAAGTGCAGCAAATTTTGGATTTGTCCAGTCAGACCCGAATTTAAGGTCATTTTGTTTCATACTGGATTCACCTTTTTCCGGATTATATTGTTTATATTTTGTACTATATATATTAGTTCCGTATTTTTTATCTAAATCTTCAGCAGCTTTGAGTTCTTTTTTTGATATTACACTAATATCGCCATAATTTGTATCATCTTCATCAGTTGTAAATTTATCACTTAAGCTTGAATCATTTGGAAATACATCCTGTTTTACGCCAGGATTGTTTAAAATGCACCATTCTAAGAGTAATTCATTATTCATGTATTATTTATAATATTTGCAGGTATATATCCATTAAACTATAAATAATGTATGTTAGACTTAAACAAAAATCCAGATTTTGCTACACTAGACAACGCTTTACTTACTAGTGAGTATTATGACATTGATAAAGAGCTAGATGGAACACAGGTTTGGAATAAAGACGCTCTTGACCAAATGATAGAGATGGTTTTGCTTACAGAACCACAAGAACGCTTATTTAACCTAGCTTTTGGTTCTCCGATATATAGAATATTATTTGAGAATTTTAATCAGGTAGATACATTAATGGGCACAGTTTTCGATATTATTGAACATTGGGTTCCAATTAAAATATCTCGTGGTCAAGCTGAAATTGAACAAGACCCAGATAATCATGCATTAATTTTCAAAATCCCTTATGTTTCAAATAATGGCTTAGTGAGTGGATATTTTGCAAGAAAGGTTTTAAGATAATTTATGGCATCATTAAATTTAGATAATAGCTTAACATCATTAGAGGGTAGAGGTGATACTCCAGCATTACCAAATGATTTTATTGGTCCTTCTTATGGTAATGATGTTAAAACTGGTGTTTCTAAATTCCATTTAGCGACAATGGATGGTGAAACACCTGTTATTTTAACTGGATTATTAACAGAATTGCCAGAAATGTCTTTTACTGTAAATTATGAAGATGGTCCTGGTAATGAATGGCAAGATACTATTGCTAATTTTACTGGTAATAGCTTAATGCAAATTGTAAATGCTCTTGGTAGTGCTAATCAGGGTGCTGATTGGAAAAATTTAGTAAAAGTTGGAACATGGACTAAAAAAGTTTATAATGGTTATTCAATATCTAATATTCCATTAAAGTTTAGAATATATCCATCTGATACATTAGGGCAGTCTAGTTTTGATAAGTGGTTTTTAAATTTACGTAGATTTGCTGCTATTAGCAAAGATAATATGATGGACCCAGGTCTATTAGCTAAAAATGCATTATCGGCATATACTAATGTAGTTACAGCTGGTGAACGTGCTGCTGTTGCAGATGGTTTTGTTACAAAAATTAATAAAGTTATTAATCCAAATAAAAATAAGTCTAGTGAAGATATGGCAGCAGAAGCTAAAGAAAATTATATAAAACATAAAGACCAAAATGAACGAGCTATAGCTATTTTCAATAAAGCTGTTTCTTCTGCTATTGGTAATAAATTTAAGATTGTTTGGCGAGATGGTAATGGTGTATTTGGAATATTAACTAATAAATTTAATGGCGGTAGATTTGATATAAATCGAACAATTCATTTACATTATGCTTCAGATAATTCAAATGATAATGAATTAGCTGAGGCAACAGTTGGTCATATAATGGACCCTAATATAAAACCAGAAGAATATAAAGCTGGAAATGACGAACCATTTAAATTATCAGATATAACTAATGCATTTAGTCAATTAAATCCAAAAGATTTTGATAATAAGGATGAAGATAAGAAATCTTGGGAAAGAGCAAAAGCTGCAGTATTAAATGAAATAGAGCGATTAGATACTGGAGAAAGTTATAATGATCATGACACATTTGCACAAAATATAAAATTAATTGGTGAATTAGCTGATAGCGTTGGTGAGTTTTTGGTTGAAAAATTTAATGAATATCGTGTTGTAAACCAATTTAATAAGAATAATGCATTAGGTGAAAAATTATGGTATTTACATTTATATGAAAATGTCATATTTAATAAAGATAACCCATTAATTGTATATATCAGTGATTGGTCTTGTCAAAGATCTGAAGAATATGATATGAATATAAATCAGCCAGTTTATTATGAATTTACAATAAATTGCGTATTAGACCAAGTATATTCTCGTGGAGTTTGGCAAAAGAAATTATTTAAGCTTGAATGATAATAAAAAAAAATCAGCGATATTCGCTGATTTTTTATATTATATTTTCTTTATTAATCAATTAACAAATCTTCACTTGTTAATGCATATTGTGTTTCTAATGTTATTTTAAAATCTACATAAATTGGAAAATCATTATCTGTAGTATTAATTGCTGGTTTAAAAGACCAACTAGTTATAATCCAAGGCACATTTTTTTCTGTACCATTTGATAATCCAGGAATATATAATTTTACTATTGGACAACCACCTGTATTTTTTTCTGACATATTAGATAACTTATCTAATTCTTTAATAAAACCTGATATAGCTTTTGCTAATGCTTCTTCTTTTGCAGTAACAGGGTCTTGTGACGTTGATGATTTTTCAGTTGATTCATCTTCATCTAACATTTCTAATGCTCTTTTTACAGCTGCAACTTTACTATATTCAACATTTGTATCAAAATTATGGGATAACTCATTTAACATTTCAGCTAGTTCTTCGCCTCTTTTATAAGCTTGTTCTGCAGCACTTTCAATATATTCAACCGAACTAGTAAAAAAATATTTTTTAGGAGTTGTAGCTGATATTAAAAAATCAATAATTCGATTATATGGAGTAGTATTCATCATTTCTATTGGATAAGACCTAAATTCCAAATCGTATGATATTGGATCTGCTGATTGAGGAACTTGTTGTGTCCAACCATCTGTAACTATTGGCGGTCTATAGTTAGCATTGTTTTTGGCAAACATTTTTAAATATTTGTGCTCAGTAATTTTTTTAACAACATCTGTTACTTTTGCCGCTGGTGAATTACCCCATTTTGTAGTATAATGTAATGCTGGCAATTTATTTAAAATGCCTTGTATTTCAGTATTTTCAAATTGTTTTTCGTCACCTATCAATGAATCTTCAACCATCGTCAATGAAAATTGATGACTTCTATATATTGGCGAATTTTCAGATGAAAGATTTAATGTATCTGCTTGTCTATAATAATCAATTAACATTTTAAATTATCCTATACTAAATAATGGTGTACCACCACTTTCATTTGGTATCTTCTTAAAGATATTATTAGAAGTAGTTACAAGCTGATTTATTGCAGTCATAAAGTTCTTAACATCTCTTGGTGTTATTGGATTTTCATTATCTAAAATTTCTTGATAATTTATGTTCGATTCTGCACTATCTGCATTCTTAATAGTCGGGTTATTTTCCATTACATTATAAATGGTTCCAACTGCTGTGGCTAATGCTCCCATAGACATACCCATTGGGTTTAATGCTTTTAACATTTCCATTTCTGCAATAGAAGCAACACTGAAAGAAAGCATATTTAATGGAATAATAATTCTATTAATTGCTTGGTCAAATGCATTAAGAGTAACACCATCAATTATATCAACTTTTTCTGGTTTTTTATTGCCATCACTTTCTGCTTCTATACCTTGATTTTGTGTTGTTGCATTATTACCACTTCCGCTGAATAAACCAGTAAATAATTTTTCAATTAAGGTTCCAACGAAATCAACAACAGTATCAACCAAAGAATTAATTACATCTAATACAATATTACCGATTTCTTTAAATACATCGACAATTTTTTCTATCATTGCCACAATTTCATCACCAAATACTCCAAACAATACGAAGATACCAACAACAAGCAAGACAATCATACCGATAATAGCAATAACTGCCATAGCAACAAGACTAAATTCTAATACAGCAAGTATGAACTTAAATGCTTTAAAAGCAAGTTCTATACCGTGTTCAATTACAGCCATTCCCTTTTCAAGGATAATAGAACCAATCTTTAAACCATGTTCTGTAGTTTTTGCCTGTAAGTCAAAAGCCCAAACAATCATATCCTTAACCCACTTTGCGGCTAAGTATACCATTCTAGCTGCATGATATGCAATAGTTAATGTTCTGATTAATAAAGCAGGACCTTTAAACACCGCGAATGCCACCACGGCTATCTTCGCTATTTTCCATGCAACTTCTTTTATCTTATCTTTCAATGGTTGTTCTAGCTTTGACCAGAAACCTTTGAAGAATGCCACTGCCAGAATAACATATGGTAATAAGTGGCTAATAAATCCTACAATTAAAGCAACAGGATTTAAAATACCTGATAGAATTTTACCTAAGCCTCCCATGAATTGCTTGAAATCAATCGGGAATTTAGGACGTTCTGCTTTAGTTTTCTTTTTATCTTTGTCGACCGTCTGTTTTACACCATTACCTAAAAGAATATCTTGCTTTTTAGCTTTTTCTATTGCAGTTTGGTTTGCAATTTGTGCTTTTTCGGTTGAAACAATTTCTTTATCACCTTTTTCAATGGTAGTCTGAATAGCAGTCAAAGAATCAAGAAGTGCAGGGTCAGCAGCTTGTGCTGTTGTATTACTTTCTGCAGCTACAGCACCAGTACTTGATTCTGGTTTTAATGCTTCTGTCAACTGTGCATCTACAGGCGTAGCTATAGGATTTGTTAAAATCCTCTTTAATTCATTAGTCAAT
>Ga0326514_10002247_pt1 | contig 12344 bp, 11 predicted proteins | sample 3_2548_0518_D_FD_203653 | JGI IMG/M metagenome (GOLD analysis project Ga0326514, IMG submission 203653) | Bovine rumen microbial communities from UC Davis, California, United States - 3_2548_0518 | ecosystem: Host-associated > Mammals > Digestive system > Stomach > Rumen | place: USA... | reverse complement strand
TAGTTGCGTTAGATGTTACTCCTAATCGTGCCGGATTAGTTGGTATTGACAAACTGAGTTTTGATGTAGCAAATGGTAACAATTATGTAGATACGTTAAATGATATGCTCGATAAATGCGGTGCATCCTGTGTGCTTCCTGGTGGTTGCAATTCAGGGTATTTGTCTTTTGGCGGTGCATTCTTTAGAGGCAGATGTAAACCTCTCGATAAATTTATTGATACTGCTAATATCGATTATCTGCGAGCACGTGCACTAAAGCAGTTTGATAACGCTTTGAGTTTTGAAACTCAGCTGACACCTGATGAACAGTATAACTTAATTCGAAAGATTGAGAAGACATGTTCATCCAAGATGTATGAAACGGATGTACTTCTTGTATCAATGGAATTAGGTAGACTAATGAACGATGCAATGTATCATATTTTTGATACGCATCGTAATGCATACGTAACCTGGTACAATAACAATAATAATGGTTGCATTTAACGTATTGAAAATGAGAATTTAAATCTGAGCAGTAAATACGGGAGACGCTACCGCATTATGTAGCGTCTCTTTATTGTGAGGTAATCATGAGCATTTTAGCATGCATTTCATTTATATTGTTTGCAATAGCAGTAATATTCACTGTTTATTTTATTAGAGCGCATAACGACAGGAGCTGTGTGTTTGATGGTAAAACATACACTTTTCGTAAACCGTTTAAGAACATAAAAGAGGCAAAACGACTTGCAAAACGTGCTAAGGAACGATTTATACGTCAACAAATATATAAATTGGCTCCTTCGTCAGATGGCGGTTCAAAAATATGTATGATGTTGCGTAAATACGATCCTGAATTTGATCGTGCGCTTGATCACATTCTGGAAAGAGAAATCGAAGAGTATAAAAACTCTGAAGAATATAAAAGAACTCATTATTCAAATAGGAGGAATTAGTTATGAAACATCCTAAGTGGGTACCACTAATTAAAGAAGCTATGCGACAGGCTGCTTGTCGTTCTGTTAATGCAGCAGATTCTGCAGATGCTGGATACATGTACCATCTCGATTTTAGCGGTCTTAAAGATGTTGATGCCAGTACCAGAGCTTTTGTTGGATGCCGTCAGAATTGGCATGAGAGTGAGATGTGGTTTAAGTATCTTAATCGGTGTGCACGAATCATGTCACGTCTCACCGGAGGAGAATACACTATCGACAGTAAGTATAATAATCGCGAGATTACTGTAACTGATCCTGACGGGAAGAAACAGGTGTTTGACGGTGGCCCGTTCTAAGATTGATCATTTATCAAATTAGTAAATTTCAATACTAATTTGATTATATTATTGAGATGACATCCTGATGAATAATCGGATGTCATCTTTTATTTAACATGCTATAGATACTTATTTTTTGTAGGAAATCAAAGATGACTGAATCAGTTTTAGGTAATCCATATGTAGAAAGTTTATGGTCATCAATTCTATCACCCAGTGTGAGCTATGATGCTAAGAAAGATCTGGTGAGTATAAGAGGTGTTAATATTAACAGAGTTATTAACATGTTTAGAGATCTGTATAAATCACCAGGATTCGCTACTAAATTTTTTTCTTTATCGATGTTTGGTACTATCAATCTTCCTCAATTTTTTATTCCTGAGATAGTATATATTCTTGATCAATGTGTACGTAATTATTATATCTCAGCTAAAGTCTATAATGGTGTTTTAGAAGGATTGTATCATAATACCTGGTATGCATCAACTAAAAGAGATATACCGACTATTTGTGATATCAAAGTCTTTGATAAAGAAATTAAACGTAAGCCTAGACCTTATCAATTGGATTTTATTCAGAATATTTATTATCAGAAGAAAACTCAATATCATTTAAAAGGATATCTTCTTGCGTTACCTCAGGGAGCTGGTAAAAGTTTTACTTCATTAAGTTTAGCTGGTTGTCTTAAAAAGAAACATATCCTTATTATAGCACCGTTATCTGTAGCATTAAATTCATGGCCTCAGGAAATTGAAAATACTTTTGTTACTAAGAAAGAAGTAGTTGGAGCTAAGGATAATATTTCAGATATTAAAAGTTCAACTGATGTAGTTATAACTAACTATGAAGGAGTATCTAAGTTAGAAGGTACTATCATAGAGAAATTTGAACCTGATGATACTATAATAATAGTAGACGAATGTCATAACTATAAAGACATTTATTCTAAGCGTACTCAGGAATTAATCAGATTTACTCAGAATTTTCAATGTAACGATATACTTTTAATGAGTGGTACTCCTGTATTTGCTACTACTCTTGAGGCTATGCCTATTTTTAGTTTATTAGATGATTTCTACACGCCTGTTGTAGAAGATATTTTAAAATCATTAGGAAGATTTCCTGGAGTAATGAACTCATTAGTTCATCATCGCTTAGGTACAGTAACTTATCGTAAAGAAGCATCTGAGATTATGCCAGAACTTCCAGAGAAAGTTCATAAAGATATTTTAATTAAACTTCCTAATGGTAAGAAATATACTAATGATGAAGTTAAAACTACCTGTGTTAAATACTTCTCAGAAAGAGTAGAATACTATCAGAAGAATTTTGATAAGTATGAAAAAATCTATAAAGACTGTTTAACTGAATTTGAGAAAGTTCTTACTTCCAAAATGGAAGAAAACAGATATAAGAGATACAGAGCTGATGTTGAAACTATCAAATCCAAAGAAATCAAATCTATGTTATCAGTTATGGGAGGAAGAACAGGTGAACTGATTATATCAGTTAACAAATATGAAAATGAAGTTATCATTCCTAATCTTCCTGTACATATGCGTAAACCTTTCAGAGAAAGTAAAAGTGTTTACAGATACTACATGCTTAAATGCATGGGTGAAACATTAGGTACTGTGTTAAGTGGCTTACGTGCTGAAATGTATTCTGCTTTAATAGGCGAAGAAATACATAAGATCATCGATGAAGCTGAGAAGAAAACTATTATCTTCTCTACTCAGAATGATGTACTTGAAATAGCTATGGAAAAGTGCAAATCCTGGAATATGAATCCTGTACTCATTAATGGTTCTAATTCCAAAGATGCTAAATCCATATTGGATAAATTTAAGAAGAATAAGAGTCTTAATCCATTAGTCTGTTCAGTACAGGTTATGGGAGCAGGTCACACTATCATTGAAGCTAACACAGTTATATTTGTTGGTAAACCTTGGCGACAAGCTATGGTTTCACAGGCAGAAGATAGAGTGTGGAGAATAGGACAGGATGCATCTATAGTTAACATTATCTCAGTTATGCTTGATACTGATGGTGTACCTAATCTTTCAACTCATCTTGAAGATATAGTACAGTGGAGTAGAGAACAGTTTGAAGAGATAGTGATAGGTACTAAAGTAGAAGATAGTAAGAAACATGCTGAAGTATCCAAAGAAATAAATAATCAGTTTAATAAAGCTATCAATAGTAATAGTGATGTATTCGATAATATTAAAGGATTTGTAAACAAGATTTGTAATATCTTAAAATAATATTTAAAGTATTTCCTTCGATTACAATAATCGAAGGAAATACAGTTATATATTATCAACTTGATTTGAGGTCGGAGGTAGTAGTGTTTACCCCCGTTTGTTTAACTTATCCAATATGGAGGTACATATGGATAAAAAACAAGATCTTCCGTTCATGTCAGGTGAAGAACTTGTGAACGAAATCATGAAGGATTTCGATGCGCATGACTTCACTGTTGGAATCTTCAAAGACGATGAATTCACATCTTTTATGGGTCGTGATGATGTTGTCGTTATTCGGGATACCAACAAGGACATGCAGAAACAGTGCCTTGTTTATGCCAGAGTTAGAATCAATAGCGATGGTATTAAGTACGAGGTTTACGTTAATTCGGGAATCCTCGCCATCGCGAGGAAGTACCCGTCTTGGCGCGAGATGCTCGAGGCTAATCTTATTCATGAGAAGTCTCACATTGAGCATGGGGATCTTCTTCGCAATATGCTCTCAGATGAAGAAGCAATAAATCTCCATAAGAGGGCTGTTCCAGCTTTGTCGGAAGCACGAGCAGACAGGTATGCCTGCAAGTGCGGTTACGGTAAAGCGCTGCTCAAATTCCTTCGCATTCTATACTGGGGCGGCAATTGCTTCAGTAAGAACGACATAGGAGCACGTATAGAGTTGATTAAGAGATATCTGAAGAAGCATCATTAATTTCAGAATCTCTAATCTAAGAATAAAGTCGGGGATTGAGCATCTCCCTGACTTTTATTTTTTTTTCATTTTCTCTATAGATATATATTACCATTATAGTAATGAGCAACTTGGAGGGAGTATGATTAAAACCATAGTAGTTAATGTAGCTGCTACATGGATAGGTATAACAGTTAATCGTAATGGCACATTGCCAGATACTCATTTTACGATAGCTGATTTTATACGTAGAGTTCTGTATGAACGAGAATGGAATCCTAAACTAAAATATGTAGAAATCGTATCCAAATATCTTTGGTACGATTTTATGCATAATGAATTACGTATGCCAAGATATGCATTAGATAGTTTTATAGAATATCTTGAAGCATATGATTTTAAAGTAGAACAACATGTAGTTGAACCTATAGTACCTCAGACTATTGATATTCAGCTTAAAGAAGGTGTTAAACCTAGAGAAGAACAAGTAGAAGCTACAGAGTTCTTAACCAATAATAAATGTGGTTTCAGACCATTAGCATTAAGACCTGGTTTTGGTAAAACATTCTTATCTATTTTCAGTATAGTCAAAATAGGATACAGAGCTATTATTGTTTTAGGACAATTGATAGATCAGTGGATCAATTCGATTTTTCAATTTACAACTTTAACTAAAGATGACATTTATATAGTTAAAGGAATAGATTCATTGAAGAATCTTTGGACTATGATAGATAATGGTTTTAAACCTAAAATCATATTGTTTAGTACCAGAACATTGGATCTGTATACTGTTGAAAATGCTGAAGGATATAACAAGTTACGTACATATGAAGAGTTATGTACGGTATTGGGCATAGGAATTAAAGTAATAGATGAATGTCATTTGAAATTTGGAACTAACAGTCAGATAGATTTTAGATCCAATATTAAGATTAACATTTATCTATCGGCTACATATCAGAGAAATTCACGTGATGGCAAACGTATATTTGATATGTATTTTCCAGCAGAATTAAAATATGGAGAACAATTAGTCAAAAGATATACAACAGTTGAATTTGCATTTTATCGTCTGAATATCTTCAGAGAACATCTGTCGAGATTCAGAACTATGAAAGGATACAATCATTCACTATACGAAGACTATCTCGTAAAGCAAAGAAAGTATCTTAAGTTATTTGTCAATGATGTTATATCTCCGATGTTACATCAGTATTTCTTCAATGTCAGAAAAATAGGACAGCATTGCCTTATTCTCTGTCAATCACGTAAGTTTACTTTAGCGTTAGCTGATGCGTTAATTAAGAAAATAGATGACAGTGAATCTGTTTCTACTTTCTTCAGTGGTGATAAAGATTATGGTGATGAAGAAAGATTGAAGAGTAACATTATTGTTTCTACTATTCATAGTTGTGGAACAGGTAGAGATATAAAAGGATTGAAAACATGCATAAACACAGTAAGTATGGCAAGTGCACCTCAGGCTATTCAGTGCTTAGGCAGACTAAGAGAGATACCGGGTGAAGATACCTACTATGTTGATATGTGTAATGAAGAAATCCCATGGCAACTCAATCATGCCAGAGTCAGAGTAGATATATTCAGACAAAAGGCTAAGCTAGTTGAAACATTTAGATTAATGTAAGGAGTTATTATGGCAACAACATATGTACGTATGTTTGAGGATTTAGTTAAGTTTACCGGTACTGGTCCTAATGATCAGATTATTCTTAATGTAGGTAACAATGTCGTTGAACAGAGGAGAGATAATAAGTACACCTTTGGTTATGAATTATCGTGGGTTGACTTCTGCTTAATGATGGACAGCATCATCAAGAACGCCAAGAAGGTCGCAGTAGTAATTAGGCCTAGATTAGCAACAGTTATTACTTTCAACTTTATTGAGATGACTATCGAGACTCCTGCAGCGTGGGAAATCATTAAAGAAGATTATTTCGATAATGCCTTTGAACAGACTAAAGTTGAGTACAAAAAGTCTTCTCTTATCATCTCATTTAAGAAGATTGAGAATCCTGAGAATGTACCTACTCCGTATTCAGAGGATACCAATCTCGATGATCTTTACATGAATACTCCTGTTGCTCCTAAGCCTGAGCCTGAGAAGAAAGATACTCCTGCTCAGAAGCTCAATGATAAGTCAGCAGATAGAATTAAGTCGATTATGCAGAAGACTATGAACGCTGTTGAAGCTTCTAAGGATGTTCCGTTAGAGTTCAATCACGATCCGTATATTGAACCTTCTACTCCTACGGCAGCTGTAACTCCTGAAGAGCAGTCCAAGCAGCAGGATAAGATCATGGAAGATCTTGCTAAGAAGTTAGAAGAAGCAACTAATAAAGCAACTGATGAACCCAGCAAACCAACTACTGAGATTGTAAACGATAGTTGGGATGATGAAGACGAAGATAAGTAGTATTTTAAATTAAATAAGTACTAGCCTGAGATCGAAAGGTCTCAGGTTAGTCTGGATAATTTATTAAGAAGCGAAACCACTCTATGTATGGTATAACACACTTAAAGGTGATAAATGACTCATGACGAGTATCTTGAGAAAGTAGATTATTTAAATAAGCTGTGCTACGAGTATCATGTCAATAATAAGTCTCTTATTCCTGATACTGAGTATGATCAGTTATACAAGAGTGTTAAGGAGTATGAAGACGCAACTAACGATATAGCTGAGAATTCTCCTACTCAAAGAGTTGGTGAGGCTATTCCTGAGAATAAGTTTAAGCATGTGTATCCCATGTATAGCCTTGAAAACGCTTTCAACGAAGAAGATATGAAGAGATATCTTAAGCGATTCAAAGGAATTGATGACTCTGATGAATTTTACGTTGATTGCAAGATGGATGGATTATCAGCAGAGTTAGTCTATGAAAAAGGAGATTTGATTCGTTGTGTCACCAGAGGTAATGGTCTTTATGGAGAAGAAGTAACAGCTAACGCTTATAAGATTGCCAATATTCCTCTGCATATTGTTTATACTGGACCGCTTGTTGTCAGAGGAGAAGTAATAGTTCCTAAGAAAACATTCAGTACAGTTAACATTAAGAGATCTATTCAGCATCTTCCGTTATTTTCTAACTGTAGAAACTATGCATCCGGAAGTCTGAGACAGGATGACCCAGAAGTAACCGCGCAACGAGAACTGATGTTCTATGCATGGGATATGAAAATTCATCAAACTAACTTTACCCATAAAAAGTGTATGGATGCGTTAGCAAGAATGGGTTTCAGTATACCGCGCGGATATCTCTGTCATTCCCTTGAAGAAATTATGAGCCGTATTTACGAAATAGGAGGTTATAGAGAAAGTCTACCGTATGATATTGACGGTGCCGTTATCAAGCAGAACAATATGAAACTGTATCCAGCTATAGGTTGGAATAAGCATGCACCTTTATTCAGTATAGCGTTTAAGTTTAAAGCGTCTGGATCTGATACTGAAATAACTGAAATTAATTGGGGTATAGGAAGAACTGGAAAATTAACTCCAGTTGCAACTATATCTCCAGTCAATATCAATGGCGCAAATATTACTAAAGTTACACTTAACAATGCTACGTATGTTGAGGCCAATAAGATAGGTGTTGGCACTAAAGTATCTGTCATACGAAGTGCTGATGTTATTCCTAAGATTTCAAATGTTATTGAGAGTAAGAACTACAATGGACTTCCTGAAGTATGTCCGTATTGCGGAGAAAAGTTAACCAGAGTATCAACTGACTTAAAGTGTACCAATAATAATTGTAAAGGAAAGCTTATAGCTCTTCTTACTTTTGTGATTGGTAAAGACGTTCTTAATGTCAAAGGAATTGGTGATAAGTTTATAGCAGAAGCTGTTAATAGCGGAACTATAACTAAGTTGACTGATATCTTTGGTATTATGGAATCTAAGTCAAAATCAGTATCACAGGAGTTACTTGATAAGCTTTACTTAGCAGCTAAGAATATTGAGCTGATTCAGTTATTAGTCATGCTTGGTATTCCTGGTTTGAGTAAAGTTACTGCAAGTAAGATAGTACCAGATGTACGTGATCTTAATGAAGTTGAAGAGGTATTTAAATCAGAATCTCTAATGAGACAGCTTGATTTATCCAATTCACTTATTGATCACATTAAGGAGTGGTATGCAAAACCCAACAGTATTGAGCTGCTGAATATTCTTAAATCAGCTAATCTCAATAAATGTTAAATTTTGTATACTTTGTTATGAGTGAGCATACAAGCTCACTCTTATTTTCAAATGAGGAGTAAAATGGATTCAATAGAAATATCCGAACAGGAAGCACTTGTTCTTTATGAGGCCGTTAAAAATTATGAAATGGGTGGTCGTGCGGTTGTTGCTTGCAATGAGTTTCACGATGAGCGCATAACAAAGCAGTTTGTTGTTCAGTATTATACTGCTATGTTTGACGAAGATAAAGGTCCAGTTGAGCCTCCTGAGAATTTCTTTGTTATCATTGATTGCTACGCATTAACAGCAAACAAATTGAAAACATCGGCGTATTTTACAGTTCATACCGCTAAGCCGGCTGCTTTTATCAGCAATGTTGTTATCGATAATTTAGTGTTTGATCAGACCTATGACGATGATTATAATCGTGCATTGTGTTTATGCGCTATTACTTCTTGGGTAAATAAATTCTACAAAGGTTATACCAAAGTAGTTATCAATTATCCGCTTACTAATGTAACAGCTAGTGTAATAGCCCCAGAAGCAACATGTGCTACCGTTACTAATGTTAATAAATCGATGAATTTCAGAGCCGCTAAGTTCAAGTATCATGAACCCAGTCCTATTGAGCAGGATGCTGAAGATTATAGCTATGAGCAATCCGGTGCTGTCAATAGATACTCATTGATTAATCTGGAAACTGCTAAAAAGTTATATATGCCGCCTGAGAATGTCAATGAGGATCCTGTTTCAGCAAAACTTTTTGAAGAGTTTTATAAATTATATCAGCCGTTAAAACAGCTTGATGATTTATCAACTCTTGGTTTACCATATATAGCTGTAGCACAAATTATATTCGAGAATCTAAGACGACACAGAGATATGTGTAATATTGATACTTGGGTGTTAATTGACAGACCAACAAGTAATCTGGATTCACAAGACGTAATGCCACGTGGTATCATCTTCGTTTCTAAGGATAAGAATAGATTAACTATACGGGAAATGAGTATTAATCTTAATACTGATCCGTATCTGCACGAATTTATTGTCAGAACATTAGATGCGTTATATCAACCTAGTGAATTGTATTTAAATTCTACTTCATTAAGACTAAAGAACAAATATCTCATTAATCATTTCGCACTTGAGAAGGCGTTTTTTAGTCAGTCTATAAGAACCATTGGTAATAAGACATCTGATACAAAGGAGGAAACTGAATCAGATGATAAACCTTCACTACAAGGTAGAGAAGGCTGATCAAAATTATTTATTGTATCTTGATGATAAAGAATTAGAATTAGACGATAATGTCAAACAGTCGTTGGAATCATTTGCTTTCTATAATGACTCCAACGATTCCCCTGAGGCTCAGATATGCACATGGCTTCAGGGGCGTTTTGAAAGCTGCTGGGATTTCACTAAATATGGTATTCCAGCAGTTACTATTTCTTATAATACCAAGATCAATAAAAGTATAGATCAGTTGTTTCTCAACAGACCTATTTTTATATTTTTTTCTCGTGGTAATCTCAAAGATGAAAAACAGCTTTGGATAGATACACTTAAAAATATACCTAAATTTGTATTCACCGCTGAGAATACTGAATCAGCTATAGGTATTTCAACTACTGAACATTTATATGTTTATGGTTATTTGGATTGTCTTAAGCATTATCGTCCTGTTTTTATGAGTGGTATTGCAGATAAAACTGTTACGGTAATGAAGCAATGGTTTGGTAATGATTATCAGTTTATTTACGATAAATGCAAACAGCAAATTGATAAGTTTGTGTTTATTCATAAATACGATATAAGAATTCCATTTTTCATGATTATCGAATCTGATTGGGTAAGAAGATATCAGAAAGCCTGTAAGATTCTTAATGACAGAGAAAAACCATTATTCATAATGCCTATTCCTACTGTTATCAAGAATAAGAATTACACTATCTTACTTCCTATTATGGATCAGCTTACCAAGAATACTTATAAAGGATTATAAATGTTAATCATTTCCAGTAGTTATTTCAAAACCAAATGTAACAGAGCATTGCACATAGTTTATCCTGATGAAGTAAAATCATTAACGGTTAATAATGGTATTAAAAATATCACCTGTCAATCTCATCAGGTAGCTATAGCTGGTATAACTAATCTTACTAATGAGCGATGGGATGAATTTGACTTAGTGATGGTTCATGGTAACAACAATACTAAGATCAAAGATTATCTGCATAGATTAACTCACTATATTGAACAGTTTAAGAGAACAGCAGAAGCTAAAAATAAATTTCTTATATTCGTAGACAATGCTGCGTCTATTGTATCTGAGAAAGTATTATTGGTACCTCGAGGAGGCAATGCTTTTATTAATGATATATCGCAATCACAAAATGTAGATATTAGCACAGATGGATTAGGATTAACTGCTGACCAATTTGATTATGATTTTAATCCTAAAGATACTACTGATAAATATTTCAAATGTCTTACTTATGCCAGTAAGAAACATAAAATATATTTATTATCCCCAGATGGTATCTTTTCTGTAAATGGTCAAAAGCATTTATTACGTGGTAAGATATACTTACTGCACAATGATAAGATGCAGCAACTATCAGGGGATAGCGTTATCAGTGCTGATACTCTGAAAGGTGATCTTAACATTAAGAAGAATATCAGACCTATTCGTGCTATCTACAAAGACGAAGAGATAAATAATCAAACCGAAATGCTTAAGGAGGTTAAACGCGATGAACTTAGCGGGAATGATTCGTGATGATGGTGCTAATGGACCCGGATTGAGATGCACGGTATTTGTTCAGGGATGCAAAAGACATTGCAAAGGCTGTCATTCTGAACATACTTGGTCATTTGGTACTGGTAAAGAAATGAGCCCCATAGAACTGGCTGAAGAGATATTCAAAGATCCTCTTGAGACCGGTGTTACTTTTAGCGGTGGTGATCCTGTTTATCAGTATAATGATGTACTTGACACTATGGTTTATCTGACAAATTTTTCGCAAATTTCAGGTCGTAAACCTTATGACTTTATGTTGTATACTGGTGCTGATCTTGATGAATTGATTCGTGACTGTCACACCAAAGAAAGATTTAAAATGTTTTTATCTTTCTTCAAGTATATTAAAGTAGGAAGATTTGAACAGGATAAAACTCCCAGCACTGTTAAATGGGCAGGCAGCAGTAATCAGCGAATTTACCAACCAGTTATTAAAGATGACAATATTGAATTTATTGACGTGACTAACAAAATTTAATTTATCAAGGCTACACTCCTGAATATATCGGGAGTGTAGCTATTTCTATTTTAAATATATATTACTATAGTGATACAAAGCAAAGAGAATCTCTGATAATTCGCAAAAAAAGAGTTATCAATAGGGAGGAATCTATGCTGAGTATTCTCGTGATTATAGCTTGCAACTGATTGTAGGCTATAATCAAATTTAACTAAAGTCTCAAGCCGCTAATTTGATTAGCCTTTGCTATGAGACGACGTATGCTCACCGAAAGGTGTACTCTTTGAGTACCCGGCCGAGTAGGTGAGAACAACTGGAGACATGTGGGTCATTGACGCATGTCTCCATTTAACTTTAAGCCCGAGCAATCGGGCTTTTCTTTTTTGTTTTGCTAGGTTTTTATCTAGCTTGGTATATACTGTGCGGATATTTATTTTTTGGCAAAATTCATTAATTTGAATATAATCATATGCCTATTATTACTGAGGGATGATATATGCAAGTTGTTAAACGAGATGGTACAATTGTAGATTACAATCTTATCAAAATCCAAAATGCTATTTTTAAAGCATTCGAAGCTTGTGATATGGATTCAGCAGCACCTTCTAAGATTTGTGCTGAGTATGTTAACACCAAACTTATTCATGAGAATAAGGAATATGTTCCTGTTGAGCATATTC
>Ga0326514_10002246_pt1 | contig 12344 bp, 14 predicted proteins | sample 3_2548_0518_D_FD_203653 | JGI IMG/M metagenome (GOLD analysis project Ga0326514, IMG submission 203653) | Bovine rumen microbial communities from UC Davis, California, United States - 3_2548_0518 | ecosystem: Host-associated > Mammals > Digestive system > Stomach > Rumen | place: USA... | reverse complement strand
AAGGTTACTATATACCACGCAACAAATTAAAGAAGTTATGTAACGTCCACGTTGCGTGGTATAAACATACCTATACAACCTATAACGAACTTTTCTTTACCAAAATTTTGTTGATAACATTTCTATCTGTTGATTATTGATAGAAAGTGTGTTATTATAATAACGTGATATTATGTTATTTATTAAAATTTAAAAGAAAGAAGGTGAAAACCTCCAAAATGACAATTGCAAAATCTGGGAATGTTACAATAATATCACATTAAACAATAGTTAATAAAATCAAATAAAATCAAATAAATAATGAAAGAAGGTAATATAATTGAAATTTATTGATGTTAAAAATACTGTTATTAAAGCTGTATCACAAACATTAGGTAGTGAATATTTAAACGAAAGTGGTTTAATTGAAGCTACTGAAAGTTACAATATAGCTGACGTTGGAAAAGCTGTAGAAGATAGCGGTTCTGTTGAACCATTCACTAAATCGTTAATATCAGTTATGGCTTACACAGAGATGATTGAAAACAATTTTGAAAATAGTATTAAATCATTAGAAGTATCTAGTTTTGAATGGGGTGGATTCATTCAGCGTGTTTATTTTGATTTAGCAACAATCATTACAGACCCAATGTACACACTTACTAACGGTGTTGATTATTCATCTATTGAACATACAGCTTACATACCAACTACAAAATCTAAGATTTTTGAAGAAGGTAAACCAATTTGTGTACCAATAACTATACAATCAGATACTTTGAAGGAAGCTTTTAAATCATGGGGTGAATTAAATAAATATCTTAGTGGTATCAGACAAATGGTACGTAATACTGTTGGGCTTGCAAAATATGCTATGGAAAAAATGCTTGTGTCGTGTGCTTGTGCTGTATCAGTTTCAACTGACGCACTTAATAACGCTGTACATCTCATTACTGATGCTAAAAATTTGGGAATTGTACCTAGTACTGTTACTGATTATAACGATATTATAGCTTTAGGTAGTGACACACATAAGGCTTTCTTAGTATATGTTGCCAAAACTATTTCAAATACTCGTGACCAACTTGAAGAATACACTAAGGTTTATAATAATGGTGAAGTTCCAACAATGGGTGCTTCTAAGTTGTTATTAAACTCAAAATTTAGTAAAGATTTTAGATTTGATTCAGAAGCTAACACATTTAATGATGAAAAATTAGCTTTCGGAGAATATGAAACTATTACTTCATGGCAAGGTTTATCAGACGCAACTAACACCGAAGCATTTAATTTAGATAGTGTTACTACTGTTAATATATCAGCTGATTCCTCTAATAAACTAGGAATTGGAACAAGTGCTTTTTCAAAGTCAGGTATTGTTGGTTTAGCATGGCAAAATAAAGCAATTGGTATTTGTTTAGAAAGAGTCAAAATGACTTCAAACTACACAGCTTGTGCTGACTTTTGGAATGAGTTTACCCACGTATTAATGAACTACATACTTGATACTAATTTGGGTATGGTTGCTTTTGTACTTGACTAATTATTATTATGGGGTTGTTTATACAACCCCTTAATTTTTTTATGAAAGAAGGTTATATATGAGTTTTTTTCCATATTATGCTAAATTAACACATAAACAAGATCTTAAATTAAGTAAAAATATACGTGAAATAGGTCATGTTACTGATTTATTAAATATATTATCAGAAAATTTCACACATAGTTTTGAAGAAATTAATAAATTGCCACATGGTATAATTGAACAATACCTTAATATATATGGTGTTTGTGGTGTTTGTCTTGACGAAAATAATAAAATGGTTATTGGTGTCGCTGATTTGATGTCTACATCATATTATATCTATCAAAAAGGTGATAACGTAAATATCACAATGATTGGTTCTAATAAAATATTCAATCGTAAAGTTGGTATTGATTGTGAATTAATCTTTAATAATTCAACTAGAACTCCTACTATTGATATTATAAATTATGCTTCACTACTTACTGAATTAGATGTTTCTTTAGATAAAATCATTAAAAAAGTTCGATATATTGATGTTCCTATTGTATCTAACGAAAAGGAAAAACAGCAATTTGAAGAAATATTTAATGCTATTGAAATGGGTGATTTAAAGGTTGTTACTTCTCTAAAATCTGATATTGAAAAATTGATAGAAGATTTTGATTCACAAGAAATAAAAACAGTTAAATTAACCGATGTTGACCGTTCTAATAATATCCAATATTTAACATTATTACGCAACGCGTTGAAAGAATTTTTCTATACTAAGTACGGCCATTCATTAAGAAATACCGTTAAACAAGCACAGCAAACTAAAGATGAAGTAAACGATTTAAATTTAACTTCTTTAATTTTACCTAGTAACATGTTAAAAAATCGTGTGGAAGGTTGGAAACGTGTTAATGATTTGTTTGCAACAAATTACACTTGTGAATATGGCGACTTGATAAAAGAAGAAATAAAAAGAAGTAAAGAACAAACAGAAAAAGAAACCGAAAAAGAAGATATAGAAGAACCAGAAACGGAGGAAAACAACAATGAGCCTAACACTTAGAATGTATAATACTTCAAGTCCATCAAATAAAATAAATAAAGATTTATCATTTAAATTTAGGTTAGTAATTAATTTAAAAAATCGCCCAAAAGATTTTAACAAATTAGACATTGACTATACAGGTCACACAGGTGATATGGCGTTGCGTTTTAATTATGCACATTTAGTTGAATATGATTTATACTTTTTTGCAAAGATTCTACCATCAAATATAGGTACCAATCTTAATATCTTACATTTAGAACTTGACCCACTAATGACATACAAAAGTCAAATATTAGGTTTAAAATGCATTACAGATAGGAATACTAATAATTATAATGTATATCTGAAAGATGATGAACAAAAAATTACAAGCCAATATAAGCAGTTTTATCATACTTTTAGCGGTGGGAATATTTCATTTTTCAAACCGCATGAAAGTATATTAATATCTTTAGTTGGGAGTGATTAAATATGAGTTATAGTTATATAAAAGTTTTAGATTTAGACACAAATACAACAATGTATAAATCTATTAGGGTTATGGATAGTTATAGAGAAGTTAGTCAAACAGGATTAACAGATATTGTTTTTTCTACAACATTTCCATTTGGCATTACAAATGCTAGTTGTTGTACTTTTTATAATCAATTAAAAGGTAAAACAGCCTTATTGAAATCACCTAATCACTTAATACAAGGTGTTGAACAGACTTTTACACAAAAAAGACGTTATCAATTCATTTTTAAAAATGAAAATAATGAAGAAGAAAAAAGTTTTATATTAGAATTAGCACTTGTAATTGAGTGGTATAATGATGAAATAGTTCCAGCACCTGCTGGTGAGATTACTTATCCAACTTATTATAAAAATAGGGTGAACATAATTCCAGTATTTAGAATACGTGATAAAAATCACAATGATGTCACTAATGATATTTTTGGAAATTCATCAACATTTCCATATCAATGGCAAAGATATAAAGATACATTTGGTAAAAAGGGTTACACATCATGGTATCAGTTAGCAAATCAGATTATATATTCAGAACAAAATATTGTATCTTTTGATGAATCAAAGTATACAGATAAAAGTAATATTTGTTATGGTAATTATGACAAAACAACTAAAAAGTTTTTAAATATTGCAAATGTTATAAATATTTATTATGGTTATGATTCAGCAGAGCAAAAGCATTTTTTATCGTTTTCAAATAATTATACTTATATAGGAAATAAAGAGAGTGCATCATTTACATATTATAAAAATTTATATGCCCCTTATAATATTAACGGTGTAACGACAAAACCCAATGATTATTGTGGGTTCTTAACACCCGCTAAAAGCCAATCTATATATCTTGATTCAAATCTTAATCCGTTATATGATTCAGATGAAGATATTTCAAATGACGACACAGACGATTCAAACGACACGCAAAGTACAGGTGATAACGCTGTTAATTATGGAAATGGAATGGGTGAAGATGATACTGAATATATTGATTTTCCATCTTTATCAACAACGAACCCAGCCATAAAAAGCGGATTATATCGGTTAGTTAAAATTGATACTACAAATTTAAATAAGCTATCTAAATTTTTATGGAGCACCGAACCATTAGATACATTAGTTAAAATTTTTTCAAAACCTTTTGATTGCATTGTATCATTGATGACTTTACCTTTTAATGTTAATTCTGATAGTAGTACTTCTGAATTAAAGATATTAGATTATTCGACAGGGGTTCAAGTATATAAAAATTGCGATTCTGCACAACAGTTATCATTTGGTAGTTGCGATTGTAACGAAAGTTTTGGAAATTTTCTTGATTATGATAATACAACCGTATCAATTTACCTACCTTATATTGGAATACAACCACTAGATATACAAGACGTTATGGACTCAGTTTTAACGCTTGTATACAATGTTGACAACCAAACAGGACAATGTGTCGCCCTTTTAAAATCCACTAAAAACAACATGGACGTTGACAGTGTCTGTTATTCTTGGAGTGGAAACTTAGCTAACCTTTTACCACTAACAGGTGCAGATAATACACAGTATTTACAGGGGCTATTTAATTCTATAAGTAGCGTTGCTGTAGGCAATAGTGGCGGAGCGATTACAAATTCATTTAATACCATAATGCAAGGCGATAAGCAAATTATGAAGAGTGGTAGACTTGACTCAAATACTGGTAATCTCTCGGTACAAAATCCATACATAAAGATTGAACGTCCAATTTGGGCACGTCCAGCTAACTATCTTGACATGGTAGGTCAACCTTATTTTGCTGAGGATACAATAGGTAATTTAACAGGATTTGTAAAAGTTGTTGAAGTGAAAAGTGAATTAAACGGAGTGCCTGAAGAATCAAGAGATAGAATAATTGAATTATTAAAGGAAGGTGTATATATCTAATGAATATTAAATACATTGATAATGATATTAATAAAGGTATTAAATATGATTATAAATTAATTAGAAAAGAATTTGAAAAATTAAAAGTGCCTAAAGAATACCATACACCCTTAAAGTATAACCTAAATAATTCTACATATTACGTTGAAATGAGTGAACGAAGTGTTGGTAAAACTACTAATTGGTTGTTGTGGGGTATGTGCCAAAACAAATTATATGGAACTGTTATACAGTATATACGGCAAGTTGATTCCATGATAACACCAAAGTTTTTAAAACAGCTTTTTGAAACTATTGTTATCAATGGATATATCGAAAAATTAACTGACGGTGAATATAATAATGTTCAACTAAAAGCTAATAAATGGAGATATATTCATGTTACACCCGAAGGCGAAATAGACAGAACATCATCTAAGCACTTTATGTATAACCTTTGTATAAATTATTCAGAAGTGTATAAATCTACATATAATGAACCACTAGGGGATTTAGTTATATTTGATGAATTTATTTCTAAAAATTATTTGCCTGATGAATTTGTTTATTTTTTAGATGTGCTTAAAACAATACAGCGTGAACGTCAGAATATAAAGGTTGTTATGCTTGCAAACACACTTGATATTTATAATCAGTACTTACATGAACTATGTATATTTGATACTGTTCAAACAATGAATATTGGGCAAACTACAACTTTAACAACCGACTTAGGAACTACAATAAATATTTCACTCATTGAACCTAATTATAATTTGCGTAATAAAAAGAAAATCAGTAATAATTTATACTATGGCTTTAAAAATAGCAAACTTAATTCCATACGTGGTGGTGGTTGGAACTTTACCGAAGCACAACATATACCACGCATAGATTATAAATCTATACTTAGGAATGTTTATATTAAACATAATAACAAATTGTTATCCCTTGAAGTTGTTCAAAATAGTATTGGTATATGTGTTTATGTACATTGGGCTTATTATACTTATGATGATAGTATAATATTTACACTTGAAGATATGAAAGACAGACGATATATATTCGGTCTAGGACATAATCAAAAGGTTTCTAAGATAATATGGACATTATATAAAAAGAATATGTTTTTCTATTCATCTAATGATTGCCAAAATTTTCTTGAAAATTATATTAAGTGTTGCATTAATTCTAAAAAATGATATAATAAAGATGTAGTAGTTGTACTGCTCATAGTACAAGTTCCCTTTATGGATATATAGTTTGTGTTTTTCTCCTCAGAGTGATTAACAAGTTACGAAGAAAAAGGATACCAGGTTAACCTAGTATCCTTTTTTCTTGCCTTGAATTATACATTTCATTTATTAATTCTATAAATGTATCTTTCAGCGTTAATGTAAATGGTGCATTATCTAATGTAATACAACTTAATTCTGTTATCTTATGACCGTCAATCTCTATAGTAAAGCCTTCATCAATGTATAAACTAGTTAATTTTGTTGTATAATCATAACTCATTTGATTATCAAAGTGCTTAAATAAATCAACTCGTTTATTCTTTAAATGCTGTTCTTTGCTATAGTTCAATAAAGTATCCTTTGGCAACCCAGCTATAGTTTGCTTAAAAGCCCCCTTTTCAGTTACATATATGTATCTTTTGCAACCCAATGTTTTAAACGCTTTATACACCCCTTCTAATTCATATTCACCTAAACCCTTTATGTTGGTATAATCTAGCTTGTAATAATCACAATAATGTTTTACTTTTTTGTCTATTGTTATGTTTATTTCATCAAAAATATAATCGTACTTAATATCATTTGGTTTTATACTGTCTGTATCAAAATATATTGGGTCACCACCAATTTTTATAACTTCGTATGCCGTATTTAGTAATAAGTTACGTATTCCCGAAGTTATCCAAACACCCCATTGTGGCAATAAAATCGCACGCTTTTTGACTTTTTCAAAGTTAGCTTTTTTCTCAATGAATGTATCTGTATCAGATTGATATTCAAGGTCATACTCGTTAAATTTAGTCACCATAACACCATAACAGCTATTTACAACGGTTTTTTCGTCAGCATACGGTTTGTTTTGTGCCTTTAGTATTGCTTTTTTACTATATGCGTCAAATAACACGTTTATTACGTATTGTGGCAATTTGACCTTGTTTGACACGTATAATTCATGTATTACGGGTTCACCTTCCCATTTATAAAACTTTTCATATATTTCAAAATCTAATTCATTGAGATATACTGTTATCATATCAGCACGCATGACCCGTCCATTGTCATTTACTACTTTTTCTTTTTCAAGACATTTTGATATACTTTCGATACTATGGTTGTATCTGTTTTTAATATTGTAAAATGTTATCTTTGCAAACCAACATTTGGTTTTATCTTTTCTTATTTCATTAAAATTACTTATTGGGATTCTTTCAAAACCACTAGGTACATACCCCGTTAACATATAATAAGGGTATGCACTTGTTAAATCCCTACTAGGGATATTCTTTAATAAATCACCTACATAACGTACATTTGCATGAACATAACCACCACGATATAACCAAATCATTATTTTATCATAAATATCTTTGTCGGGAAAATCTTTTCTTATGTTTTGTATTTGCGAAGCACTATATTGATTGAACATTCCCTTTTTCATATCTTGCCTAATTATTGATTGGACAGAAACGGGTTTAAAATGTGATTTTTTGATGTACTCATTGTAGTATATTTCACCCCATTCAATTAATATAAGAACGTCATTATCAGTATACCCTTCTTCTTTTTCAGTTAAATTACAATTAAAGTAAAACCTTTGTTTATTATAGTCTAGGTCACCTACAGCTTTTTGTGTGTTGCACTTATTCTTTGCTAAGGATCTTAAGGAACCTCCAAAGTAATTCAACGCTTCTTGAAATATTATATTCCCATTGTGTTCAATATAAAATGGCTGTCTTTTGTTACGAAAAAATGAATTAGTGACATTTAGGTGTTTCTTCATAAATTGCCACTCATATGACAAGTTTGCAACCCATACTATTATTTTTTCATTGTCACCTAAATTGTTGCTTATGTGTTCTAAAAAAGCTAAAAATTCAGACCATGTGTGACCGTAAAATACGTAACGTATGTTATTAATCATCATAGCAAATGACCATATATACATGGTTGTATAGTCTGTATCTGTTATGTGGGTTGTTTCTATATCAAAAGAACAATGTATCTCTTTAATATAATACTTGTTTTTGTTTCTATGACTACCAATTAATGTTTTATTAGTATTGATTAGATTTACATTTAATATTTCTTTATATATACCCCTACTGTATAAGTAGGGTTGTTTTGCGTATTGAGATTGTTTAACTATCATATATTATCACCTTCACATTGGGAACGGCGGTAATTTTTCTAATCGTCCACAATAGTAGTCAACTTTTCTGTTTTCGTATATCGTCCACAAGCAATCAAAGTAGCTCATAGTCTTTATCACTCCTTCTTATAATTCTTCTAGTTTTTTACCCGTTATTATATTCACGAGTTCTTCTAATTCATCATATGTTTTTCGTCTACCCCTAATATGAACTATTTCATTAGGTCTTTCCTTAGGATAAATTACACCTAAATTTTCATGAATAAATTCATCATATGATTTACCTTTAATACGCTGTTTTGCTTCTTCTTCGGTTATGTCTTTTTCTTTTTTTATTTCTTGAACTTTATGATAAAAGGTTAGATTTTTAGCTTCTAGTTTTTTAAGCTGATTTATTTCTCTATCAGATAATGTATCTATAAAGGCTTTTCCACGCTTTAAACGTAAATTACCATATTTACCAACAGATACATTGTCAGCTTTACCAATTTTTTCAAATAGTGTTTCATATTCTTTATAATATGGGTGATAACTTCCTAATTCTTTTCTTAAAGTTTCAGCACGTGTATCTAGTCTATTTATCATCAAACTAAGTTCTTTTAATTCATTGGGTGAACGGTTATAAAATCCCATTTAATCACCCCTTTTATAAATAACCTAACTCTTTTATAACAAGCCTAGTTACTAAATTTAATAAATCATTGTGCATACGAAATATAATATCTTCATTAAGCATTTTACTAGGTGTCATTAAACCGTAACGTGTAAATGTTGCTATGTTTCCATGTTTACTATGTGTTTTTTCATCTTGCCTATTTGTGAATGTTTTTGTATTTGTATCTCGATAATTATTGAATGACTCTGTATCAGTAGTTTGCCTATTAGCAAATGCTTTTGTATTTGTGTCTGTTATGTTATTGTATGTTTCGGTTCTATTATCAGCACGATTTGTAAAGTTTGTTGTGTCGGTATCTTTATAATCTGTTAATAAAGATTGTGAATTATCAGCACTAACATCATGTGTGTTAGTGTCCGTTGTTGTACCCAAATAAGTCAAATTATCAGTCATATTGCCCGATTTTACGTTTGTATTAGTTTCTGTACCACTCTCAGTTTTTGTGCTTGTTTTTGAGCCTGATTTGGTCTTTGTATCGGTTTCATTACCCGTTTTTGTTGTTGTAAGTGATTCATGTGTTGATGTGTTTTCAAGTGGTGAATATTCAAGGTATAAATCTTCATATATCTTTTGGATTGTGTCTTGTTTTCTTTCGATAATATAATCAATATTATCATATATATCTGTGGCGTGTGTACCTACTGTTCTAAAGTCACGTAAACTATATGTGTTTAGCATTAAGTTCCAACTTTTATATTGTCGAACCATATTCATGTAAATATCTTTGTATGTGAATATTTCTAAATAATTACCATTATAAACAACTCTATTTTCTACAGTATCAAAAGCCTTCAACTTTAACGGTTTAGTAAATAGCCTTCTTAGGAACTGACTTCTTATGTTAAACGTTTCTTGATCTTCTTGATTTATTTCATCTACAAAATCACTTAATTTTAGAGTGTACATATCACCCCATTGTACCATCATTGACATTATTTATCACCTTCTTTTTTAGGCTTCGTTTTAGCTGTTTTTGTTAATTTAGTTAGTTTGTATCCATGTTTTTCTAAAACTTGTTTTAGTAAAGAATAGTTCGAGTTTGCCATATCTTCTAAATCAATACTATTATCATGGAATTGTTTCTTTTTGATTTTTAAGTTTATTATGTTTAGCATATCAATGTGGTATTTATTAAATAAGTAATTTTTCTTTAGCATTGTTAACATTGAGAATAATTCTGATACAGTTTCCATTGTCCAATCAACAATAGTATAAGATGTTTTATCACCCCACTTTTCAATCATTTTGTCATAATCTTCCTTTGTTTCACACATTATAAGACCTTTATATTTGTTGTTAATTGTCATTACCCTATACACGTTGGGTATCATTATTGAATGTTTTTTATATTTATCTATCATACGTACACCTTTTACCCTTCAAAATCATCAAATGGATTGTATAATGGTTTTTCTTCACCTAGTTTTACAATTTTTAATGCAACGGGATAGGCACAGCCATTTTTGAATTTTACTTTTACAACTACTTCAGAATCTTTAATAAACTTTTCATATTGAGCAATAAAATCCATTGTGTCAAACTCATGATTGTTATACATTATTGGAATATTGTAAAGGCTGTTTAGATTGATAGAATCGTTTTCACCTTTAAACCATTTTGGTATCATTACAGCGTCTTTGTAACACTCTTTAACTTCGTCATCTTCTCTGAGTTCTGATAATACGTCTGACGCTATTGACATAATAAATCTTTTAGTTTTTGTTTTGTCAAACTTTGATACTCCATTATAAAGCATTTTTAAAGTTCCATTAATAAATTTGATTGTTTCCATAGTTACCTACTTTCTCCCCGTTTTGCCGTTAGGACAGCTATTTTTTAGTGTTTTTTGTTTTTTATATCTTTGTGTTCTTCTAACCATGCCTTGAAAGAAAACCACATTAATATCAATAGTATATCAATTGTGTTAAAGTATGTCCATACTATAAAGAATGTTTTCCATGAAGTGAATTTTATCATTGGGTGTCACCTTCCTTGTATTTGTTAATATTCACCTTATTGTTTTATTTCTTTAATTTATCAACAAGGTCATGTTTTGTTGATATTGGTATATTTTCACATCTAGCCAAAACTTCGATACATTCATCATATGATAGTTTATTAATTAATTGTTCTGTTAATATTAAACTGTTGTTTGCAACCCTATTTAAATCATCTAGCATTTTAAATGCCCTTTTAGTGAGTTCAATTTGTTTAATTGTTTCATTTACCTTATTATTTGTCATTGTTAGTATTCTCCTTTCTCCCCGATTAGCCAGTTAGGACAGCGTTTAAAATTACTTTATACTTTCAATTAAATCCCTTGCACATTTTTCGGAGCAAGCTAATAAATTATGTCCCCTCTTTTCATTGTCTAGTTTATAGTACACAATGAATGGTTGCATAGCCCCACCCTCTTGAAAATTTCCACAATTACTACAACAACCGTTATAACCAAATTTTCCTTTTTTTATAAGTTTTTTCATAACTTTGCACCTACTAAAATTCATATTCAATTAATTTGTTTACTAATATTTTAAACTCTTCCCAATTATAAAATTGCTGAACCTTATAAACATTACACAAGTTATTTTTTAATTCATTAATTGAATCAGAGTAAACCCAAATACTAATAATAGCTTTATTCACATCATTTATATTATCAAATTTAATATATTTTTTCATATAGTACACTTCCTTTAATTTGTTGGGGTGACTTAGTCACCCCGTTTATTGTTACATTTGTAGCCATTTTTCTATTATGTCATTACATATGCCATTATCTAATAAATAACATCTATATATCACGTCAACAGCTTCATAATTACCATTATACATGCTATCTAGCAACTCTTTATCGCTATACCCATAATTCCTATAGGCTTCTATAATTTCATCTAGATTCTCAAGTACATTTTTTGTCGCTTCATATCTACTAAAGGTATAAGACCCCGAACCGTTGCCCGTTATGCTGTCATCGCAATATATCAAATCAATAACGTCTACAATATCTTTCATATCGCTTTTGTACTCATCATAGCACCCGTCAATTAATAATCTCTCTTTAACATCGTTTCGAAGTTGTTCTTTGTAATTATACATATTTTTCTCCATTTCCCCTACTTTTTTGTAGGTGTGCTTTATTTATTTGTTAATTATAGTATAAGGGGTATTTATGAACGCGCCATGTATAAATTGTAAACAAACAATGTATAAATTGTAAACAAATTGTTAACAGATTATATTAATTATATTGTATGTAACATATATTTTACAATTTGTATCAATTTAAAATGTAACATCACATTTTTTATGATGCCAAGTCGTATATAGTA
>Ga0326514_10002245_pt1 | contig 12346 bp, 23 predicted proteins | sample 3_2548_0518_D_FD_203653 | JGI IMG/M metagenome (GOLD analysis project Ga0326514, IMG submission 203653) | Bovine rumen microbial communities from UC Davis, California, United States - 3_2548_0518 | ecosystem: Host-associated > Mammals > Digestive system > Stomach > Rumen | place: USA... | reverse complement strand
GGAAAGCTTTTCAAGATTACAGGTAATGAAAATTGGAAGAATGTACTTCCCGGTGATATTGTTTGTCTTAATTTTGATTTTGTTACAGGTTTTCTTGGATATTCAAATCATACTGAACCTAAAATGAATGTTACAGTATACAGAAATAATGAAGTACTTTTTGGAGAAAATGCATATTTTACTTCTGTATCTGCAATGATTAGTCATTTTGAAATTGAAAAAGTTAATAGTTTGTAAATTTAATTTAAAAATATTATGGATTACGCAAAAGTTTTTGAGACAATGATTGATGAGACACAGAAGTATCTCGAGAATAATAACCTTTTTGCTATGATTCTTGGTATTTCTGGTGGTTTAGATTCTACCGTAACGGCAGCAATTTGTCATGAGGTTGAGAAACGAAATCCTGAGTTGAAGTTCTATGGCGTATCTCTTCCTTGTACATCCAATACAATTGATGAGAACAATTCTGCTAATGCTTGTATGAAAGCATTTTGTAAGAAAGATCAGTATTGGACTGAGAATCTTCAGAAGGAGTATATGCTTATGAAGGCAACTTGCACACAGCGTCATTCTCCTACTACAATTGGTATTGGTAACATTAAAGCTCGTCTTCGTATGATTTATTTGTACGATTTAGCAAATTATACAAAGGGCCTTGTGATGGACACTGATAATTTGACTGAACATTATCTTGGATTCTTTACAATTCATGGTGATGTATGTGACTTCAATCCAATTGGTGGATTGTGGAAACATGAAGTTTATGCTTTGGCAAAGTATATTCGCGATAAGTATGAGAATGATATGAATAATTATCCCATGAGTCCTGATTCTTTTGACATTATAGATGATATTAATGCTATAGACAATTTCAAAAACAAAATTGCTGCTCTTGATGCCGCACTCGGTATTCGTCCTACTGATGGAAATGGTGTAAATGACCTTGGTGATATGGGTCAGATTGCTCCGGCATTTGCACACGATAAGAATGTGGATGCTTACACTAAGGTTGATGACATTATTAAGACATATCTTTATGCAATTACACAGTTCCCTGATGAGAGAGATAAGATGATTCAGGATCTTCGCGACAAATATGATGTTGATAATGATGAGGTTACTTATAAGACAGTTGATGGCGTAATTGCACGTATCAATTGGACTGAGTATAAGCGTAAGGGATTGCCTGTTGTAATTCCTCGTGAAAAGTACACTCCTAAATTTATTTAATATGACAGCATTTCATATAACAATAATTGTAATAATTCTATTTCTTATTACATTCTTTATTCTAATTCATAGAGAAGGATTACCTTATGGGTATGAAGAATGGATAGCGGCAATAGGATTATCACTAATGATTGAATTGATTGTTATTATGATTGGTGTGGCAATTTGTACACTATTTTATAGATTATATATGCTTGATTGGTACGGATTTTTTCATGATAAATTATTTCAATTATGATAATATCAATTTGGATGATAGGTGCACTTTGGTTGATCATTTCAATACTTCTTTATATTTTTGCTATACCTAAAATGTTTGGAGGTAGTTTGAAAAATGAATGGTGGTTAATTAAAGTTATAGTATTTTTGATGTGCATGCTAATTACTCAGGTTGGAGCATTATTGTTATATGTTTTGGGTTTAATTATTGTAGACATATTCAATTTAATTATATCGACAAATTGGACATCATTTTTTAATCACGAAGTTATATACATTAAGTAAAGTTTCTATATTTCTAATTAATAGATATGAAAAATTCAAGCCACATTTCATTGTTAATAAACAATCAAGAAAAAATGTTTTACAATTCGGCTAGAGAGAATTTGCTACATAACTTTCTCGAAAAATATTACAAATTTACAGTTGTTAGTACAATCGATTGTTTGATTAGTGATATTCAAATGAGATGTCCATTTAATGTTGAATTTGAAAAAGATACAAATAATTTGAACATTTGGTTGGATGACACACAAAAGTTGACTTATTTATTAGAATTTGAAAATCGTCAAAATGGTACAACAACATCACATTATTTGAAAAACATAGCATGAAAAATTTTTTAAAACAGTTATTAGAAACACATACACCTTCTGGTTACGAACGTCTCGGAAAGATACGCGAATTAACACAGGAGGTTTTGTCAAGTACTCAATACGGAGATAATATTGGCAATTTATATTTCGAAAAAGGAAGCAATGACGAAAACGCCTTGAAGGTATTCATATCTGCTCATTATGATGAGAATGCTTTGCAGGTTGTAAAAATTACAAATGAAGGTCTTCTTCATATTGTTAATCTTGGCGGTCTTGATAGAAAGACAATTGAGGGTTCTCATGTTTTTGTTATTAGTGATAATTGGGATGACAATGACGTCACTCAAAAGAAACTTATCCCAGGTATTATCGGTAAGAAGCCAATTCATAAAGAGACAAAGGATGAACGTGAAAAAATTGATGAGTATGATAAAATGCTTGTTGATATTGGAGCATCATCAAAAGATGAAGTTACTGAACTTGGCATCCATATTGGTTCAGTAATTGTATTTAAGAAGGATGTAAATATGACATTTGGTACAAAGAAAGATAGAATTGTAGCAAATGCACTTGATGACAAAATTGGCATATTTGCAGTAACATCAGCATTTAATGAACTTGATGAAAATGTCTTAAATACTAAAAAGATAAAAGTTATTCTTGGTTGGTTGACACAAGAGGAAGTAGGATTACGGGGAGCCATTATAGCTTCTAATCGTATTCAACCAGATATTTCGATTGATGTTGATGTTACATTTGATACATCAAAATGTACTGCAATTTCTAAAGAAAAGCATGGAGACATGGAACTTGGAAAGGGTGTTGTTTTGGAATATGGTCCTCATGCTAATTACACTCTCATTGGTGATTTAAAGGATGTTGCAAATAAGTTTGCTCTTCCATATCAAGAGTCAGTGGCAAAAGCTGGAGGTAATAATTGCTCTGCAATTCAATTGAATGCTAAAGATTGTGCAACTGCTCATCTTGGTATACCACTTCGTAATATGCATACACAGGTAGAAATGGTTCATAAAGATGATGTTAATGCTTGTGTAGATTTGATTAAACTATATATTGAAAATATGATATGAGTACACGTTGTCATGTAGCTATTAAACTTAAAAAGGAAGATCTTGGTAAAAAGTTAATGATTACTGAAAATGGTAAAGAACATCAACTTGCCACTGATACCGGATTTTCTTATATGTTCATTTACATACATCATGATGGGTATCTTAAAGGTGTAGGTTCTGGTTTATTAAATGAACTTGGTGTTGACTATGAAAAGGTAAAAGACTATATTTTAAAAGGTAACCGTACATCATTTACATGCCCATATACAGAATGTGATGAATCTTGGGAAGATAATCAACCAAAATTCTGTAAGAGTATTGATGGACCAATTCCTGAAGATTATTTCTATGTTCTAATTGATGGAAAATGGTTTTATCGAAAATGGAATGATGATGGACGTCTTAAAGAATTAACAAACGAAGAAATCAATGGCAGATAATTATTTACAATCATCTTATACTGGCAATATTTATAAAGTGATGGACACTTATCTTCTCAAGATGTCTCCTTGGAAAGATGGTGAGGACCGACGTCTTTATGAATATGATGATAATGATATGCATGTTGTTACATATCAAAATGCTTGTATGATTGTAAATAAGCAATATAATGAAATTGATGAGGAATGGGAGCATAGAGGTAAACGTTATAAAGCTCGTGCTATAGTAAATAAGAATATTGATGAACACACAGCAATGTTATCTATGCTTCCATCCCATTACTTGAAAGAGTCAACTAAAATTCTAAAAACTCTTCCTGATGAAAATTCAATTACTATTGCGGATGAAAGAGGAAATGAATTTAAAATGGTTAAACATAAGGGTAAAATCTATTATTGCTTGATAGTAAATCAATTTTTGCCAAAAGTTCAACTTTATAATACATTTGGTCAATTTTGTCAAATGGTGAATATTAAGAATGTCAAACCAATTTTCAATGAAACAGACAAAAGATACATGTAAATATGATTATGACGATAAGTTAATTATTATCGCTCAGGCTAATAGATATAAATTATATTTGGCAGGGCATGCATATATACCATATCAAAATTTAAGTAGATATGAAAAATCATTTAATTTAGTGTATGGAAAAAATACTTAGATAATTTTTAACAAAATTGTAAAAAATATTTTGAATATATTAACATATTTTAACTATATTCTTATTATAAATTACAAGGTACAGTTAATCTATACCTTGAGCTACTAAAAATATAAACATATTAATTATGAGCAACAAAGTATTTGGTATTGACCTGGGAACAGGTTTTAGTGCTTGTGCCGTTATTGAAGGTGGCAAGCCAGAAGTAATCGCTAATGCAGAAGGACATCGTACCACTCCTTCAGTAGTTTTTATTAAGGGCGATGAACGTAAGGTTGGTGATGCAGCCAAGCGTGGTATGGTAATGAATCCTAAGAACACAGTATCATTCGTAAAACGTTTTATGGGAGCTGATTGGAATGACGCTGATGTACAAAAAATGCTTACTATGGTAACTTATGATGTTGTCAATAAGAATGGTAAGCCTTATATAAAGATTGACAACAAAGAATATTCTCCTGAAGAAATTTCCTCTTACATTCTTACTGAAATGGCAAAGGTAGCTTCTGACTATTATGGTGAGGAAGTTAAGAAAGTTGTCATTACAGTTCCTGCATGGTTTAATGATGTTCAACGTAAAGCTACAAAGCTTGCTGGTGAACTTGCTGGTCTTGAAGTACTTCGTATTATAAATGAACCTACAGCTGCAATTCTTTCATCTGATATTGATACAACAAAGGGTGATAGAACAGTTATGGTTGCTGACTATGGTTGCGGTACTTTGGACTTCTCTATTTGTGAATGTTCAGATGGAATGATTGAAGTATTAGCTTCTGATGGAGATGTATTCCTTGGTGGTCAAAACTATGATAATAGAATTGTAGATTGGATGGCTGAGGAGTTTATGAAGGATCATCCAACTATTGACCTTCGTAAGGATCAAATGGCTTATGCTCGTTTGGTAGAAGCAGCTGAAAAGGCTAAATGTGAATTGTCTACATCTAATTCAACCGAAATTAATCTTCCTTATATTACAGTATTAGATGGTGCTCCTCAAATGCTTGTACTTACTCTTACTCGTGCAAAGTTTGAATCACTTGTTTCTGATTTGAATCAGAAAGTTGTTGAAATTGCAAAACGTGCACTTAATAAGGCAGGCAAGACTGCATCTGAAATAAATGATATTCTGCTTGTTGGTGGTTCTTGTCGTATTCCATCTGTTCAGGAAGCACTTAAGAATAATTTTGGTGATAAGTTAAATAAGACAGCAAACTTTGATGAAGCTGTAGCACTTGGTGCAGCAAAACAGGCAAAGGCTATTGAAAATCCTGAAGATACTGATACATTGCTTCTTGATGTAACTCCTATTACTTTAGGTATTGAAGTTAATGGTAATATGATGGGTAAGCTTATTGAAGCTAATACAACAATTCCTTGCAAGAAGTCACAAGTATTTACAACAGCAGTAGATAACCAACCTGCAGTATCAATTGTAGTTCTTCAAGGTGAACGTCCTATGAGTAAGGATAATAAACAAATTGGTTTATTTAACCTTGACGGTATTCTTCCTGCTCCTGCACATGTTCCACAAATTGAAGTAACATTCGATATTGACGCTAATGGTACTCTTACAGTTTCTGCTAAGGACCTTGGTACTCAAAAAGAACAACATATTACTATCGATAATTCTAATTCTCTTACTCAAGAGGAAATTGATAGAATTAAGAAGGAAGCTGAAGAACATAAAGCTGAAGACGCTGCAAAGAAAGCTGAAATGGATAAGAAAAATGCAGCAGAAAGTTATATCTATACAGTAGCTAAATCTCTTGAAGATGAAAATCTTAAGGGTAAGTTTACAGATGATGAACGTAAGCAACTTGAAGATATAATTAAGGATGCTAAAGCAGCCATTGAAGCTAAAGATGATACTACAATGTATGCTAAGAAAGATGAACTTGAAAAGGTTTATCAACCAATCATTACACGTATCTATAAGGAAAATGCTCCTAAAGATGCAAACGGAAATTATCAATATGATCCAAATGTAATGAATCAATTCGCTAATATGTTTGGTGGCGCTAGTGGTTTTGCACAAGGATTTGATCCATCACAATTCGCACAAGCTCAACCTAAGAATTAAAGAAACTCTCAATGGAACTCTCATATGAGAGTTCCTAAAATATAAAATTATTCAATAATTGGAGGTAATTATTATGACAAACGCTTTAGATTTTTTTGGTTCAAAAGACTTATTTGATTTTAGTTTTAATCCTATTAAGACTTTTTTCGGTGACTTTGTTCCATCAAACTTTACCAATTCCCCAAAGGTTAACGTAAAGGAAACTGATAAAGCTTATGAAATAGAAATTGCCAATCCTGGTTTTGGAAAAGATGACACTAAGATTGAAGTAAAAGATGGTGTAATCAGTGTTTCTATGAACTTAGAGACAGAAACCAAAGATGATGATAAATATCATGTACATCAATGGAAGAAATCATCTTACAACGAATCTTGGAATCTTCCAGAAAATGTTATTGAAGACCAAATTACTGCTAAGCATGATAATGGTGTTTTGACCATTACTTTGCCAAAGAAGGAAGAAGATCCTCAAACAAAGAAAGAAACAAGGACAATTGAAATTGAATAAGAGAGTAAGGGATGGGAGCAATCCCATCCCTTTTTTATTTTTTATTTATGAGTATACAAGAAGCAATTAGTACAGTTTATAAACTTCGAAATGAAGCTTATGAACAATTAGACAAACTAAATCATCCAGATTTTCATTACTGGACTGAAGACAAAATAAAATATCAAGAAAGATTTAAGTGTTATGACAAATGCTTAGAAATTTTAACAAAGTTGAATAATGAATAAAGATTTATACGAAATATTAGGAGTCTCAAGAGATGCTGGTGATGCTGAAATTAAAAAGGCATATCGTAGACTCGCATTAAAATATCATCCTGACCGTCAAGGTGATAAATCAGAAAAAGAGAAAAAAGAAGCAGAAGAAAAATTCAAAGATGTTTCATTTGCTTATTCAATATTAAGTGATCCTGAAAAGAAACAAAAATATGATCAGTTTGGTGTAACAGATGATAATGCTCAAATGGATGCAGGTTTTGACCCATCAGATATTTTCAAACATTTTATGAGTGGTTTTGGAAGTATGTTTGATGACGATAGTCCATTTGGAAGTTTTTTTGGTGGTAGACGTAGACAACCCAATCAACCAGTGAAAGGACAATCCATTCGTATGCAAGTTCCTGTATCAATTCAAGAAGTTATGAATGGAATCCATAAAGACATTAAATATGATATTGATGTAAGATGTGATAAGTGTCATGGAAGTGGTGGTAATGGTATTGAACAATGTCCACATTGTCATGGAACTGGTATGATTACTGAAGTTCAGCGTTCAGGTTTTGGTATAATTCAAAACTCTCATCCATGTCAATATTGTGGTGGTACAGGTCAAGTAATTAAGAATAAATGTCCGGAATGTCACGGAACTGGATTTAAAAGACAAGAAGTTAAAGTTGCTGTAAATATTCAAGGAGGATTTGATAATGGCTATCAACTTTTAATGAAAGGCAAGGGATATGAAGCTAAATATGCTGGACATGAAAATGGTGATTTACTTCTTGAATTTATTTATAACTTTGATAGTAGTAAATTTGCAGTAAAAGACAATATAATATATGAATTTATAAGTGTTCCATATTATGATTGTATACTTGGTAAGGATTTAGAACATACACTTCCAAATGGAGATAAAGTTAAAGTTAAAATTCCTCAGTATACACAAGATAGAACAATAATTGATACTGGTAAGCGATATGGAATTAACAGATATAATTTGTTTATAAATGTTAAAATGCCAAAATATATTAGAGAATCAGAAAAGAAATTACTTGAACAAATAAAAAAGGAGAATGCTTAAGCATTCTCCTTTTCATTTATCTTATTTTCAAGTGCAGTAATTCTTTCATTTAAATCATTAATATGACGAGATAAAGATGCATTATTTGATTGCATTACTTCAATTAGTTGATTAACTAAATTGTTCAAATCTTCATCTTTTATTTTATAATCAACTCCACCAACATTTATGAATTTAATACTCTTTATTTCTTGTTCGTCCATATGTCATTCTATATAATTAATTAAAAATAGCCAATATTCTCGAATATTGGCCATTATCTATTGAAACAATTTATAAATTATTCTGCAGATTCATAGAAAACTTTCATCTTACTTGGTTCTTCAGTTGGTTTTAAATAAACATCAAGATCATTCTTAGTAAATGATAATGTTGTATTTTCTTCATTATATGTAAACTCATAATTATGTACTGTTGCATATGATAAACTTGGGAAACTTACCCAAAGATTAGCTGTTATACGGTCTACATATTGTTTAACAGTTTCATCACCAAGACCTTTAAGCTTATCAACTAATGTAATCCATGCTGATGCTGCTTCATTTGTATCATTACCTTCTAATTCAGCAATAATCTTTTCTAATGAAGCAATTAAATCTGGATCAATACTTGACATAGTATTTACTTTCTTAAGTAAGTATACTAATACGTCATGTGTTAAGAAAGTTTTGTCTGTACCTGTTTCACTATCAGTTCCATATGATGCTAAATATGAAAGAGCTTCTGCATTTGGTGAATATTCATCATCTGTTGAATATTCAGTTAAATTTGATGCAAGAACTTTATTAGCTGTTAAATCTTCATCTCCAAGTACAACTGGTGTACTACCATCTTCTAAACTAATACCTACAGATGTAATATACTTATGTTGAGCAACATCTGCTGTGTATGAAAGTTTACGAGCTTTATTATTAATTGCAACTTCCAAATCACCAATATATGAATTAAGTGTGCTAATATCTTGGTCAACACTATTTACTGCTTCTTGAGTATTTAAAAGTGCTTGTTCAAGATTTGCTAGTTCAGCATCTAAATTAGCATCATGCAATTCATACAATGTACCATCGATATCCAATCTTGTAACAATTGGCAAATTGTGTTTGTGTTTAAGTTCACTAAGAACAATTGGTTCTACTGTAGTCATAATATATTTAATTTATTTTTATAGTTTGATTAGAAATAATAAAATCTAATTTATTAGGATTTACATATTCAGTTATTAACCCATATCTATCATCAGAATTGTAAGTGTAATACGGATCTTCTTTTAAACGTTCTTGTCTATTTTCATATTCCCATTCTTGCAAAATACCAATTTGCTTAAATACATCTTCTATATAATCAAATCTATACCAGCCGCCAAGAATAGGTTTACATAATTCACTTCTTTGACATTTAAAAAATTTATTATTTTTGTGGTCACGATGTTTAGATTTATAAATGCGTTTATATACAAATTGATCAACATTATCTAAAAAGTGTCCATAAACAGGTAGAAAATCAATCTTTGTTCCAACAATTACATAATGTGGTTTACCAACTATAAATTTATAAATGCAAACTGTTTGGTATTCTACCCATCTTTGTATTTCAATATCTTCGTCATTATAAACTTTTTTGAGTAAGTCACTTCGTTTTTCTAAAATTGTGTAAAAATTGTCATAATTGTAAAAATGTGGAAAATCATACAAATCTTGTACATACTTCATGTTTAATCAAAGTTAATATCTTTAATAAAAATAAGTATATCGAGAAAAAATATTTTGAGAAATTTTGAATAATATATAAAAAGTAACTATATTATAAATGTAATTAAATAAACAAAATATGCTTACACAGATTCAGAAGGACATTCTTACCGACTTGGTAATTGACAACGGTCTTATTTATGAGGAAGCAAAGTCAGTACTTTCTCGAACAAATTTACGCGCCTTTGAAAGGCTTCAGTCAGTAATCAATTATTGTCATGCACTTTTTATGGAATGTGTATATGATGAGACAAATGACGATACTGATTACATCGAAAATCGTCTAGTTGATTTGCTTGCTGGTATTGCTCGCTATCGTCGTTCTTATGGAGTAGGAACAAACACTTATAAGGTGTTTAACTCTATTTTCGACAAGACTTCTGAAACATTTGTAGATTTTAGAAATACACTATGAAAATGATTTATTGCGTAGAGTTTCTTGGTACTGATGGTTGTTATTATCAAGAAACTCAATGGCATACTTCTCGTAAAGTTTGTGAAGATTATATCGAAAAGTATGGTAATGAACGTAAATTAAGAGTAAATTGGGCTAATTTAATAATTGACGAAAATGAACAACTTTAATAATTGGATGTTTATAATCTCATTTCCACTATGGATTTGGGATATTTACAATTTCTTTTATAACGGGGATCACAGCACATTAAGTTGTGTGGCACTTGGATGTTTAACATTCTATTTTGCTATTGAAATACCTTCACATTTTTGTAATTTACATAAAACTGGACATTTTTTCTATGAAGACTAAGAGATCAAGTTATATTCATAAATATCCACATTATAGATTTGACCGCAATATGGCAAATGATTGGAATTATGAATGCTATAGATATTGGTGTTTATGTGATGAAGGACGTCCAAAGCCTCCTCCACAACGAGAAACAAATTTTATGTTCAAATATGGAAGGAATCATCCAAAGACAAAACGTTCTATTTTGTCTTATATTCCTAAAGATTATAGAGATTTGATGGAACGTTGGGTTGCAATGACAAAACATGAGCGTAAAGAAATTTTAAAGTTGGCGCCTGATACTGGACGTAAAATTAATCATTGGCTTCATCAAGCAGAAGTAATGTGGTATGAAGATATTGAAAAATTTTACAAAAATAATTGAAATAATTTGAAATACAATTTAAAAAATTCTATTTATTATTTAATAACAAACAAAATACAAAACTAATATGATATCACTTGTTACAAAGGGTAGTAATCTCCCCAAGGATCGTAATGGAAAGACGATTGAATTGAATTCCGAGGTTTTATTTAAGGATAATGCTCAGATAGGTCAGGGCAAAGTGATTGGTTATACAGAAAATCTTGAGTATGTATATGTTGTATCAAGTTCATTCTATAAGGTTAGTTTATATAAGCGTATTGGAAAGAACGTTGTTATTGTGAAGGATTTGAGTAAGTGGACTAATTCAAAGGGAGGTTGGTATTAATATGAGTTGGAATATAAAGGAATTGGATAAGGCCAAGACTGAGCAATCAATAGCAAATGAAACTATTCGACTTGAAAATTGTCATGAGACAGTCGAAAAGTTGATAAGGGAAGCAGATCAATTACGTACTGCATACGAAAAGAAGTATTATGCTTTATGTGAACGTATTGATACAATTAAGAAGTCAATTGAATCTGGAGAACAGTTTATTGAAGATTGTCAAGCGCATTTAAAGGATTTCGAAGATGCAGAAAGTAATTAAAGTTGTAGATAGTGAAACAACTAAATTAGATGAATATTTATCTGATGGTTGGGAAGTTAAAACTATGACAGCATGTAGCATTGATAGTCGTATACATTATTCAGTATGTTATATTTTAATTGAAAAGAAATGAAATATTTAGGTTTTTCTGGAGGTCATCTCGTTGAAGGATTTTGTATTCTGCCGAGTTTGGATGTGTCTTGGATGACACTTAAAGAAGGACGATTTTGGGATCTTAGATTTTGCTGGTTCTTTTGGTATATAACATTTGGCCAGATTCATAAAAAGTTGAAGGAAGATGGATATTGATTACGCAGCTCTATATGGTGTATTACCTGGAGAAAAAGATTTTTCGGGAGCCATTAAACGACATTTAGAAGCTAAACATTTTTCTGATTCTAGTGAATATCATGAATTGATTGACTGGATAGCTCAAAGATGGAAAGCAATTCAAGAAAACATTGAAGAAGGTGTAGAAAAGGTTGCAGAAGATGATCCTGATTATCTTGAAGTTAAACAATGGATGGATGAAAGACAAAAATCAAAAGATCCAGAAGTTCGAAAAGCTCTTAAAGATAAGATAAATAATTTCTATTATACACATAAAGAATGTTGTGAGATATTACATAAAAATGATAATGTTCATGATGAAACACAACAGCTTATTCTTGAGTACAATAGACGTATGAAGGATGATGTAAATTATCCAAATAAAGATGTAGTACGAATATGGTATAGTTGTAGAAGTCAGGAGTTAATTAA
>Ga0326514_10002244_pt1 | contig 12348 bp, 4 predicted proteins | sample 3_2548_0518_D_FD_203653 | JGI IMG/M metagenome (GOLD analysis project Ga0326514, IMG submission 203653) | Bovine rumen microbial communities from UC Davis, California, United States - 3_2548_0518 | ecosystem: Host-associated > Mammals > Digestive system > Stomach > Rumen | place: USA: California... | reverse complement strand
ATACTGCCACTGCTCAGTGAAGCTTCAATATCAGCCTTTTCCGCCTCCAGGCGCTCTATATCCTGTTCCAGTTGGGCAAACTCCTGTTTCTCCTTGAAAGTCAGTTTTCTTTTCTGCTCCTCGCGCGGTTTCGCCTTAACCGAAGCGGCAGGCTGTAAGGTCTTCTGTACCGGCTCAGGCTTACGTTCCTCCAGCTTTTCCCATTCCCTGTACTGCGAATAGTTGCCCGGGAAATCCTTAATATCACCCTCACCGTTGAAAACGAGCAGATGATCCACCACCTTATCCATAAAATAACGGTCATGACTCACCACGATTACACAACCGTGAAAATCCTGCAGATACTGCTCCAGAATCTGCAAGGTGATGATATCAAGGTCATTCGTAGGCTCGTCCAACACCAGGAAGTTGGGATTCTGCATCAGCACGGTGCACAGATGCAGCCTGCGCTTCTCGCCACCCGACAGTTTGTATATGTAATTCTGCTGCTGCAAGGGCGTAAACATAAAATGCTGTAAGAACTGCATGGCGGAAAGATGACGTCCGCCGCCCAAGTCCACGAACTCGGCAATCCTGCGAACGGCATCAATAACCTTCATCTGTTCATCGAACTGCATCCCATCCTGACTGTAATAGCCGAACCTCACCGTCTCGCCGATAACAAAGCGCCCGGAATCAGGCTTCACCTCACCAAGCAGCATCTTCACAAAGGTACTTTTACCCGTACCGTTACCACCCACGATGCCCATTTTCTCATAACGCGAGAAGTTGTAGTAGAAGTCTTTCAGGATTACCTTCTCCGTAGCAGATGAGGCAGCATCCTTCAGCGGAAACTTCTTGCTCACATACTCAGCCTCGAATATCTTGCTTCCGATGTAGGCACTCTTCATCTCCAGTCGCACCTGCTGCTCCTCAATACGCTTCTTGGCCACCTTCTCCAGCTCGTAGAAGGCCTCCTCGCGATATCGGGCCTTATGGCCACGCGCCTGAGGCTGACGACGCATCCAGTCAAGTTCTGTACGATAAAGGTTATTGGCACGTGTAATCTCGGAACGGGCTACATCTATACGTTCCTGACGCTTCTCCAGATAGTAGCTGTAGTTTCCCTTGTAGGTATAAACGGTCTCATCGTCCAGTTCTAGAATGACCGAACAGATATTGTCAAGGAAATACCTGTCATGCGTTACCATAAGCAGAGTGATATTGCTTCTGTTCAGATACCCTTCCAACCATTCTATCATCTGAATATCCAGATGGTTGGTCGGCTCATCAAGAATCAGGAAGTCAGGTTCCATAATCAGCACATTGGCCAAAGCCACACGCTTAAGCTGTCCTCCAGAAAGCTGACACAAAGGTTTATGGAACTCAGTAATGGACAGCTTCGACAGAATAGTCTTACTACGATTCTCGTAATCCCAGGCCTTCTGATGATCCATCCTGTCCAAAATGTCCTGAAGGCCAGGATTACCCGGAGTATTCATACAATGTTCATATTCACGTATCAGATTCGTTGTCTCATTTCCATGCCAGAAACAAGCCTCCAAGACGGTCATATCCATCGGGTAATGAGGTGCCTGCTCCAGATAGCCGATTCGAAGATCATTGTGGTAAATAACGTTGCCCTCATCAGCCGTATCATTTCCAGCCAGAATATTCAACAACGTACTTTTACCTGTTCCGTTCTGGGCAATCAGGCCCACCTTCTGTCTCTCGGCTATACTGAAGGAAAGGCCTTGGAACAAGGTTCTGTCCCCGACTCTGCGTGTAAGATTTTGAACTTGTAAGTATGAAACCATGTGAAATTTTCTGCAAAAGTAGTTAAAAAGGGCGGAAAATTAAAGTATTTTCCACCAAAATATTTGGAAGTTAAAAGGTTTTGGCATAACTTTGCGCCGAATTTTGAAATACATGCTCCAATCGGACATGTGTCACAATTATCCGACACCTTATTATTTTATAAAATCATAAAGCATAAAAGGACTATGCATAAGAAGAACGAACTGGAAAGTATGAGTTCTGACGAGTTGGCAGCACTTGCCAAATCCCTGGGCGTAAAAGTAACAAGCGACCAGACAGAGCTAATCTACAACATCATAGATGCCGAATCTGTGCAACCTGTTGAGGAACCGGAGAAGAAGAAGAAACGTGCCCCCAAGAAGACAGAGAAGGCTGACAAAACTTCAGAGACTCCGGCTGAGAACAAGCCCAAAAGGGGCAGACCGCCCAAGAAGAAAGAGGGTGACGATGCCACCGATGCCGAGAAGAAGTCAACCCGCAAGAAGGCTGCCAAGAAAGAGGACGGGCCGGTTGAAGCAACAGCTGCCGCCCAGCAGGAGCCTGTAGCTGAGAAGGCAGAGAACACCCCGGCCGCCACCGAGGAAGCGCCCGTCAGGAAGAAACGGAAGAGAATCGGTGAAGCCAAGGCAGAAGCCATGGAGCAAATGGCCAAGGCACAAGAAGAGATACAGCAGGCAGAACCTGCGAGAGAGCCCATCGGGGAACCGGCTCAGGGCAATGCTGAAACAGAAGGGACTCAGGAGGTTACAGAGGAAATGGTAAAAAAATTCTTCAGTACAGGTGAAGACTTCATTATCCTCCAGGATATCCCCAGACTGGAAGAGCAGGTTGAGATAGCTGCCACCAGCATCACTCCCACACACCGTCCCGAAGCCGAGACCCGCATAATCGACGATCTGCCCGAGATAGACAAAGCAAGCATGCCCAAGGAAGAAGAGAAGTACGACTTCAAGGAGAACATCCGTGGAGAAGGCGTTCTTGAAGTCATGAACGAAGGATTCGGTTTCCTGCGCAGCAGCGATTACAACTATCTGAGCAGCCCTGACGACATTTACGTAAGCTCGCAGATTATCCGCCAGTATGGTCTCAAGACCGGTGACGTAGTAGAAGGACCAGTAAGACCTCCGAGAGAGAACGAGAAGTATTTCCCCCTCATCAAGGTACAGACCATCAATGGCTGCAATCCTGACGTAGTCCGTGACCGCAGCCCCTTCGAAAACCTCACCCCCCTCTTCCCCGACGAGAAGTTCAAGCTCTGCAGCGGCATCAACGACACCTTATCAGCCCGCGTGGTGGACCTCTTCGCCCCCATCGGAAAGGGACAGCGCGCCCTGATTGTGGCCCAGCCCAAGACCGGTAAGACCATTCTGATGAAGGACATCGCCAACGCCATCGCCGCCAACCACCCCGAGGCCTACCTCATCATGCTTCTCATCGACGAACGACCCGAGGAAGTAACCGATATGGCCCGTACCGTCAAGGCCGAGGTCATCGCCAGCACCTTCGATGAACCTGCCGAGCGCCATGTCAAAATCGCAGGCATCGTTCTGGAGAAAGCCAAGCGTATGGTTGAGTGCGGACATGACGTAGTCATCTTCCTTGACTCCATCACCCGACTGGCACGCGCCTACAATACAGTATCACCCGCCAGCGGAAAAGTACTGAGCGGCGGTGTGGATGCCAACGCGCTGCACAAGCCCAAGCGCTTCTTCGGAGCAGCCCGTAACATCGAGAACGGCGGCAGCCTCACCATCATTGCCACAGCCCTGACAGACACTGGCAGCAAGATGGACGAGGTCATCTTCGAAGAGTTCAAGGGAACCGGCAACATGGAGCTTCAGCTTGACCGCATGCTCAGCAATAAGCGTATCTTCCCCGCTGTAAACATCGTTGCCAGCAGCACCCGTAGGGATGACCTGCTGCAGGATAAGATGACCCTTGACCGCATGTGGATTCTGCGCAAGTTCCTCAGCGACATGAACTCCATCGAAGCCATGAACGAGGTAAAGACCCGTTTGGAACGTACCAAGACCAACGAGGAATTCCTCGTCAGCATGAACTCATAAAGGCCGTCAGGCCATTAAGCCCAAAGCGCATGACCCCGCAGTCATGCGCTTTTATTGTACCTTAACGGTTCTTGATTATTGTTAAATAATTACAATTATTTATCCAAAAACAGAAATGCCGACTTTCTATTTAACGAAATTATCGTACCTTTGCAGCCGATTTAATGCAAAAAGATAAAAAAGGATAATTAAAATCATACAGTATGAAAATGAATTTGAAGTACATCACAGTTCTTTGTACAGCAGTTGCCGGAGTGCTCTCTTCATGTAACAAGAGCACACAGATGCAGATGCCGGCAGCCAATTTCGAGACAATGAAGGTTACCACCAAGGACGTAACCATGACCACCAGATACAGTGCAACCATACGCGGACGTCAGGATATTGACATCCTGCCCCAGGTAAGCGGAACGCTCACTAAGCTCTGTGTTACAGAAGGCCAGGCAGTAAAGGCCGGCCAGCCCCTGTTCATCATTGACCAGGTACCCTTCCAGGCCGCGCTTAACACAGCATTGGCATCATTAGAGTCTGCCAAGGCCCAGCTGGCAACCTCCCGTCTGGAGTACGAGAGCAAGAAGCAGCTCTTTGACCAGCATGTAGTCAGCGACTTCGACCTCCAGAAGGCCAACAATGCCCTGCAGACAGCCAAGGCAGTCCTCGCACAGGCCGAGGCACAGGTGGTAAATGCCCGCAATAACCTCAGCTACACTGTAGTTAAGAGCCCCTCCAACGGTATTGTAGGAACACTCCCCTACCGTCAGGGCGCACTGGTAAGCCCCTCTATGGGACAGCCCCTTACTACCGTCAGCGACAACAACCAGATGTATGTTTACTTCTCCATCAATGAGGCACAGCTCCTTAACATGACCCGCGAGAGCGGCAGTGCCGAGGCAGCCATCAGCGCCATGCCTCAGATTAAGCTTCTGCTCGTTGACGGCAGCGAGTACAAGTACACCGGTAAGGTAGAGAGCATCAGCGGCGTTGTGGACCGCTCCACTGGAACCGTACAGGTACGAGCCGTCTTCGACAATCCCGAGAAACTGTTGCACAGCGGAAGCACAGGCTATGTGGTCATCCCCACCGTCTATAAGGACAAGATTATCATCCCCGCAACCGCAACCGTACAGGTTCAGGACAAGTTCAAGGTATACCTCGTTGACAAGGACAACATCGCCCATGAGCAGCTCGTCATCACCGAGCCCCATACTAACGGCAAGGAATATGTAATCAGGGAAGGCCTGAAAACAGGTGACGTCATCGTATCCGAAGGAGCCGGCATGCTCAAGGACGGCCAGAACGTAAAACCCAATAAGTAACACCACATACTGGCCGCCCGTAACAACAACGGAAAAATCAGGCGACCCTCGAAATAACGGAATAACGACAATGAAAGGAAATATATTTATCAAAAGACCCGTAATGGCCATATCAATAGCCATTATGATTCTGCTGGTCGGAGCCATTTCTTTTACCACACTCCCATTGGAGCAGTACCCCGACATCGCTCCCCCAACCGTATCTGTCAGCGCCACCTATACAGGCGCCAGCGCGGATGCCGTAATGAAAGCCGTCATCCAGCCCCTGGAGGAGGGAATCAACGGTGTGGAGAATATGCTGTACATGAATAGTACTGCCACCAACTCCGGCTCCGCAACCATCAATATAATCTTCAAGCAGGGAACAGACCCTGATATGGCAGCCGTAAACGTCCAGAACCGCGTAGCCCGCGTACAAGGACTGCTGCCCCAGGAGGTAACCCGTATAGGTGTCTCTACTACCAAAAGGCAGACATCATTCCTTCAGATTGACGCGCTGTGCAGCGAGGACGGAACCTATGACGAGGACTTCATCTCCAACTACCTCGATATCAACGTCATCCCGCAGATTAAGCGAGTAGAAGGCGTAGGAGACGTAATGCTCCTGGGCGGAACCTATTCACTGCGCATATGGATGAAGCCCGAGCAGATGGCCCAGTACGGTGTAGTACCCGATGATATCACCGCCGCCATGGCCGAGCAGAACCTGGAGTCTCCAGCCGGACAGTTAGGCGAGAAACCCGTCAACGGCTCACACGGCGACGGAGTTGACAACTACTACCAGTACACCCTCAAGTACAAAGGACGTCTGAAGGAAATCTCCGAGTTCGAAAACATCGTCATCCGTGCCAATGCAGACGGAACCATCCTCCGGCTCAAGGACATCGCCGATGTAGAGTTGGGAGCCATCAGCTACGCCTTCCACGGCGAAGCCAACGGACATCCCGGTGTAACCTTCCTCTGCTTCCAGTTGGCCGGAGCGAATGCCAAGGAGACCAATGACCGTGTAAGTGCCAAGTTGGACGAGCTGGGCAAAGATCTGCCAAAGGGTATGAAATTCATCAAGATGATGTCCAGCAACGACTTCCTTCTGGCTTCTATTGCTAATGTAGAGGAAACCCTCTTCATTGCCATCCTTCTGGTAGTATTGGTGGTTTACTTCTTCCTGCAGGACTTCAGAGCCACCATCATCCCCTCCATCTCCATTATTGTATCTCTGGTAGGCACCTTTGCCTGCCTCTCCATAGCCGGCTTCACACTGAACCTGCTCACTCTCTTCGCCCTTGTGCTCGCCATCGGAACAGTGGTGGACGATGCCATTGTAGTTGTTGAGGCAGTCCAGGCCAAGTTCGACTCCGGATATACCAGCCCTTATGAGGCCACCAGGGACGCCGTGAGTGATGTAACCATGGCCGTAATCTCCTGTACCTTCGTCTTCATGGCCGTGTTCATCCCCGTCAGCTTCACAGGCGGAACCGCCGGAATCTTCTACACCCAGTTCGGTGTAACCCTGGCCACAGCCGTCGGCCTCTCATGCGTAAGCGCCCTAGTGCTCTGCCCCGCCCTGTGCGCCATCATGATGCGCCCTGCCAATGAGGAGCGCCGTAAGGGATTCTTCGGAGCCATCAACTACCGCACCCGCCTCGCCTATGAAGCCACCTACTCAGCCATGATGGAAAAGTACGCCAATGTACTGCGCCGCATGGTATCACGCAAATTCAGGTATTACATCAGCTTCGGCGCTCTCGCCGTGGCCATGGCAGGCGTAATCTTCTTCGCCAGCCACCTTCCCGGAGGACTTGTTCCCAGCGAAGACCAGGGTGTATGTATGATGAATGTCAGCGCCGTTCCCGGCAGCAATGTGGCATCCACCTATCAGGTAATGAACAAGGCACAGAAGATTATCGAAAGCGTACCTGAAGTCAAGGAATACACTAAGGTTGCCGGCTACGGATTCATGTCAGGCCAGGGAACATCCTACGGTATGTCCGTAATCCGCCTCAAACCCTGGGGCGAACGGCAGCATGGCCTCAGTTTCGGATTTGCCACACTTGCGCTCCTGGCCATTGTCATTTCCCTCATTGTATTCGTACGCAGCCTCTTTAATAAGAAAAAGGTATTCCGCAAGGCACTTGCCTTCGTCATCATAACCGCCCTGTCCGTAGTAGCCCTCATGAACTACCACCCGCTGGACAACATGATGAGCAACAGCACCATGGTAGCCAATGCCAAGCTGAATGCCCGCCTGCTCACCGAGATTCCCGAGGCACAGTGCTTCGTCTTCGAGCCCGGTATGATTCCCGGCTACGGTATGGGTTCTATCGAATTGCAGTTGCAGGACAAGACCGGAACAGCCGACAAGGAAGTATTCTTCAACTACACCAAGGAATTCATTGCCAAGCTGAGCCAGCACCCCGAGGTAGGCCGGTGCATCACCACCTACGAGCGAAACTTCCCCCAGTTTGACGTAGAGGTGGATGCCGCCCAGTGCAAGCGCGCCGGCATCTCCCCCACAATGGTACTGAGCGCCCTGGCCAGCTACTGCGGTGGTGCCTATATCAGCAACATGAACCAGTTCAGCAAAGTCTATCGTGTCATGCTGCAGAGCAACCCCCAGAGCCGTACTACCGAGGATGACCTCAACAACATGTTCATCCGCAACCAGGGCCGGATGGCTCCCCTCAGCCAGTTCGTCAAGCTCAAGCCCGTACTTGGTCCCGAGATTGACAACCGCTTCAACCTGTTCAGTTCCATCTCTGTCAATGTAACAGCCAATACAGGTGTCAGCAACACCGAGGTAATGAATATCATCCAACAAGTACACAAGGAAGTATTCCCCGAGGGCTATAGTTATGAGTATGGAGGTATGGCACGAGAGGAGGCACAGACCATAGGAAGCTATGACACCTACCTCACCTATGCCATCTGCGTCATACTGATATTCCTTATCCTCAGCTGTCTGTATGAAAGCTTCCTCATTCCCTTCGCCGTAATCTTCTCCGTTCCCGCCGGACTGATGGGAACCTACGGATTCGCATGGCTCTGGAATGCAGGATTCAACTGGACCATTCCCATGAACGGCCAGCCCGTCCCCATCGGACGTATGCTCTTCATGGGCCCCATCGAGAACAATATCTACCTGCAGACCGGTGTCATCATGCTCATCGGACTGCTCGCCAAGACAGCCATCCTTATTACCGAGTTCGCCCTTGAGCGCCGTCGTAAGGGAATGGGAATCGTCGAAGCCGCCTTCGCTGCAGCCGAGGCCCGCCTGCGTCCCATCCTCATGACTGTCCTCACCATGATTTTCGGTATGATACCCCTCGTCTTCGCCACAGGTGCCGGAGCCAACGGAAACCGTACTATCGGAATCGGCGTAATCGGTGGTATGACAGTCGGCACACTCGCCATCCTGTTCACCGTACCCCTCTTCTTCATCATCTTCGAGTACCTGCAGGAGCGCATCCGCCCTGTCATGAAAGAAGAGGCCGACCAGCAGTTCCTCAAGGAACGTGAGCGATCACAGAGAGAAAAAGAGAAAGCCATCGAGAATTCATAAGTCATCATCCAGATATGAACAACAAAGCAATAATATCCATAGCCCTGACAACGCTGCTACTGAGCAGTTGCGGACTATACAAGAACTACCAGCGTCCCGCTGACATCAGCACCGACGGCATTTACGGTGATGCCCAGAGCGGAGACGAGAAAGGACTGGGAGATATCCAGTGGCGTGAAATCTTCACCGACCCCCAGTTACAGGCACTGATTGAGAAAGGACTGGCCAACAACACAGACATGAAGAATGCCGACCTCAAGATACAAGAGGTACAGTATGCCCTCAAGTGTGCCAAGCTGGCCTACATCCCCAGCATCTACTTCAACCCCAGCGGCACCGTCAACCGCCCCTGGGACCCCTACGGACGTAACGAGTACTCCACCGGCAAGACCTATAGCCTGCCCGCCACCATGAGCTGGCAGCTCGGCAGCATAGGCAGCCTTCGTAACGCCAAGAAGAAAGCCGAAGTCAACGTCCTGCAGCTACGCAATGCCAAGCAAGCCGTTCAGGCTGCCCTCGTAGCCAATATCGCCTCCATGTACTACACCCTCTCATCCCTTGACGAGCAGCTTGCCCTCACCGTCACCACCCGTGACAACTGGGGCCAGTACCTCGAGATGGAGAAGAAACTCATGGACGCCGGACAGGCCAACCTCGCCGCCGTAGCCAGCATCGAGGCCACCTACTACAGCATCAGCACCAGCGTAGTTGCCTTGCATGACAATATCCGCCTCATCGAGAACTCACTGGGAACCATCCTGGGCGAGACTGCCGGCCATATCAGCCGTGGTGCCCTCAGCACCTTCCAGTCACCCGCCATCCTTGCCACAGGCGCTCCCATCAGCATTCTCTCCCGCCGTCCGGATGTCAAGGCAGCCGAGCTGGAACTCGCCAGTGCCTTCTATGAGAAGAACATCGCAGCCAGCCAGTTCTACCCATCACTCAACATCAGCGCCACCGGCCAGTTCACCAATGCCCTCGGAGCATCGGCCATCAACCCCGGCATCATGATAGGCAACGCAGTAGCCAACCTGTCACAGCCCATCTTCTCCAACGGAAGAATCCGTGCCCAGTACAAGATTTCCAAGGCCGAGATGGAGGTAGCCACCAACAACTTCAAGCAAGCCGTCATAGCAGCCGGCAACGAAGTTAATACCGCCATGGTAGAGCTCAAGGGCGCCGAGGACCAGAAGGAACTCATCGCCAAGCAAGTCACAGCACTGGAGCAGGCACTGGATGCCACCCGGAAACTCTACGCACTTAGCAGCACAAACTATCTGAACGTCATCACGGCACAGAACTCACTGCTCTCAGCCCAGATGAGCCAGATACAGAACCGCATGGAAGCCATCAACGCCACCATCGACCTCTACCAGGCCCTCGGCGGCGGAGAATAAAGCCATCCCCCAACCCTCCCCATGAAAGGGGAGGGAGGGGAACCCGGCGGGACCTGATAATTGCCGGACAACGATATAACCACCCCGGCCCCCAGTGGCCGGACCTTTAAACCTGAAACCTTTAATAACACATTAAATCTACTTCTAATATGAAAAAACTCCACCTATCATTACTGATGCTATGCTGCACCTTATTGGCAACTGCCGAACCCGTAGGCAGACAGACAGCACTGTACACAGCCCAGTCCTACATGATGGCCAAGGGCAAACACATCAAAACCGCCCAGAAACCCTTCCGGGCAGCCCGTAAAACCCAGTCGGCACAGACCGGACAGGAAGAAGCCTACTACTACGTCTTCAATGCCGGTGACAATGGCGGCTATGTCATCGTCGCAGGTGACGACCGCGTTGAACCCATCCTGGGCTATGTAGAGCAAGGCTCCTTCGACCCCGACAACATCCCCGACAACATGCGCGCCTGGCTTCAGGGATACGAAGAGGAAATCAAGTACGTCATGGACAACGACCTCAAACCCGGCTCCCCCGCCCTGCGCAGGCGAAGCAGCACCTTCAGCACCAAGCACTCCATCCCGGAGATACTCACCACGCGCTGGAATCAGGGCCTCCCCTATAACCTCACTGTGGAAAAGTACTACACCGAGGAAGGAACCCTGGCCCGTCCCGCCGCAGGATGTATCGCCACAGCCTGGGCACAGGTCATCAACTTCCACCGCTACCCCGACGAGATCAAGGTAGAGATTCCCGCCTACAGCAAAACCTACACCCTCAAGGACGGCACGACGAAAACCGTCACCTTCCCCAAGGTACCCCGCGGTGCGAAAATTGACTGGGACAACATGCAGGACACCTACAGCTGTAGCGAGAGCCACGCCCACACCGCGGCCGACACCGCCGTCGCCAACCTCATGCGCTACTGCGGACAAGCCGTCCAGATGGGTTACGGCAAGTCCTCCGGAGCCAACTGGAAAGCTCCCAACGTCATCAAATACTTCGGCTTCGATGACAGTGGTCACCGCGCCGGCCGCGACCAGTACAGCATCGACGAGTGGACAGACCTTATATATAATGAGATAGCAGCCGGTTACCCCGTACCCTTAAGCGGTTCCAAGATCAGCGGCGGCCACGCCTTCGTACTGGACGGATTCGACGGTGAACAGCTCTTCCATGTCAACTGGGGCTGGGGAGGCAGCAGCAACGGCTGGTTCCTCATCGGCGTACTCAACTCAGGAGACAACAGCGGCATCGGAGCAGCCAGCGGTAGCGGCGGTTATGCCCGCGGCCAGGCAGCCGTCATCGGTCTGCGCAGGCCGGACAACATTCCGGCCAACACCCACCTCACCATCAGTGACGTAACAGTAGCCGGCACCTCTGTAACAGCCAAGTTCACCAACGACACCGGCACCACAGGCCGTTTCAATGTAGGCATGCTCAAACAGGAGGAAGACGGAACCTTCACCCTTGTAGGAAACAAGATGAGCATCACCGGCATGGCAGACGGCGCCACCCAAACCAAGAGTTTTCCCCTGTTAAGAAAACTGGAGGCTGGCACCTACCGTCTCACCCCCGCCAGCAAACCCATGACCAACGAGGACTGGAAACCCTATTACAATATGCGCGACCGCTACATCGAAGCCATTGTCGATTCCACAGGCCGTCCCACCCTGCGAATCGTAGAGCCCGAATATAATATCAGTATAGACACCATCATCTTCCCCGGCCCCCGCATCGTAGGTCAGGAACAGGAAATCGTAGTCACCTTCCGCAACAATGCCGACGAGTATTACCAGGACGTATATCTCTTCGCCAGCAAGACCCAGACCAAGGTCTATACCGAGAACCTGGCCCGCGTAGGTGTCCGCAAGGGCGAGACTGCCCAGTTCTCCTTCTACTACACCCCCGAGGAAACCGGCACCTATAACCTATGGTTCTGTTCCGACAAGAACGGCAAAAACGTCATCGGCACAGGCACCATGGAGGTAATCACCGAGGCCCAAGCCGTCAAGGCCAGCCTGTCCGTCAGCTACACGGTAGTCAACGGAGCTAACAACATCGCCTACGGCAAACAGCTCTACGCACGCGCCACCATCCGCAACAACGGCACCGCAGACTATGACGGCAACGTCAAGATTCAGCTCTGGAAACAGAAGGTAGGAGCCAGCTCAGCCAGCAGCAGTTCCAGCAGCATGTATAAT
>Ga0326514_10002243_pt1 | contig 12354 bp, 22 predicted proteins | sample 3_2548_0518_D_FD_203653 | JGI IMG/M metagenome (GOLD analysis project Ga0326514, IMG submission 203653) | Bovine rumen microbial communities from UC Davis, California, United States - 3_2548_0518 | ecosystem: Host-associated > Mammals > Digestive system > Stomach > Rumen | place: USA... | reverse complement strand
CGATGAGTCCAAGCAGAAAAGCTTCCATGATGCTTCCTCTCCTATAGCTGTTTATTTCTTGAGGTATTTAAAGTAAGTGGTGGTTTTTGTGGGTAATGACCGGTTGACGTGTTGTGCCTGGCGTGCTGCCGGTGCTTTTTGCGGGACCGTCTGCGACGATGTTCGCATATCCAGTCACACCACTATGGGTATGGTTGCAGCCTTCGCTCGCCATCGTGTCCACATTCCCCTCTCCCTTCTTTTTGGACTGGATTTATGGCAGATCCTCGTATGCCTGCTGTTCGGCCTCGGTATCGCCGTACTTGGCAGCAATGTCGAATTGGTCGAGATGGTCAGCAATCCACTGCGGGTCATCTTCATCGACCTCAATGTTCGTGCCCTGCTCGATTTCCTTCGCGCGAATCATCAAAGCACTTATGGCCTCGAGCGTGGAGTACCCGCACAGATCGCAGATCGCGATGAACTCCGACAGTCGCACCGGAGCACGCCGGCCGAGCCGAATATCCCTGACGCGGTTGTATGAAACCTGCCCGCCGAGCTTCTCCTCGATGTCACGGTAGGAGAGGTCGGTCTTGGACAGCATACGGTCAATGATGTCCCTTGCCGCGTAATCGCGGGGTGTCCATTCAATCTTGCTAGCCATACGCCAAATGATAACACGTGACGACACGCCGTGACACTTGCGTGTTGCTGTTAACACGTGTTATCTTTTAACCATGACGTTAACACGTGCAAACAGCACAGCCGCTTCGGCGATCAGAAGCCTCCGAGTCAAGGCGTTGCTCGATGAGGTGCCGAAGACAGAAATCGCCAAAGAAGTCGGACTCAGCCGACAGACAGCCGCCAAGCGACTGAAATCAACCGACATGAGACTGTCCGAGTTCATCGCCATAGCGGAAATGCTCGGCGAAAACCCAGGACAGGTCATCGTAGACGCCGCCAACAAAGAAAAAGCGTCTGCCGCAGCAGACGCCAAGTCCAAATGAAAGGAGCCACCAAATGGACACCAATCAGATTACACAGTTCGACTTCCGTGGCGCAACCGTGCGCGTGCTCACCGACGAGCAGGGGGAGCCGTGGTTCGTCGGCAAGGACGTCGCCAAAGTCCTCGGATACAGCGACGCAAACAAAGCCGTTGCGATGCATGTCGACAACGAAGACAAGAAACTCAACGACAAAACGTCGTCGAGTTTCGGACAGAGGGGAGCGACCCTCATTAATGAGTCTGGTCTCTACAGCCTCATCCTGTCCTCGAAGCTCCCGCAGGCACGCGAGTTCAAACATTGGGTGACCAGCGAGGTGCTCCCGCAGATACGCCGCACAGGCGGGTACATCCCGATCAGCGACACGGACGATGAGAAGCTGATCCTCGCGAAAGCGGTCGGCATCTTCCAACGCACCGTACGCGAGAAGGACAGGATCATCGAAACCCAGCGAGGCGAACTCGAGACCGTGAAACCGTTGGCGATGCTCGGAGAGGCGTTCGTCGGCACGGACGGCACCATGAGCGTCACCCAAGCCGCACGCCATTTGCAGACCATCGACCACACCATGAGCCGCGACACCATCTACGGGATCCTGCGCGGCGCCGGCTACATCGAAGCCAAAGGCAACAGTCCGACCATGAAAGCGATCCGCCCCGGCTACCTCGTCGCCAAACAATACGTCAAGGAAGGACGCAAACTCGGCACACCCTACGCACGGTTCACCACCAAAGGCCTCAACTGGTTCATCCGCCGCTACATCTACGGCCTCAACCAACCCACACTGGAAGGAACAGGACAATGAGCGCGCTCGAACCCACGCCATTGGCGGAGCTCACGCGTCTGCTCGAACGGCTCGTCCATCAAGCCGCCGAAGACCGCGTCACCGTCGACAAGCAGGAAGCCGCGCGTTTACTCGGCGTCAAAGACCTCCGCATCATCGACCGGCTCATCCAAGCAGGCGACATCCGCGCCAGAAAACCACGCGGCAGCAACAAAACACTCATCAGCGTACAAAGCCTGCACGAATACATAGGAGACAAACAATGAACAACCACAATGAGCATGCGCGCCTCGCAACCATACAGGCAATCCGCACTCAATTCGAGAAGCTCATCGACGAAGCCAAGGAGACCCACAATGCGTCACATTAAGCATCTGTTCGCTGGTATTGGTGCGCTCATCGTCGCCCTGCTCATGATCTGTGGGCCCGGCGCATGCCACACACCACTGCTGTACATGCTCGGCTGGCTCGTGTACATTCCACTCGCCACGTATGCGCTCATCCCACTCATCGACAAGATCAGCATGAGCGTGGATCGGGCGATACGCGAAGAGGAACGCACCCATGAGCGCGGCTGACCACACCATACCGGGATCACCAGTCGTCGTGTTCAGCGTGCCCGGCACGCCGATACCCAAAGAGCGTCCCCGCGTCTACGGAGGGCGGGGCATCACCCCCAAACGCACCAAGGACGCCGAAAAACGCATCCGCGACCAGTTCAAAACGCGTTACCCAGAGTTCACGCCGTTCGACGAGCCGATACAACTGTCGGCCACGTTCTGGATGCCCGACAGGAAAACCCGCGACATCGACAACCTTGTCAAACTCGTCCAGGACGCGCTCAACACCATCGCCTACACAGACGACCGGTGGATCCACGAACTGCACGCCCACCTTATCCAACCCGACCACAAGGCCATCGGTGCGCGGGGATGGCGCAAACGCCGCGCAGGTGACCCGCTCACGTGGAGGCGCACCCTCTACGAGCCGCACACCAGCATCAAAATCCAACCCACCAGCATCAACCACAAATAAAGGAGAGCGCGCAGTGAGCCAGCCGAAACACAAGGCGTATCTCGGGTGCTGCCGCACATGCGGACCATTGGGGGCGCCAAACACGCTCACCATCATCGACGACCGCATGCTCGCCCACCGCAAAACCAACCCAACCCACAAAGTGTATTACCTGCCCGTCAACCCAAACACTCAGAAAGGACACATCTCATGACCACCACAGAGGAAACCATCGACCTGACGCAGGCCACCCTGCAACTCGCCGACCTCAAAGCGCGCAAAAACGCCATCGACCAGCAGATCAACGATTTGACCGCGCTCATCCTGCGCCACACACAGGACGGCAAATACCAGGCGGGCGACCTCACCCTCACCGTCACGGCCGGCAACCGCACCATCGACCCCGTGAAGTTCATGGGCCAATTCCCCGTCGAACAATACCCGGAATACTACGAGCTCAAACCCATGGCGCTATCCAAGGTCGAGAAGATCGAGGGCAGTGCGCGCATAGCGGGTTGCGTCCGCCAGGGAGCACGGAAGGTCACCATCAAATGAGCAAAAACAAACACCCAGAGAAACACCTCGAAACCAAAATCAAAAACATCGTATTCGACGCGATCTTCCTGTACGACAAGTCGAAAAGCGGCGACGTGTACCTGTTCAACGTCGCCGACATGAGCGACATCGTGAAGAAGATCACGGACGGCATCGTGGAGGCACTGTCATGACCTACGGATCCTACACTCCCGGCCACGAACGCATCGACATGTGGGAACCCGACGACTACTGCACCAACTGCGGGTGCGGGCTCTCCGCCATCGACATCGCCAACCATTGGCGCATCTGCCAATGGTGCGCACGCGAGGAACGGGCCACCGAACTCGCGGAATACGCGCACGACGACACCGGAAAGGAGGAAAACCCAGATGACTGACACCACCACGCAGGCGGTGCTCGCCGTCGCACAAGCCCAACAAGCAGCGCACACACCCCACCTGCCCGACCCCATGCCAACGGCAGGCGAGTGGATGCCGGCAGCCCCAGCGCCCAGCGTATGGCCCTCGATCCGCGAACACATCGTGGACATGGTCACCAACCAGCCACGCAGCCTGCAGCGGGAGATCGGCCCGAGCGAGCTCGGCACACAATGCCTCCACTGCCTCGTGAAAAAACTCACCGGGCATGGCAGCGCGGAGATTCGCGACGTCGCATGGCTCCCGTTCATCGGCACCAGCGTGCACGCGCAACTCGAACGCATGTTCGGTGGATTGGACGGGTATGAGACCGAGCGAACGGTGCTCGTCGGCAACCTCACCGACGCGCGCCCCATCACCGGCAGCATCGATTTGTGGGACGAACACAACAGCGCGACCTGCGATTGGAAAATCGTCGGCAACAGCACACTGGACGATGCGCGCCGCCACGGACCCAGCCAACAATACAAAATCCAAGCAAGCCTGTATGGCATCGGCATGAGCCACACCCACCCAGTGGCCGCCTCATGCATCTTCTATTTGCCCCGCAACCAGCCCAGCTTGGACGCCGGATGGATCTACGAGTGCCCATTCGACCCACGCCCCGGCCAGTGGGCACTCGCCAGGGCACGCCTCATCCTCACCCTATACGACAGCATCCGCGTCGAATACGGGCCAAGCATCGCGGAACAGTGGGTGAACGCGTTCCCCAGGAATCCAGAACACTGCTTCCACTGCCGGGACGAGGCCACCCGTAAAAACCCCGCCGACCTCGCCTCACTGATCGGCACCAAAACCGTGGACGCGGACACACGGGCATTGGCTGACAACCTGCCAGCCATGCCACGCGCACTCCTCAACGTCCCACAGGCCGACTACCGGCCACAAACAACCAATAAACCAACCACTGACACAAACCCGAAAGGACAACAGTCATGACATGGAACAACCAGTACACGCCACAATTCCAGCAGCCCCAATACGGGCAGCCACAACAAGGTTACGCGCCACAGGAGGAGCCAACCGCGCCGGCGCCAAGCTTCGGCCAGCTCCTCAAAAGCGGCGGTGGCAAAGCCGCGTTCAACAAGGACAGCATGCCCGGCACCATAGTGACCGGCACCGTCGTGGACATCAAAACCCGACAGAAAAAAGAATACGGGACCGGCAAACCCATGTTCTCACAAAAGGGCAATCCGAAATACGAGGCGCTCATCACCGTGCAAACCAGCCTGCAGGAGGCGCCCGACGATGACGGACGCCGCACCATCTACATCAACATGTGGGGCGTGCAACAGGACGCCATCCGCAAAGCCTGCGAAGCAGCCAAATGCGAAGGCCCCGTGGAGGGTGACACGTTCACCGCGACCTACGTGGGCTTGGGGCAGGCGCAGCCTGGCATGAGCGCGCCGAAACTCTACGAGTACCGCATCGACCACAAGCCGCCCGTCTCGTTCACACAACCCGAAAACGCTCCGCAGCAGCCTATGCAACAGCAGGGCGTGCAGCAGTCACAGGCGCATGTCGACCCGATGACCGTCACCCAGTTGCGCAACGCAGGCAAGACGGACGACGAGATCGCACGCCTGCTGGGCGTGCAACCCGTGGACGTCATGCGCGTCCCAGGACGAGCAGCGGCAGCGGCTGAACCGAGCGAACCGGAGTTCTGAGGGTGACGAAACATGCGTAAACACACGTAAGCCCTTGTACTGGTCTTACCCAGACTCTTACAAGGCTTACATGGTCTTACGTAGCTAGCCACTCTGAAAACGTTGAAATACTACCCAAAAGTCACTTAAGGCTTACGTCTTACGCAACATACACTATATATATATATATTGGTTGTTTTTATTAATATATGTATATAGGAGTGATAGACGTAAGCCTTGGTGACACCCTTGAAAGGTGTGCATCATGGACTACAAATCCTATGAGCCAATCGCAGTCGAAGGACTGCCCGCCGCCTACCCCCTCATCTTCAACCAGCTGCAGCTCACCTTCACGCCACCAAACGACGGCAACGTCGTGCGCACCATCACCGGCAAATCCTTGCAGCTCGTCACTGCCCGAACCACGAAAAATGGACCGGAGACACCCATCATCCATGCCGGATACCAGAAAGCCATCTGGGATCTGCGCGAAGGGCACCTGCGTTGGTGCCCGAGCGAACACCGTCTCTACCGGCGTGACACCGACATGGAAGACCACCCCGGCGAACGCCGCACCCTGAACAGTTGGCATCCGGTCAAAAGCATCGAAGCGGAATACTGCATCGACCGTCCGACCGCGCAGCAGCCAGGATACAGTGCGGCGATCGTGCGCGAGGCGCAGCGCGTGCAATGGTTCGCGCAGGTTGAGCGTGGCGTGCGTATCGACCCATGCGTGTGGGTGCGCCGTGACGGCCGTGTGGTGCAGGTGCGTGACGAACCCGACCTTGCGGTCACACAGACGTTCGACACGCGTGGCATGAGCCGTGAGGCTGTGCAGCAGGCGGAACGCATCTGCCGCTGGCTGACCGTGGACGAAAAATCCTACAAGAATCTCGTGCGTATGTTCGCGACTCCATGGCTCGAACCATTCAAACAACTCTCATACGTGCTGTCTGGGCATGGTGGTGATGGCAAGAGCCTCGTGCTCTCGCAGGTTGTGCTCAACACGTTGGGTGTCGGCAAGGTGTTTCCGGCGTTCAACACGACGCAGTTCTGCGAGGTCGGCGGCTTCACCCTGAACCGGGAGAGCATGGCGGACGCGATGGACGGCATGAGCTTCGCCTATGACGATGAAGCCGGTTCGGTCAGCGAGGACATGCTGCCCGCATTGCGTGCACTGTCCACCGGTACGCCGATGCAGGCGCGCGTGCAGGGTGGCAAATACCATACGGTCACGCCCAGCGCCACCATCGTCCTGCTCACGAATCAGGGGTTCGCGGATTCCAGCGAGAGCTCCGACCGCAGGCGTTTCGTCAAGGTCGAGTTCCATGCCAACAACGGGCGTTCATATGACGAATACCACGCCATCGAACTGTTCGCGCATGAGCATCCTGCGGCGTTTTTCGCGCTCTCGTGTGAACTGTGGGAGCATGAGGGTGATACGCCGGAGATTGTGAACCTGTCGCCTGCGCGTCAGATCAGCGATGAGATGTATTGGCTCATCACGGAGATCGAAGCGAACCGTGAACGGTTCAATCAGCCGGTCGCGTCGCGTGAGCGTTATCGTGCTGAGTTCCATCGCAGTATCGACGATGGTGTGCTGCAGCTGCTCGGCTTGAAGAATGCGACGAGCAAGGCCATTGGGCCTACGCAGCAGCGTGTGGTGCGCGTCGCTGACTGGGACAGGTACGAGCAGTATCTGAACGCGGTCAATGAGAGCGTCATCACTGATGTGGTGGCTCCGCCGCCTGCGCCGATTGATGGCGTGGTGGAGACACCGGACGTGTTCGGGTTCGCATGCGACTATGTGCGTGCGGACGCGCGCAAGGTCGCCAGGGATTGGAAACAATTGGCCGCCTCGCCGAACGTGGACACGTCGCAACGCCCCTCGGATGCGGCCGCGTATGCGGTTGTGCCGCGCGAAGGCTACGTGGTTGTGGACATGGACGTGCCCGACCAGGGTGACACGGGGTGGACGCTGCTGAACCAGCAGGTCGGACGGTATGGGTCCGCCGCGTTCCCCACGACGTATCTTGTGGGTACGCCGTCCGGTGGTGTGCACGCCTATTACCGTGTGCCCGACGTGTTGGCCGGAAAGTTGAAGAACGCTGCGCACCCGCATGGTATGCCCATCGATTTGCGTGTGGACGGCAAGGGTTACGTGATCGGTGCGGGTTCGCATGTGGAGTCGGGCGATTACCGTCTGCTCGACGTGCCCGGTGAGACCGGCATTCCCGAGCTTTCGTTGGACATGTGCCGGTGGTTGACCGTCACACCCGGCTATGTGCTCGACGACCCGCAGCAGCCCATGCAACCCGTGTTCTCCCACGATGGTTACGTGCGGGAGACGCCTAAAGGTTCACCGTCGCTCGCCCAGCTTATGAAGCGCGGTGGTGGTGGTGAGCCGCAGCCGGATATGACACCTATACCGCCCGGCAGTCGGAACAATGATCTGCATGCGTGGGCGTACGGGCGTGCCATCAACCATCAGGACAACCTGACCGCCATCGAGCTCGATTTGTATCAGCGTGGGCGTGCGAGCGGTTTGGATGATGCGGAGATCCGCACCATCTGGGGCAGCATCATGCGTCAACTCAACAGCACACAGGGGAGGGCGTGATGGCGACGAACGTTTCCGAACGCATCCACACACTGCAGGACATACTCGACGCGCTGCATGAGCAGGCTGCCGCAGTGACCGATGATGTCGACCCTCGTGTGGACGAGGACGCGGCATTGTACTGTGCGGGCCAGCTCATGGCGATCGCACGGACGACCGCTACCATCAGCGCGATGATGACCGACTTGTGGGCCACGAAATGACGGAAGTGGGCACATGATTCAGATTCTGGAACTGTTCGGCGGAATCGGCGCCCCACGGTGCGCGCTGCGCAATCTTGGTGTGCCGGTCAAAAGCATCGATTACGTGGAGATCGACGCGAAAGCCGTCCGCTCGTACAATGCGATGTTCGCCGGTGAGCTTGAGTATCGTGCGCAGGACGTGCGCGGCTGGAACCTCACACCCGATGTGCTTGTCCATGGTAGCCCCTGCCAGGACTTCAGTATCGCCGGCCACCAGAAGGGCGCCGACCCGGACTCGGGCACACGCTCCAGCCTCATGTGGGAGACGTTGCGCATCATTCGTGCGATGGGCGAATGGCGGCCGCGCTTGGTCATCTGGGAGAACGTGCCAAACGTGCTCAGCAAGCATATGCGCCACAACTTCGAGAAATATCTGGAAGCCATGCGCCACATGGGATACCGGAACGCGTGCGACACGCTGAATGCCATGGACTTCGGACTGCCGCAGAACCGGCGGCGCGTGTTCACGGTCAGCACCCTAGGAGGCAAGCCGTTTGACTTCTCCACACTCGCCCATCGCAGCATGACACCCATCATGGATCTGCTCGAACCCAACGTGAACGCTCGGCAATACCAAGTGCGACAACCCAGCATGCTCGACAAGATCGGCACCCCAAGTGGACGCTTCAGGGGATACGTGCCAGTCATCACCGACATGGCGCAGACCATCACGACGTCGCAGATGCGCTGTCCGAACTCAGGTGTCATCGACACCGGGCACGGCTACCGGTACCTGACCGAACGTGAATGCTGGCGTTTACAGGGCTTCGCCGACGCGGATTATGAAGCCGCTTTGGCTGCGAACCCCACACGCCCTGGCTGCATGAACGGCGTCCTTTACCGGCAGGCAGGCAACACCATGCCAGTCCCCATCCTCGAAGAGATCCTCACCAAAACACTCAACTGAGATCCGAACAAAAGTTCGACACGAAAGGACATACAGCATGATCGACAATGTGCACCATCCGCGGCATTACGAGCGCGGACCATTCGAGTGCATCAATTTGACCGAACTCTACGATTTTTGTTTGGGCAACGCGATCAAGTACGTGTGGCGCCACCAATCCAAAGGCCACGCGCTCGAGGATTTGGCGAAAGCCAAATGGTATGTGGAGCGCGAAGCCCAGCGCCTCAACAGTACCGTCTGCGAACCGGCGCAGTGGATGAGCCGCCGCTACCGATTGCTGCGCAAACTCGAACAGGTCAACCATGCGGGTGCGCGTGACTTCTGGGCGCATCTGCGTGTCGGCTCCCTGGCGCACATGGCCGCCGATCTCGAAACCATGATGCTTCAAGTTCAGGAGGTGGAACGTGGGCCACATCAGGCGTAGCGTGACGAATCTCGAACCCGGCGACCACGTGGAAGGCGTCACGATCCTGCACAAACAGTTCAATAAGCGGCGTAGGTCGACGGGCGCGTTGTGGCGCTGCCGGTGCGATTGCGGAGCCACGCTCTCGCTCTACAGTCGGCAGATCGCCGAGAAACAGTATGTGATGTGCGAGGACTGCGAAAAACAGGCGAGGCTCGCGCGAAGCATGGGTGTTGACGGCCGCCGCGTGGACTGGACACGTGTCATCGACATGCATTACGAGTGGATCCAACAACACAGGGGAATGGCATTATGAGCCATCGAATCGACAAGCGTGATGAGTGTGTCAAGGCGATACGACGTCTCGACCTGCAGGGCAAAAGCCCCGAGGAAATCCTCATGCTCGCATGGGAGGACGGGTGGAACCATGCACTCGACTTGTGCATCAAACTCGAACAAGCCATCGACCACAACACGTTCGATGCACGCCCGGAGTTTACTGATGGGCGAGCGTAAACCAGTATGGCTACGGCTCATCGCACCCGACCGCAATCCACAGAAACTCACTCCAGTTAAATGTTCGGGGTGTGGCCGGTGGTGCATCGAACAGCATGGTGCCACACAATGGGACAAATGGGACGCGGGCATCATCACCGGTGATGACCTGACCGTCGCCATCATCCTCAACCGCACCCTCGTCAGGGTCGAACGCACGCCCGCAGGCGGTGTCCTATCCACCGTCTGCGGTGGTTTGGGCATCACCCCGCACGGCGAATACCTCACCATGCACGACTGCACGCAGCCACCAATCAGCAGCAGAGGGTGGAAACCGTTACCGAAAAGCGAGCATGGTCAAGACTTGTCCTGGCTGCCGCACTCCACTCCCATACCCGGCGCGGATCCGTGGGCGTCCACACTCGACCCAATACAGGACACGCTGCCATGCTGACCAAAAAGAAAAAAGATAGCCGGCGGGGGGAAAGGATAACCAACCGCCGGCCCAGCATCAACACAATGCGCTTCCGACACTACCCGAACGGAGAGGAAACGCAAATGCACACCATGCCGGACATCACGCCCTGCACCAACTGCCACAAACCCATCGACGACCAGCACACACTCTGCCCGTCCTGTGAGGTGCGGTTCGCGCTCACCCTGCTACGCTTGGCCGCCTCACTCGAACCACTGCACGACATGCTCGATTCCACCATCCACTACGGCGGACACGAACCCACACGCACCCTGAACGCGACACCACCCACACCGATCAGGCTCGCCGTGCTCGACCTCATCGACGACATCACCACCTACTCGTACGAGCTACGCCGCACCCTGCTCGGCATGCCCGACCAAGAACACGAAGCCACCTACGAGGACGCCATCGGCACTCTCACCATTGACGCAGGCGCCTCGACCCTGAGCACCAACACCTGCGCAGGCATGTACATGCGCGACGCAATCCACCTCATGCAAACCGCCGACCATCTACTCGACCCACCCAATATGCGGGACATCGGACACTGCCCGAACCCGTTGTGCGGCGTCATGCTGCAAGCGGCTGACGGACAACAGTCGGTCACCTGCAGCATGTGCGGCACCACCACGGACACACACACCATCCAGCTGCGTACCTTGGAACGCTTGTGCTGGGACGACGAACGGCACGGGAGCGCCGCGCAGATCGCACGAGTCTTCACCAACTGCGGGATACCCGTGCGTGCGAACACGATTCGACAGTGGGCGAAACGTGGCAAACTGCACGCCGCCACGAACACGCGCCAGCACCGTCCGACCTACCGGTACAGCGACGTGTACCGGCTCACCGTCGGCGTAAAACGCGATTAGGTGTTCGTAGGGTAAAAGTGTCACAATATTTTGCAGTGGGAGTAGTGGGTCAACAACAAGTTTCTACCGCTCGCCACTGTCTTCTCTCTGGGTGCCCCATAGGGGATCTGCTCAGGGGCGTCCCAACCAGCCATGGGTCATGTGCATGCGCTCACCGGGGACGCCCCGTTCCTTCCAATTCTTCGTGGTTCCGGCCCGTGTGTCGACGGCACCCGCCCAAGCGTCGGTCGCCGCGCCGGCCCAAGTGTAGGGGTACCCGCATGCCGGTCGAGCTGACCGGGGCACACGGCCGGAACCACGGACACAATCAAACCGGCAGGGGAGTGTGGGGCATATGCGACGCTGCGCCTACACCCGCTGCCCGAGACTCATACCCAACGGTGACCGCTACTGCAGTGAGCACAAGCGCGCTCGCGACCATGAGCGCGGCAGCAGCACACAGCGAGGCTACGGCAGTGCGCATCAGCGGGAGCGTGCACGCTGGTGGCGGTGCATGGCGGCAGGAGAGACCATCACCTGTCCCCGGTGTGGGCACCCCATCCTACCCGGCCAATGTTGGGATCTTGGACACAACGATTCACGCGACGCGTGGACCGGACCCGAACACGCGCACTGCAACCGTGCAGCCGGAGCCGCCAACTCACAGCGCATGCGCGAACACTGGAACAAAACCTGAGTCAATGAACAACAGCAGGACGGCATGGGGCGCTCGCGTTCGTTCGCTCGCAGCTGTTCGCTCTCGCTGTTCGCTTCGTGTTGCCGATCACGTTCGTTCCTCGTCTCGAAAACTTTTTCGTTTCGCTTTCGTTCGCGCGTCGCTGTCAACGCTGACAACCGCGTGAACGAATTAAAAAACGAATTAAAATCGCGCGTCTTGTTATTTTTTCGAGCCGGATACCCCCTAGGGGGTGACCCCCGGGAGGCCTTGCGTCAGAC
>Ga0326514_10002239_pt1 | contig 12371 bp, 9 predicted proteins | sample 3_2548_0518_D_FD_203653 | JGI IMG/M metagenome (GOLD analysis project Ga0326514, IMG submission 203653) | Bovine rumen microbial communities from UC Davis, California, United States - 3_2548_0518 | ecosystem: Host-associated > Mammals > Digestive system > Stomach > Rumen | place: USA: California... | reverse complement strand
GTATTGTGGATATTCAGATACTACAGGAGAAGTTCACCTTTGACAGGGCATTTGATGCCAGAAATTACTTCTCACACAGTTTCGGCATCATGGTGGACAATAATGTAAAACCTGAAAGAATCGTATTAAGAGCATACGGGATGGAACGATTCTACCTGCGAGACCTGCCAATGCACCCCTCGCAACATGAGATAAAAGAAACGGAGGAATATGCCGACTATGAGATTATCCTGCGCCCGACTTCGGACTTCAAGTCTCACCTGCTCTCGAGGGGTGAATGGATTCAGGTGCTCGAACCTGAATGGTTGGCAGAGGATATCCGCTCCTGGCACCAGGCTGCGATAGACAGAGGAAAGAAGTAACCTTGTTCAATCAGAGCACCTTGGGCGGAATTAGCCGTATAACTGAAAATAACACACAGGATAACATGCGATTCTCAGTTTTTATTTGTAGCTTTGCCGCATGTTTAAGATTTTTTGAATATATGTTCCAGACTATACCGCGACATACATAACACCAGAAATATCGGAATAATAAATTCCTGTGCACCATATGGTTATACAGGTCCTAATGAAAAAAAACATATTATACCATAGCAAAAAAAGTTATAGAGCATGAAGAAGATTCTTATTATATCAACACTGTTCCTTAGCATTTTACCAATGCGCTCCCAGGAGCCGGTAATGAAGGTACTGAAGTCTGACGGAACCACCACTCACACACGTGTAGCTGATGTGAAGCAAATCAGTTTCAGTACTAAGGAAGACTCTACCATGATTACCAGATACAACAACGGGGCCGTCTTCCGCACGGGACTGAACGATGTGGAGGATATTACATTTGCTGACACAACCTACATTTTGAACAAGAACGGATACCGCATCCTGGAAGCCGACGAGGTCTGCTGGCCCGAAGACCGTCTTTTGCCTGTATTCCAAAAACCTGCAACCACAGTTAGGTCACTGGATATGAGTGCAGCAGGACTTAGCGATGAGGAACGCATCATGTTCTGTACCCTTCAGGGCATCATTAACCGTACATGTCCGCGTATTCTCCTGTACAACCACAATGAGGAACCTCAGACTACATGGCCTACGGCACATAGCCTAAGAATCTCACCCGTATCTACACCCTATACTATGGTGAAGTTATTCAAGGATGAAATCAAGGGCCTTGTGCTCTACAGCACTGAACGGACAAACCATTACGCAAACCTGGCCGTAACCATTGCCGGACTGGAGCGTCTGCTGCCTGTAACAGCTGCAGTCAGGGACAAACTGGTGGCTAATGGGTTGGATTTTCCCGTTATGGAAGACCTGACATCTCTCACACAGTCCACAGCAGTAGGCGTTTACAATTATTTGTACAACAACTATTGGAACCGGTGCAACCACCGCTTGCTTATCAGCGAACGTCCCAATATACCTTATGTTCATGACATTGCCGCCGCCTGCGGATCAGCATGCGTATGGCTTGACCCCCGTGTAGCCAGCGAGCGTACTCTGCTTGACAAGATGCTCAAGGATATGAAGCCGGGCAGGGACTTTGTTCTAGGCTGGTATGCCGAAGAACGCTCTGGTGTAGGCGAAGCTACAAAATACGGTCTTTCAAGTGTTCCCGCAGACTTCTTCGAGAACACTACCGTCTATACGGCAGTTAACAAGCCGGTGAAAATTGCTCCTGTACCCAAGCGTCCCAAACTGGAGAATAAGGTCTATGCCGCCGTGTACATTAGTGACGGTGACAATATCCAATACTGCCAACACGCCATGGCCAAGATTTTCGAACAGAGCGGACGAGGCCAGATGGCTATGAACTGGACCATCAGTCCTGCCCTGGCTGACATAGCCCCGATGATGCTGAATTACTATTACCGCAAGGCTACCACCAACGACTGCTTTGTCAGCGGCCCCTCCGGCATGGGGTATTCCATGCCATTCAACGGCCTTGATACTGGAAGCGGCTCATACTACACATCGTCAGGCCCGACACTTACTCCTTACATTAAGCTAACCCAACGTTACATTGAGAAGGCGGGACTGCGGGTCATCACTATCTGGGACAATATCAGTGCGGCTCAACGCAAAGCCTTTGCCGAAAACTGCCCCTACCTCTATGGTCTTACCATCAACGACTATGAGAGGCAGACTGGCAGACTGCCCTACGCAGTACAATCCGGCTGGCTACCCATAGCACCCCAATACCCTTGCTATCGTGGCAGTGCAGATGAAATGGCAGAATTCTTCAACCGCGACATCAAGAATTTCAAAGGTACGGCACCTATGTTCGTTACCGGGCAGGCTGATGTTTGGAACTTAGGTCCCGACAAGCTTATTACCCTGAAGGATAAGCTGGATGCACTTTCACCCGGCAACGTAAAAATTGTACGTGCCGACCATTGGTTCAGCTATTACAACGAAGCCAAACATCTGCCGTTCAACCTTACCCTGCTGCAGGATATGGACATCACCACCTCCCCAGCCAAGACCAGCGTCAAGTACGCGGCTAACGGTTCACCCTCAGATGGTTATATGTGGGTATCAAAGAGTACGGACGGAACAGGATGGGTGCAACTCGATTTCAAGGAGCCATACCAGATCAGCCGATACGTGGTGCGCCATGCTGAGGCGGGCGGATTGGAGCCGGAACTCAATAGCCGCGACTTTACTGTTGAGGTCAGTCTTGACGGTGAGACATGGACTACAGTAGGTACTCATACAGACAATACCGATGCAGTAACCGATGCAGCCATTACCCCGGTAGAAGCACAATACGTCCGGATAAACGTCACTGCCGGTGGCTCAGACGGTATCGTCCGCATTGGCGACATCGAGATTTACGGTTCACACTAAAATCAAAAACAAAGATGATGAGACATTACCTGATTCAAGCAATAGCATTGCTATTATCCATTGCATGCACAACTGCTACAGCTCAGTCTGTAAAACTTCCCGATCCGAATATGAAGCGAAGCACATTAAGCGTGATGGAAACATTCAAGGAGCGTAAGAGCGACCGTGCCTTCAGTCAGAAGGACATAGACAGCCAGACGCTGAGTGACCTGCTATGGTGCGCACAAGGCAAGAACCGCGAGGACGGTAAGCTGACTACCCCTACCTGCCGCAACTGGCAGGAAATCCGCCTATATGTGTTTGATAGCAAGGGCGTTTCGCTGTACAACCCACAAAAGCATACACTTACATCCGTAGCAAAGGGCGACAACCGCGGATTGATAGCCGGAGGCCAGAACTGGGCTGCCGATGCACCCGTATGCCTGGTACTGGTTGCCGACCTGGACAAGCCTAAGAGTTACGACGTAAGATCACAGAGAATGGCTGCAGTGGATGTGGGCATCTGTTCACAGAACATCTCCCTGGCCTGTGCAGCATTCGGACTGGCTACAGTACCACGTGCCACCATGGACATCAAGTCTATCTGCCAACTGCTGAATCTTACAGAAAACCAGTTGCCTCTCATCAATAACCCCGTTGGTTATCCTGCCGGGAAATAGGAGCATATAGGAAACGTTAGGAATTAAGCCTGAATCCGTTGGGTTTGCACGCTTCAAACTACCCGGATTCAGGCTTAATTCCTCTTGAGCCGATAAGGGGACTCGAACCCCTGACCCACGCATTACGAATGCGTTGCTCTACCAACTGAGCCATATCGGCCAATTCGAATGCAAAGGTAAGTCTTTTTTCCAAATTAGGGAAATTATACAAGCCTTTTTTCGGTAAAGTGTACAGAAATAAGTAAATTTGCAGCCACATTTCAGGATTAGATTTATGAACAAAGGCAAAAAGAGCATTATAGCAGGTTTCTTCCTGGCAATTCTGACTGCCGGACTGGTGACGGTTTCAGCTTTTATGGGCACAACGAAACGGAATGCAGACGATACCATTATATATATAGATAATGATGATACGCGCGACAGTGTATGGCAAAAAACCGGACTGGGGTGGAGAGGAAATATGCTGAATCTGGTACTTCCGTTTAAGAAAGTAAGAACCGGTCGCTATGATGTAGGACAGGACATCCCTACCCTGACACTCTACCGCAAACTGCGGAACGGTCAACAGGATCCCATACATCTTACCATCCCTACCAGCCGCACAATAGAAAAACTGGCCGGAACACTATCCAGGAAACTCATGCTGGACAGTCTGACGTTGGTGAATGCCTTTCGAGATGAGGAAATCTGCCGTCAGGCCGGGTACAACACAGCCACACTGCCTGCTATGTTCATACCAAACACCTACGAGGTATACTGGGATATCTCTTTAGAAGGACTGGTACGACGAATGCAGAAGGAAAACAAGGCATTCTGGAATACAGAACGGGAAGAGAAAGCGAAAGCGCTAAACATGAGTCACGAGGAAATCTGCACGCTGGCCAGCATTGTGGACGAAGAGACGGCTAACGATGCAGAGAAACCGACCATTGCAGGTCTGTATCTGAACCGTCTGAAGAAGGGTATGCCCCTACAAGCCGACCCGACAGTAAAGTATGCAGTAGGAGATTTCAGCTTGAGACGTATCACTGGCGAACACCTGAAAAAGGAAAGCCCCTATAACACATATCTGAACACAGGATTGCCACCAGGCCCCATACGCATTGCCAGCATAGCCGGGTTGGATGCGGTACTGAATCACCAGCACCATAACTACCTGTACATGTGTGCTAAAGCGGATTTCTCAGGCACACATGAGTTTGCCGCCACCTTCAGTGAACACAAGAAGAATGCCCGTAAATACATAAGGGCACTGAATGCAAGGAACATTCATTAGGCGCGGTCGCTGTCAGTTATCATGCTGCGAATACGCGAGGAGAGGGCCTTGTTGGCAATAAGATCTTCAATATTCACATGCATACGATACCCCCAATAGTGATGAGGATTGGCCGGTACATTGATACGCTCAGCATCAGCATCAGGCAAACGGACTTCCTCGTCAATAGACAACCAATCCTGCAAACTGATCAGGCAGAGCATGGAAGGACAGGCCAGATGGCGGGTTACAACCTCCTGACAAAGATCGCCGGAAATCTGCTGGGGAGCAAAACCGTGGTGCTGCAGCACCTGATTGTAATATCGTTGGGCACGCTGGTAATCTTCTTGCCACCAACCACGCAACGTGGGCATATCGTGGGTAAAGATTGTAGCCACGCTACGGTATGGATTGTCCTCAAGACGGGCAAATGTCTGACCGAAAACCTTGGGCATAGTCTGAATTTCAAGGGAGAGGATCTTCAGATTATCCAATACAGGCTTAACGCATGAGGGAACCATTCCCAAATCCTCGGCACAGACAAGCATACGTGTACTCTGTACAAGGGTTGGCAGTTTCTTCATAGCCTGAGCGTACCAGAAGTCATTATGACGATGATAGAAATAATCCTCGTAAAGTTCATTGAAAGCCTGCTGTTCCTGGGGCGTAAGGGCCTGAAACACACTGTTCTTTTGGACGGCAATACGGGGATGCAGCAGCTCAGGATGCTCGGCATCGGGCACAAACAGGACATTATCAATGAGATGATACAACCCCTCACGCACATCAGAAGAGGGTCTGACAGACGGCATGGAGAAATACTCCTCTACCATACGCTGGGTAGCAAACTGAGGCTTAAGATCATATGTTCCGTCACCACGTTCATCAAGGAATCTGGATGCCACCTTTTCTGCCTTGGAACCGAAGACCTGCGTCAATATCTCATCTGTAATATAAGGACGCGTAAAGAAATCATAGCGGTAGCATAGTCCGAACTCCTCAATCTCCGTTGCACTCAGGGGAAGAGATGGAGCGAAATAACCTATAAGTCCGTGTATGCTATGGCTGGGAATCTGCCAAATTCGGAAGAAACCCAACACATGGTCTATACGGTAAGCATCAAAGAAATCTGCCATTTTCTGGAAACGGCGCACCCACCATTGATAACCGTCCTGTGCCATACGGGTCCAGTTATATGTAGGGAAACCCCAGTTCTGCCCGTTGACACTGAAGTCATCTGGCGGAGCTCCGGCCTGGCTGTTCATATTGAAGTAATAAGGTTCAATCCATGCTTCTACGCTATAACGGCTGATACCTATAGGGATATCACCCTTCAAAACAACCCTGTGTCGGTGTGCGTATTCTGATATAGCGGAGAGCTGGTTATGAAGCAGATACTGTATATACATATAATAACCTGCCTCAGCAGCATGCTGGCGTACCAGGGAGAGCACCTCTGCCTGGTTGTATGTACTGTACTGCGGCCATCCGCCGAAGTCAGCGGAATGATAGCGGTCGCGCAACAGGCAGAAGGCGCAGTAAGGATTCAGCCAATCGGCATTCTTGTGACAGAAGGAGAGATAGTCTTCATCAGTAGTCAGTGTTTCGGCTTGTTGCCGGTACAGACGCTTTAGGTACTGATGCTTAAGTGCATTTACACGGACATACTGCAGTTGGGAGGATACATTCAGTTCAACCCTATCCTGTTCATACTTCTTCATGAAGGCATCATCTGCAATGGGTGGAAGCTGACGCAAATCCACATACATCGGATGAAGGGCAAAGATGCTGATACTGTTATAGGGATAGCTGTCAGCATCCGTGCCCGTCTGGGTGGTATCATAAACGGGCAATAGCTGGATGATATGCATGCCTGTCTGACTGGCCCAATCGACCATGGCACGTAAATCTCCGAAATCTCCCACGCCCTGACTGCCTGCAGTACGCAGAGAGAACACCGGTATAACCACACCGGCTATTCTCCACCAGCCTTCGCTCAAATGCAGGTTATTATCACTCATAACAATAACCCGGCCCGACTCAATACCATAGGCGGGAGTCTTACGGTTATCTCCCTCTTCCCACTTGACAAGTTTTCCGGAAGCTTCGTCCAGGACAACATACTTGTATTCGAATGGAGCATAAATGCCTTCTGCGCTAATGGAGATTCCCCACTCATTGATACCTATACGAGTCATACGTAGGGCATAACATGGTTTCCAAGCACCTAACTGGGGGATACTGCCCGTTAGGGCCAGAATTTGTCCAGAACGTAACTGAGGGGCCTGAATACGGAAGACAATTGTCTTGTCATAATAGGCAAAAGGAGTACTGCCGGATGGTTGGCTACCGTTACAATGTGTATAAGCAGAGCTGTACATATGGTTACAGAAGGGAACGTCACGCCATGAATCCGAGAAGATAAAAACTTTGCTTGAGGATGCATTGAAAGTACGGGGAACAAGGTCCCACTCACGGCGCAGGATAACATCTCCCTCATATATTATATATTGGTACGTGAACGACTGCGTATCTGTATTATTGTAAAAGGCTTCTCCCTTCCATATGAGTCCGTCCTGGGTATCCAGATGAACCAGTTCTGTAATATCTCTGCCGTTCTTACAACGGCGGGTTATCTGAACACAGACCTGCTGACCCCATTCTGTATGGTATTCTACTGAAAAATGTAATTTCATAGGCTATTTTAATCTGATTTCAGACAAAAATATGAGAAAAACAGGAAAAAAACAAAGCAAATCTAAAAAAAAAGCATCTAAAGCTTGGCTAAATGATAAAATGAGAGTACCTTTGCCATAGAGAGATGAGATAAAAACACCGCACTGGACTGATCGGGAATCTCATCAATAAAATTTTGAAACCGAGAACGCTTCGCATGCTAATGGCGGGCCACGCCCTTGTAAAAGGGTAACCTCAGAGTCGGTGGATTACAAAGGCGGCGAGCACTCAAAACTTGTTCTTTAGGAGTTTCATCACATCACCAGTGCGGTTTATATAATGAAGCGTGCCTCCCTTTACAGAGAGGCACGCTTTTTTGTAAATCTCAGAGAGGACTGAAATTACTTGACCTTAGCTACGATAGCCTTGAAAGCTTCGGGGTGGTTAACAGCAAGGTCAGCGAGCACCTTACGGTTAATCTCTATACCAGCCTTGTGCAAAAGCCCCATCAACTGAGAATAGCTCAAGCCCTCCATACGAGCGGCAGCGTTAATACGCTGTATCCACAAAGCACGGAAGTTACGCTTCTTGTTGCGACGATCGCGGAAAGCGTAAGTAAGGCCCTTCTCCCAAGTGTTTTTTGCAACAGTCCAAACATTCTTACGGGCACCAAAGTAACCTCTGGTAAGGCCCAGGATTTTCTTTCTCTTAGCTCTTGAAGCTACATGATTTACTGATCTTGGCATAATTTTTTTCTTTTTGAACGTTAGCGCCGTCTATCTATGGACGAACTTTGTGCTAAACATTCGGTTAATAACTAAAGTTAAAAACTGCGTCTTGACTATTGGTTTAACGCATACACAGGAGGTCACGTACCTGCTTCATGTTCTCAGTTACAACAATTGCACTGTGATCCAGGTTTCTCTTCTGCTTCTTTGTTTTCTTTGTCAAGATGTGGCTATGGTATGCGTGATGACGCTTTACCTTGCCGGTACCGGTGAGCACGAATCTCTTCTTTGCGCCGGAATTAGTCTTTACTTTTGGCATAATTGTTAAATTGTTTATATTAATTATTATTAATAGATGTGGCAACGCATATACCAGGGCGTTACGCACTATCCTTTTCTTCTCTTAATCGTCGAAATCCTCACCCTCAACCTTAGGACCTGTATATTCCTTGCGAGCTTTCTGCTGGGGAGCCTTCTTCTCGCGAGGCTTCTCGACATTCAACTCCTGTGCAGTACTCTCAAGCACCTTCTTAGCCTGAGCCGGCTGTTTCTTGGGAGCGATGAACATAATCATACGCTTACCCTCCAACTGAGGCATCTGCTCTACCTTACCATATTCCTCCAGGTCGGCAGCGAAACGGAGTAACAACACTTCTCCCTGCTCCTTGAAAAGAATACTACGTCCCTTGAAGAAAACATAGGCCTTGACCTTGTCTCCATCAGAGAGGAATCCCTGGGCATGCTTGAGTTTGAAATTGTAATCATGGTCGTCGGTCTGAGGTCCGAAACGAATTTCCTTCACTTCTACCTTCACCTGCTTGGCTTTAATCTCCTTCTGATGTTTCTTCTGCTGATAGAGGAACTTACTGTAATCAATCAGACGACAGACAGGAGGTTCGGCATTTGGTGAAATCTCAACCAGATCAACTCCTTTCTGTTCAGCCATCTGAATAGCCTTATAAGTAGGTAGAACCGTTGATTCGATACCATCTCCGACAATACGAACTTCACGAGCACGAATCTGTTCGTTGACTCGATACTGCTGTTTTGGGTTGTCTTTTTTCATTAATTATTTTAAATCGGGTGCAAAATTACGAATTTTCCGTCATTTGACGCACCAATTCGTTAATTTTCTTTGCAAAATCTTCAAATTTTACTGTTCCTTGCTCTCCACCACCCTGCTGACGATAGCTTACAGTACCTTCAGCCTGCTCTTTTTCGCCGACAATAATCATATAAGGAATATGCTTCATTTCATTATCGCGGATCTTACGTCCGATCTTCTCGTTACGGTCATCAATATATGAACGGACTTCCTGGCTGTCAAAGTATTCCTTAACCTGCTGGGCATACTCCACATACTTCTCGCTTACAGGCAGTATAGCCACTTGGTCAGGTGTTAGCCACAACGGAAAATGACCAGCTGTATGTTCGATAAGTACAGCACAGAAACGCTCCATACTGCCGAAGGGTGCACGATGAATCATAACGGGGCGATGCTTGGCATTGTCCTCACCGATGTATTCGAGTTGGAAGCGCTGTGGCAACTGATAATCCACCTGAATGGTACCCAACTGCCAGCGACGCCCGATTGCATCCTTTACCATGAAGTCAAGCTTGGGACCATAGAAGGCTGCTTCACCCAACTCTGTCTTTGCTTTCATACCCTTCTCGGCACAGGCATCAATAATAGCTTGCTCAGCTGTGGCCCAATCTTCGTCGCTGCCGATATACTTCTCTGTATCCTGAGGATCGCGTAGGGAAATCTGCACCTCAACACTCTCCTCCTTGAAGTCAAAGATACGGAACACATGCTGAATAATCTCCATCACCTTAATAAACTCATCCTTAACCTGATCAGGACGGCAGAAGATATGCGCATCATCCTGGGTAAAGCAACGGACACGGGTCAGTCCATGCAGTTCACCACTCTGCTCATAACGGTAAACAGTACCGAACTCTGCACAACGGAAAGGAAGGTCGCGGTAGCTGCGGGGCTTATTGGCATATATCTCACAGTGGTGAGGACAGTTCATGGGTTTGAGCAAGTACTCTTCACCTTCCTCGGGAGTTTGTATAGGCTGGAAACTGTCCTTTCCATAATGATCCCAGTGTCCAGAGGTCTGATAAAGGTTCTTACCACCGATATTGGGAGTGATAACCTCCTGATAGCCATATTTCTTCTGGATGCGTCGCAGCATATCCTGAAGACGCAGACGCATATCAGTACCCTTGGGCAGCCAGATGGGCAAGCCCTTTCCCACACGTTCAGAGAACATAAAGAGTTCCATCTCCTTACCGATTTTACGGTGATCACGCTTCTTAGCCTCCTCCAGAACAACAAGATATTCATCCAGCATCTTCTTTTTGGGGAAAGAGATACCGTAGAGACGCTGCATCTGATCCTTAGTAGCATCACCACGCCAGAATGCACCCGCCACACTCATCAGCTTAACAGCCTTGATAATACCTGTAGAAACAATATGGGGACCCTTACACAAATCAGTAAAACTTCCCTGTGTATAGGTGGTGATAGTTCCGTCTTCCAAATCCTGCTCAATGTGCTCACACTTGTAAGTCTGACCGCCTGCAGCAAAGAACTTCAGGCTGTCGGCCTTGCTGATTTCCTTACGAATAACAGGCTCATCCTTACGTGCCAGTTCAATCATTTTATCCTCAATCTGCTTGAAATCACCCTCCTTAATCATCTCGCCGCCAGGTAGCAGAACATCATAGAAGAAACCATTCTCTACGGCAGGACCGAAGCCGAACTGAATACCTGGATATAACTCCTGCAATGCCTCAGCCAGCAAGTGGGCACTGGTATGCCAGAAGGCATGCTTGCCTTCCTCGTCATCGAACTTGTACAAAACAACCTTAGCATCCTGGCTGATGGGGCGGTTCAACTCCACCGTTTCACCGTTTACACCGCAGGCAACAACATCTTGTGCCAAACGTGAAGAGATGCTCTCTGCAATCTGAAGACCAGTTACGCCAGCCTCATACTCGCGTACTGAACCGTCAGGAAAAGTAATCTTAATCATATATCGTTGTATTTTGTTATTCGGTCAAAATGAGCTGCAAATTTAAATATAATATGTTAAAACAGAAAAAAGTAAGTTAAAAGTTTTCATCAATTTGGATGTTTTTTCATTATTCAACCTGTTTTTTCTCATTAGAGTACTTCTTAATCAGGTTATAGGCAGAATACAAACCATATTCGCCGGCCTGACTAAGGTCACTGAGCCCCTCTGACAATTTACCGCAGAGAATATAGGCAACTCCACGGCTATAGTATGCATCGGGGAAGTGGGAATCCAGTTCGATCGCCTTGGTGAAAGCGTTTACAGCTCCCGTATAGTCAGCCAGTTTTATCATCATACATCCCAGGTTATAATGCAAGTACGGAGATTGCGGCAAGATATCCAGTGCACGGTTGTAATCCTGCATCACCATAAGATAGCCCAATCGCAAGTCAGCTGCCTGAGCCGTTGTGCTGGTCACCTCCAGTTGCGCATACCTGCACTGGGCTCTGAGCATCAGGGAGAATACATCATCTCCGTATTTCAGCACATAGGTATCCATATCGGCTATACCGTTCTCAAAGTCCCTTACATGATAATAATCCAGCGCCCGTTTGAACAGCAGCTCCCTGACCATGCCCTTGGCCTCGATGGCCGACGTCGTCTCAGCAATAGAGGCCAGATGAGTCTCAAGCTGAGCTGTCGTCATATTCCCCTCTTCACATGTAAGATATAATGTTGAGGGCAGAACTGAACGGGTATTCAGTTTGTCCAATTCCCGGCTGTAGGCCACATATAACCTGACATCTGACTGAAGCTTGTAATAGGTAAAGATGTACAGAGGCTCTGGTTTAAGGTCAGCCTGCCTGTTCTGAACCTTGCCGCGATATTCGCTTACATACTGGTTGTCCGTCTCATGGATATCCTCCTCCACCAGTTTGTCATAGTCTTCAATATTATGCTGGCTCATCTTACGGGTCTTACCGGAACTCTTGTAGGTTCCAGTAGTCACAGCCATATGAGCTTGAAGAATTTTGAACTCATCCCGCTCAGCCCCATAGACATCACCGACTTTTCTTCGTATCTCGGCACGCTTGCGGTAGCCTTCCCAAAACTCGGGGTAATCTTTTATAACGGCACTGATATCCCTGATAGCCCCCTTGTAGTCACCTACATTA
>Ga0326514_10002238_pt1 | contig 12373 bp, 8 predicted proteins | sample 3_2548_0518_D_FD_203653 | JGI IMG/M metagenome (GOLD analysis project Ga0326514, IMG submission 203653) | Bovine rumen microbial communities from UC Davis, California, United States - 3_2548_0518 | ecosystem: Host-associated > Mammals > Digestive system > Stomach > Rumen | place: USA: California... | reverse complement strand
AATCAGTGCAGAAATTTATAATGACGCCTTCTATTCCCTCACCGTTTTCGAGCGAGGTTACAATGACCGTATAAGTGCATTTTGAAGGATCTTCAGACTCACTTACGGATGATGATTTCGATGCACAGCATGTAAGACAGCCAAGCGTCATTACCAATGCAAAAAATACGCAAAGATTCCTGATCAGTTTTCTCATTCCCATGTTCTTCCCATTAAGATTTCTCGTGATGCCATTATCTTATCACATGGCTGATTTTGTGTTCCCGGAATACAAAAAAGGTTACCTCAAAAACGAGATAACCTTTGTAATCTGGTTGCGGAGGCGGGACTCGAACCACACGACCTCCGGGTTATGAGCCCGGCAAGCTACCAACTGCTCCACTCCGCGATATCAATCGCCGCACTTAAAAGGAATAAATGGTGCTCGTGACCGGACTTGAACCGGTACGGATTTTACTCCGACGGATTTTAAGTCCGTTGCGTCTGCCAATTCCGCCACACGAGCCTATCCGTAAGTGCGTGAACAATATTAACATCAGGAATGTTCAAAGTCAAGGCACAATATTCACCTCATAAAGTTTATAAAAGACAAGAAATCGTAACATAAATATTATTGATTGAGAATTCATTAACGATAAAATAGCATATATATTTATTTATAAAGGAGATTAGACTTATGCCTAACGATCCTGATAAGTTTAACAACTTTAACGGTATGAACAACTCTGACAATCAGGATGATTTTATCGATTCCTCTTTTGCAGTACAGTTCAAACCCGGCGACAAGACTGAATCCATCGCCGACAAACTCAAGGAGAGCAAAGAGAACCTTGAGAAGAAAAACAGTTCTTTCAACAACGGATTCAAGGACGAGTTCGATGATTTTGAATTTGATTCATCCATATCTGCATTCAAGCCTTTCAAAGCACCTGATGAGCCCGCTGCTCCCGTAAAGGAAGAACCCAAGCCGGAAGTTCCGAAGGCAGAAGCACCTAAGTCTACGGTTTCCACAGAACCTGCCTTTCCTAAGGATGGCGGCACATTCGATAAGCCGTTATCCACTGCCAAGGCACCGGAACCTGCCAAGAATGCTATTCCTAAGTTCGACGATCTTGATGAAGCACTCGACAAGTACGAAGCAAGACAGGCTAACGAGAGGATCTTCAAGTCCGGCAATGGCCTCGACTTCGCTACTTCAGAACACGACAAGAAAACAAGTCCTTTCCTTAACGCAGAAAAGCCTGACATCCCTGCACCCAATGGTGTGGATATCCCCAGAGCAGAAGCTCCCAAAGCACCTGCAGCACAGCCCGCAGGATTCAGACCTTATCCTTCTGCCAACAAGACCGAATTATTCAATACACCTACTCAGAATGCTAAGGCTGCACAGGAAGCAGAGAAAGCTGCAGATCAGGCATCTAAGGCAGAAGCAGTTAAGCCCGCTGAGCCCGCTAAGCCGGCATCGCCTTTCACTTCGGCAAAGCCTGCTGAACACGCTAAACCGGCAGAGCCTGCAAAGCCTGTAAATTCCGCAGCAAGTGTTATCCCTGAGACAAGAGCAGACATGTTCAAGCAGGATGCTTCAGCTTCTCAGGCAAAGCCTGCTGAACCTGTTAAGCCTTCTGAGCCTGTTAAGGCTGCAGAACCCGTTAAGCCTGTTGAACATGCAAGACCTGTTCCTCCGGCAACTGCAAAAGCAGCTGAACCCGCAAAGCAGTCAAATACAGCAGCCGCAGCAGCTGCAGCTTCAATCACCGCAGCCGCCGCTTCAGCTTCAGCAGCAGCAAAAGCATCACAGGCATCCGCAGCAAAAGCTGCCGAACCTGCTAAGCCTGCAAAGTCTTTCGAACCCGTAAAGGCACCTGCTGAGACAGAAACGCCTCACAGACCTGCAGCTTCTGCAAAACCGAAGGAAGCACCCACTCCTGCACAGGCTAAATCTGCTCCGGCACCGGCACCTGCTCCAGCACAGGCTAAACCTGCTCCGGCTCCTGCACCCGCACCCGCTCCTGCTACAACAGGACACAGACCGGGCATATCAAGCAAGCCTGCAGCAGCTCCACAGGCAGCTGACAATTCACCGTTCGAACCTAAGGGCAAGCAGCCCGTTCAGGCAACAAGAGGCGTTGCAAATGGTGCTCCGGCTAACTCACATAACAACAAGACAATAACACCTGTCAGCACTGTTAAGACCAAGAAGAAAAAGAAGGAACCGAAGGCTACAAAGGATCCCGGACTTGCAGGACTTATCACATTCCTTGCAATTATCGTCGTAGCAATCGGAGTACTCTTAGTATTGAATAACACTTCAACCATCAAGGATCTCTTTGGTAAGAAACCCGTTGAGACAATTACTACTGAAGCTACTACAACTGCTGCCATCGAACCTTCCAAGGAAGAGACAGAAGTTACTACAACAGTTACAGAGACGACAACAGAAGCTACAACTGCTGCCACTACAACTGAGGCAACAACTGCCGAGACTACCGAAGCTACTACAACTACAACAACAGAAGAAACAACCACTGAGGCTACTACAACCACAGAGGAAGAGACAACAACTACTGAAGAAGAAACAACGACTACAGAACCTGCTAAGACAAGACAGACAACTTCCAACACTGTTGAAGGTTCAAGCATCAACGACTTCAGTACAAAGATCACAAACTTTGCTCCTACAGAGGATGGTTTCAAGTTCGACATCGAGTTGAAGAACAAGAGCAACTGCACTGCTAACCTTCCCAAGTCTCTCTACGGTCTTGATATCAAGCTCTTCTGCGATCAGTCGATCACTGAAGTTACTTCTGATGGCATGACATTCACCGGTGACGGAACATCATTCAGAGGCACACCTAACGAGATCGCAGTAGCAGGCGGCGAGACATATATCTTCACCGTTTATGTAACCACAAGTTCTTATGTAACACAGTATGGTTACAACTACGCTTACTTCGACTGGGTCAAGTAATCGATAATTCAGTAACAACGAAAGACGCTCCCGGTTTTCCGAGAGCGTCTTTTTTATTTGCTTGTTTTTAGTTTTTACTGCTCGCCTTTGATAGTATCGAAAACGAACTTGCCTCTTCTGAAATCGATCTTGAGGCTTACGACATCCTTGAGCGCGCCTGTAAGGAACATGTCAGAGAGTGCATCTTCAACATTAGTCCTGATGGCCTTGCGCAAAGGTCTTGCACCATACTTCTCGTCGTATCCGAGCTCTGCAAGTCTGTCACCTGCAGCCTTGGTCATGGTGCACTTGATGTGCTTGTCATCGAGCGCCTGGAATACATCCTTGATCATGATGTTAACGATCTGTCGGATCTCCTCAGGCTTCAAAGACTTAAAGATTATCGTCTCATCAACACGGTTAAGGAACTCAGGACGGAATGTCTCCTTGAGTGCGCTCTGGACGTGCTGTTCCATAGCTTCGTGAGTCTCATTAAAGAAACCGATAGTAGCAGCCTTTGCAGAGCTTCCTGCGTTGGATGTCATGATGATGATGCAGTTTTCGAAGTTAACGTGCAATCCGTGGCTGTCTGTGAGGACACCGTCATCAAGCATCTGCAAAAGAAGATTGAATACATCAGGGTGAGCCTTCTCGATCTCGTCGAAAAGGATTACCGAGTAAGGCTTTCTTCTTACCTGCTCAGTGAGCTGTCCGGCATCATCGAATCCGACATATCCCGGAGGAGAACCGATAAGCTTGGATACTGAGTGAGGTTCCATATACTCGGACATATCGATCCTGATGAGAGCCTCTTCAGTATCGAACATGACCTCAGCAAGAGCCTTAACGAGCTCCGTCTTACCTACACCTGTAGGTCCGACGAATATGAATGATGTCGGCTTATGCTTTTTAGTAAAGCCGGCTCTTGTACGTCTTACTGCACTTGCAACAGCGTGTACGGCCTCTTCCTGACCGATGACGCGCTTATGAAGTCTCTCTTCAAGATTGTTGAGCTTCTCAGTCTCAGTCTCGGAGATGGACTTAAGCGGAATGCCAGTCCACATCTCGACAACGCGCGCAATATCCTCAACCTGAATAGGATCAGGTGCGATGTCGCTCTCGAGCTGGTCGAGCTCATTCTGGAGTTTATCAGCCTTTGCCTTGAGCTCAGCTGCCTTCTCGTAATCAGCTTCACGCTCTTCAGGAGAAGAACTCTCCATTGAGTCTATCTGCATCTGATGCTCACGCTTAGCCTTTTCGAGGGCCTTTTTGGTATTGGCAAGCTTAACAAGCTTAACGTTTTTGAGGTTTGCTGCAGAACCTGCCTCATCGATAAGGTCGATGGCCTTATCCGGAAGGTATCTGTCAGTGATGTATCTCTTGGATGCCTTAACGGCAAACTCGATTACTTCATCAGAATATGTGACGTTGTGGTGCTTCTCGTAGTAATCCTTGATACCCTTTAAGATCTCAATGGACATCTCTACGGAAGGCTCATCGAGCATAACCTTCTGGAAACGTCTCTCCAGAGCCGAATCCTTCTCGATACGCTTATATTCAGCAGTTGTGGTTGAACCCAGAATACGGAGCTCACCTCTTGCCAGAGCAGGCTTTAAAATGTTTGCCGCATTGGTTGAACCTTCTGCATCGCCTGCACCGATTATCGTATGGAGCTCATCGATAACAAGGATGATGTTCTCAGCCTTTATAGCTTCATTGATTACACCCTTGATACGGCTCTCAAACTGACCTCTGAACTGTGTTCCTGCAACCATTGCAGGAAGATCGAGCTGCCAGACCTGCATGTTAAGGAGCTTCTCAGGAACCGAACCCTCGACGATCTTAACTGCAAGACCCTGTGCAACGGCTGTCTTACCTACACCAGGGGCACCGATAAGAACAGGATTGTTCTTGGAACGCCTGTTAAGGATCTGGATACATCTCTCGATCTCTTTGTCACGGCCGATAATGCGGTCGATCTTGCCTTCTGCGGCACGCTCAGTAAGGTTTGTACCGAATTCATTGAGGTACTTGAGACGCTGCTTGCCTCTAACCTTTCTGGGATCCTTGCTTGCCTTTCCGTCCTGGGAACCGTCACCGGCTTCACTGCCGGGTCTTCTTCCGAAGAGAGAACCGAAGATGTTATTCTTCTCCTCAGCTTCAGATGACTTGTCATCCTTCGTATCATCAGGATCAGCAATGTTTACGGGAGTTGAATCCTCATCGAATTCGTATGTCTCATCATCATCGTCAAAAGATGAACCGCCAAAATCATCGCCGGCTGCAAGAGACTTAAGAAAGTCCGTAGGATCAGCTGAAAAACCGTTCTGTGAAACAAGCTCTTCGAGCCTGTCGCTCATCTCTTCAATGTTATCCGCATTGATTCCTGTTGCCTTGAACATATCGGTAACACCCGATATACCTGATTCATAGGCACACTTAAGGCAGAAACCCTCGTCAATTCTCTGGCCGTTCTCATAGCGACTCGTGAAGACGATAGCATGCCTCTTTTTACAAATACTACAAATTGCCATTACTCTTCTCCGTTATTATCTATATCTTCCCTTATCCTGCGTCTTACCCTGGGACCGGTAAGAATGTCGTATTGTTCTTCCTCGAGCCTTGCCGTGTCGATAAACGCAGAGATATCCTTATACTGACCGTTCTTTTTGGCCCTCTCAAGTATGGGCTTTAAGAACTGTCCCGTATAAGATTTCTTACATTTAGCAATCTCCTCAGGCGTACCGGAAGCAACTATCTCACCGCCTCCGTCACCGCTCTCGGGACCCAGATCGATTATATGATCTGCTGTCTTTATGACATCCAGATTGTGCTCGATTACGACCACAGTGTTCTTATTTTCGGTTAGGCGTTCTAAAATGTCAACCAATTTATGGACGTCAGCAACATGCAGACCGGTCGTCGGCTCATCTAATACATATATCGTTTTTCCAGTAGATCTTCTCGACAATTCCGAGGCAAGTTTGATTCTTTGTGCTTCACCGCCCGACAATGTCGTGGAAGGCTGTCCGAGCTTGATATAGCCAAGACCTACGTCCTGAAGCGTCCTTACCTTCTTATAGATCGTCGGATGGTTCTTGAAGAACTCACAGGCCTCATCAACGGACATCTCGAGAACATCGGAGATATTCTTGCCGTTGTATCTTACTTCCAAAGTCTCACGGTTATATCTCTTACCCTTACAGACGTCACATGTGACGTAGATATCGGGAAGGAAATGCATCTCGATCTTGTTAACGCCGTCTCCCGCGCAGGCTTCGCATCTGCCGCCCTTTGTGTTAAACGAGAACCTTCCTGCCTTATATCCTCTCTGCTTCGCGTCAGGTGTCTCTGCAAAGAGCTTACGGATCAGATCGAAAAGTCCGATATACGTCGCCGGATTACTCCTCGGAGTCCTTCCTATGGGGCTCTGGTCGATGCATATGATCTTATCGAGGTTAGAATAGCCCGTTATCCTGTCGCACTTCAGACGTATCTTACGCGAGCCGTTAAGCTCGTGTGAGAGATACGGAACCAGAGTCGAATTGATAAGAGATGACTTTCCTGATCCGGATACGCCCGTAATGACCGTAAAAAGACCGATTGGGATCGATACGTCGATATTCTTAAGGTTATTTACGTGTGCGCCTGAGATTTTGAGCATCTTCTTGGGATCGATCTTTCTTCTGTTCATCGGAACGGGAATGAACTTCTCGCCTGACAGATACTGTCCCGTAATAGAGTTCTTTTCCGAGATGATGTCTTCAACGGAACCCTGTGCTACGACCTGACCTCCGAACGAACCTGCACCCGGGCCGATATCAATGATGTGGTCAGCGGCGCGCATCGTATCTTCATCGTGCTCAACGACGAGGATTGAATTGCCCAGATCCCTGAGCTTAAACAAAGTCTTTATAAGTTTATCGTTATCTCTCTGGTGAAGACCGATCGAAGGCTCATCAAGAACGTAAAGCACGCCCTGGAGGCCTGCACCGATCTGTGTGGCAAGTCTTATTCTCTGTGCCTCACCGCCTGAAAGAGTCGCAGACGATCTGGAGAGCGTCATGTAATCCAGTCCTACATCGTACAGGAACTCAAGTCTTGATCTGACCTCTCTTAAGATTGGAGCAGCGATCTCCGAGTTCTTGCCCTTGAGCTTTAAATCCGTGAAGAACTCTCTCATGGACTTAACGGACATATCCGTAAGTTCGCTGATGTTAAGACCGCCCACCTTAACGGACAGGCTGTTCTTGTTAAGTCTGGCACCGTTGCAGACAGGACAGATATCGATGCTCATGTATTTCTCGTAAGAAGCTTTTGCCTCATCACTGCCGGATTCTCTCCAGCGTCTCATGACGCTCGGCACAACGCCTTCCCAGTCGGAATAGTAATCACCGCTTCTGGGATAGAGGGAATTCCTTGTATCGACCTTCAGCATCTCTCCGCCGTTACCGTAGAGAATTATGTTCTTAACGTTCTCGGGGAGCTTGTAATATGGCGTATCAAGCGAGAATTTATACTTCTTGGCAAGCGCTTCGATAAAGCATCTTCCCCAGCTCTTCGGATCGTCGAAATTCCAGCCTGCAGTCCTCACCGCGCCTTCATTGAGGGAAAGCTTGGGATTGGTAACACAGAGCTCAGGGTCTACTGCCGTAAGCGTACCGATACCGGAACAGTTCGGGCATGCGCCTTCAGGGCTGTTAAATGAGAAGCTTCTCGTATTGATCTCGCCAAATGAAATGCCGCAGTCAGGGCACGCAAGATTCTGCGAGAAAAACTCCTCGCTCGTCTCGTATGTCTTCTCGCCCTTATCGTCAGTTGTCGCAGTCTGAAGCTCTACAAGCAGCAGTCCGTCAGAAAGCTTGAGAGCTGTCTCGCACGAATCGTACAATCTCGTTGTATTGGCTTCCTTGATAACAAGTCTGTCAACTACGACGGAGATCTCATGCTTGTTGTTCTTGTTGAGGCTGATCTCCTCATCGAGTTCATATGTGATACCGTCAACCTTTACCCTCGCATATCCGGACTTCCTGAAGCCCTCGAAAAGCTTTCCGAACTCACCCTTCTTACCCCTTACGACAGGCGCGTATATGATCGCTCTTGTGCCTTCTGGATAAACCTTGAGCTTGTCTATTATCTGGTCTATGCCCTGTGACTTGATGGGCTTGCCGCAGTTAGGACAGAAAGGCTCGCCGACTCTTGCATAAAGGAGTCTGAAATAGTCGTAAATCTCAGTAACTGTACCGACGGTGGATCTCGGGTTACTGACTGTCGATTTCTGATCAATGGAAATAGCCGGAGACAGACCTTCGATGCTGTCGAGATCAGGCTTGTCGAGCTGACCTAAGAACATTCTGGCATAAGAAGAAAGTGATTCAACATATCTTCTCTGTCCCTCAGCGTAGATCGTATCGAAAGCAAGTGAAGATTTACCGGAACCTGAAAGGCCTGTCAGCACGACCATCTTCCTTCTCGGAATGTCTATATCGATATTCTTGAGGTTATGCTCTCTGGCACCTCTGATCTTTATATATTTGTTCTCATCCATATCCGTTAATAGTCCTGTGTTAATAAAAAGACGGACATCAAGTAAGATGTTCGTCCTTCCTAATAAATTTGGTGACCCCAAGCGGATTCGAACCGCTGATTGCGCCGTGAGAGGGCGCCGTCTTAACCACTTGACCATGGGGCCTTGTTTGTTTGCCCGAGTATATTACCACAGGATTATTTTCTGCGCAAGTACACCGGGCGATATCAAACCAAGATAGTTTAATTCTGTCCTCATATCGGGATCAATTGTCCCAATATCAGATTATGTCATGCCTCTCTTCAGCAGGAACGTATGCTCTTCTCTTGTTCACGCACTTGAATGCAGGTCTCATGATACGTCCGCCGGAGACGAGTTCCTCGATCCTGTGAGCGCTCCAGCCAGCGATCCTTCCGCATGCAAACAGAGGAGTATAAAGCTCTGAAGGTATGCCGAGCATTGAATATACAAGGCCTGCATAGAAGTCAACGTTAGCGCATACGAGCTTATCGGACTTCTTGACTTCGTGGAATACATCAGGTGCAAGCTTTTCGACGAGCAGATAGAGATTATAAAGATCCATCTGTCCCTTCTCTTTTGCAAGAAGCTCAGCATACTTTCTGATAACGACAGTTCTGGGGTCGGACAAAGTATAAACAGCGTGTCCGATACCGTAGATAAGTCCGGACTTGTCGAAAGCCTTCTTGTTGATGATGTCAGCAAGATAAGAGCTGATGGCCTTCTCGTCTGTCCAGTCGTTTACATGCTCTCTGAGATCCTTCATCATGGCATAAGCTTTGTTGGATGCACCGCCGTGCTGGGGACCCTTAAGTGAACCTACAGCAGAAGCGATTACCGCATATGTATCAGAACCCGTAGAAGATACTGCATGAGTTACGAATGTTGAGTTGTTGCCGCCTCCGTGCTCAGCATGGAGAACGAGCATGAGGTCTAAAATCCTTGCTTCAAGCTCAGTGAACTTGCCGTCAGGTCTGATCATGTGAAGGATGTTCTGTGCTGTATTGTATTCGGCTATGGGAGCATGAATATAAAGGTCTCTGTGCTCGATGTAGTGTCTTCTTGCCATGTAACCGTAAGAGATGAGCACAGGGAATCTTGCGATGAGCTCAGTGCACTGTCTTACGACATTATTGATATCCGTTGAATCGGGATTATCGTCATATGAATAGAGAGCAAGAACTGATCTTGCAAGCTTGTTCATGATGTCCGGTGAAGGTGCCTTCATGATCATGTCTTCCGTAAATCCGTCAGGAAGAGGTCTTACATCAGACAAGAGCTGGTTGAACTCCTTAAGTTCTGAAGCAGTCGGAAGCTCACCTGTAAGAAGCAGGAATGCAGTCTCCTCATAACCGAATCTGTTCTGTGAGAAGAAACCGTTAACGAGATCTTTAACCTCATATCCCTGATAGAAAAGCTTACCCTCTACGGGAATCCTGTCGGCATCATCAACTATGTAACTCATGACCTCACCGACTTCGGTAAGACCTACGAGTACGCCGGTGCCGTCATTATTACGCAGACCGCGCTTAACATTGTACTTGGTGTACAATTCTGTATTAATATGCGATTTTACTTTTGCTACTTCAGCAAGCTTGCCGATAAGCTCTTTGTTCTGTTCGGATTCCATATTGACTGACTTCCTGTATGTTCACTTAGACTCGCGCCTATAATACCAGATATTATAAAGCTTTTCTTTTAATAGGAATTGCTCACGGTTTTACGAATAATTATGCATTAACAATGCGTTAATTGTTTAGTTCGTTAATAAAGACCGTCTTAAAGGAGCTTTGAGAGCTCAAAACCAATGAGCGAAGCCGCTACCGCAGCATTGAGTGATTCGGCTTTCCCCTTCATCGGGATCTTAACTAGTCTTTTGCATTTCTTCGTAGTCTCATCAGTAAGACCGTCACCCTCGTTACCTATGAAATAGGCGCACGGAAGCTTAAGGTCGCCTGCTCCCAGTTCATTACCCTTAAGATGCATTGCGAGCGTATCGATATTCTCCTTGTCGAAAAACTCAAAGCACTCATCCATCGTCTTTCTTACGACCGGTATGTGCCAGATCGATCCCATCGTCGCCCTGATGACTTTATCGTTATAAGGATCGCACGTCGTGGGGCTTACGATAACAGCAGTAAGTCCGAAAGCATCAGCCGTTCTGATCATCGTTCCGAGATTACCCGGATCCTGCGTATTCTCTAATACAACGTAGATGTCTTTGCCGTCAGCTTTTCTTGGGATATCAGATGAGATGAAGGGCTCTTTTATAATGAGTGCCACACCCTGCGGATTGACTGTCTGCGATATCTTCTTGAAAACATCTTTATTCAGCACCAAAGGCTCTATTCCCGGAGTGAATTTCTTTGCCCAGTTAAGCCTGTCCTCGGAGACGATCACTTCGACCGGAGTCTGGCCGCTCGCCAAAGCTTCTTCGCAGAGCCTCGTGCCTTCAAGATAGATAACGCCCTCTGATCTGGCATTATCTCTTTTGGTGAGCTTTGCGATGCGCTTCACATTCGGATTGTCGCGGCTGGTAATGATCATTACTGGGAAGTCTCCTTTTCGCGCTTGTATTATAACAGATTGAATGCGGAGTTACGGTTTTCGGATTCATAATAAAAAACTGCGCAGGAACTAAATCCTACGCAGTTGTTGAATTCGATTTGAACTAAGTTATCAGAGAGCTGCCTTAGCCTTCTCAACGAGAGAAGTAAAACCTGCTGCATCTGTAACTGCGATATCAGAAAGAACCTTACGGTCGAGCTCGATACCAGCCTTCTTGAGGCCGTTCATGAATCTGGAGTAGTTGATGTCGTTCAAACGGCAAGCAGCGTTGATACGAACGATCCAGAGTCTTCTGAACTCTCTCTTCTTATTTCTTCTGTCTCTGTAAGCATAGTTGCCGGACTTAAGAACCTGCTGGTTAGCAACCTTGAAAAGCTTGCTCTTATGACCCCAGTAACCCTTTGCTGCCTTTAAAATCTTATGATGACGCGCTCTTGTGCGGATTCCTCTTTTAACTCTTGACATTATCTTGTCCTCCTAAATTCTAAGCAATTAAGCGTAAGGGATCATCTTCTTGATGATTCTAGCGTTCTGATCTGAGCAAACCTGGTTGTGTCTGAGGTGTCTCATTCTCTTAGTAGGTCTCTTGCTCAAAATGTGGCTTCTGAAAGCCTGCTTATGGAGAACCTTACCGGTACCTGTAACCTTGAATCTCTTCTTTGAAGAAGTGTGTGTCTTCTGCTTGGGCATATTTCTATCCTCCTAAATTATTTTTTCTTTGCCGGTGACAGGTACATTACCATGTTCCTGCCTTCTATCTTCGGCGGTCTGTCTACTGAACCGTACTCGGTTACGCTGTCAGCGAAGTTATTCATAACTTCGAAGCCTTTGTTCTGGAAAGCCATCTCGCGGCCTCTGAATCTGATGTTAACCTTTACTCTGTCTCCTGCCGAAAGGAACTTAACAACCATCTTGCGCTTAACTTCGACATCGTGAACATCTGTTGTAAGCTTTAAGCCGACTTCCTTAAGTTCTGTCTCTTTCTGCTTCTTCTTTGCTTCCTTCTCTCTCTTGCTCTTTTCGAAAAGGAACTTGTTGTAATCCATGACTCTGCAAACAGGGTTGTCAGGATTAGGTGATATGCAGACGAGATCTAATTCAGCTTCTTCAGCGCTCTTAAGAGCCTCTTCGATTGACACAACGCCAACCATCTGTCCTTCTGCGTCAATAAGACGAACCTGAGGGAACTTGATAGCTCCGTTAATCATCTGAGTATCATTGGTCTTTGCGATGGTAGCCACCTCCTTAGTTAAGAATTCCGTAACCTAGCATAAAAAAAGAACGGATAAAATCCGTTCTCTCATAACTACCCT
>Ga0326514_10002237_pt1 | contig 12378 bp, 9 predicted proteins | sample 3_2548_0518_D_FD_203653 | JGI IMG/M metagenome (GOLD analysis project Ga0326514, IMG submission 203653) | Bovine rumen microbial communities from UC Davis, California, United States - 3_2548_0518 | ecosystem: Host-associated > Mammals > Digestive system > Stomach > Rumen | place: USA: California... | reverse complement strand
TCGACAGTCTGAAAGCTACAATCGGGCAGGGGCTTATAAATGTGCTCCTGCCGGTAGTGCGTGGCATAAACTTCGTTCTCGGAAAACTCACGACGCTTGCAAACGCTTTTAAGTCCTTCACGGAGCTTATCACCGGGAACAAGTCATCCGGGAGCGGAGGAGGCGGACTTGCAGAAGGCATGGGAGAACTGCCGGACGCAACGGTACCAGCAGCGGACGGGCTGGAAGGCGTGTCGGATGCTGCCGATGATGCTGCCGACGCTTCAACGGCTGCCGGGAAGGCAGCGAAGAAGGCCGCTAAAGACATGCGTTCCCTTGCGGGATTCGACCAGATCACAAAGCTCAGCGAGGCAGCGGACGAGGCTGATGACGACGGCGGTTCATCCCCTTCCAAAGGTGCTGGCACCTCCGGAGGCCTTGGGACAGGCGGAGCGCTCGGCTCTGCCGTAGATTACGGGAACCTTGCCCAGGGCGATACCGTCATGGACAAGCTCGGGGACAAGTTCAAGGGGATCATAGACAGGGCGAAGGAGCTTGCAGCTCTTTTCAAGAAGGGGTTCAAGATAGGCTTCGGCGACAGCCAGAAGAAGATCGATTCCATCAGGGCAGGCCTTGAAAACATCGGGAAACGGCTGAAAGAGATCTTCACAGATCCGGCCGTCGTGGAATCGGCGAACAGGATGTTCGATTCGTTCGCTTATAACGCCGGACGTGTGGCCGGTTCCATGGCCTCTATAGGGCTCATCATAGCGAACAACCTTGTGAGCGGCATCAGCCAGTATCTGGACGGGTCATCGGACTACATAAAGGACAGGCTGGTCGGGATATTTGATTCCTCAGCCGTGCTTGCGGACCTTGTAGGCGATGTCGCGCAGGCACTGGCTACGATATACGATGTCCTGAACGGGGAGAATGCCACAGGGTGCACTGCGGCGCTGATCGGCATTTTCTCGGACGGTTTCCTTGGGATAACAGACCTCGCGCTCCGGTTTGGGACGGATATCATATCCCTTATTACAGGCCCGTTTGTCGAGAATGCGGAACTGATCAGGACGACGATTGACAACACCCTTGGCCCGATAAGGACGATCCTGGAAACGATCTGGCAGTCGGTCAAGGAAACAGTCGACAAGGCAATAGAGGTCTATAACGAACACGTCCATCCGATGTTCGAGTCCCTGAGGGACGGGGTGACGGAGATCGTCGAGACCTTCCTGAACGGCTATAACGAGTACATGGTGCCGGTCCTTGAGGGTCTGGCAGCGAAGTTCAAGGAAGTCTGGGAGGAGCATGTACAGCCTGCATTAAACGGGTTCCTGGAGCTCCTTGGAAAAGTTGCAGACCTGGTAAAGACCGTCTGGGAGAAAGCGCTCCAGCCGTTCATTAACTGGATCGTGAGCAAGATATGGCCGGCCGTTGCACCTATTATCGAGAAACTCGGCGAAGGCGCACTCGGGCTTCTCTCGACCGTAGCGGATGTCGTTACGGATATAACAAAAGTCCTCGGAGATCTGATTGATTTTGTAATTGATATCGTCAACGGGGATTGGAGCGCGGCATGGGAAGACGCAAAAAATCTGTTAGGTGATGCCTGGGATGCAATGATCGACCTCGTAAGGGGCCCGGTCAATACAATCATAGATTTCATGCAGGGAGTGCTTGACGGAGCAGCGGACATGGCGAATGGGATCGCCGACGCGTTCAATAATTTGAGCATCGAGGTCCCGGAATGGAGTCCGATATATCCGGGAGCATCCATAGGATTCAGCCTGCCGTACTGGAATCCACCGACCCTGCCAAGACTGGCACACGGTGGATTCGTCAAGCCGAACACGCCACAGCTCGCCATGATCGGTGATAACCGGACGCAGGGAGAGATCGTATCTCCGGAGGACAAACTTGAAGAGATGGCAGTGGCAGCGGCGCGCGCGGCCATCGCTGAGGTAGGCGGAGGAGTCAGCAGGGCAGAGCTGGAGAGCATCATCAACAATGCCGTGATGCGCATCATCGCGGCGCTCGCGCAGGTTGGTTTCTATATCGACGGTCAGCTGCTCGCAAGGCTTGTCAAGAAAGGCATGTCTGAGCTTGACTATCGGTATAACCCGGTCGATATCACGTAAAGGAGCAATATGGCAGAAGTATTAAAGGCGGGGAACGTGCAGCTGCCGTCCCCCGTTTCCATAAGCACAAATGATGAATTGATATGGACAGCGGATACAGGGCGATTAATGGACGGGACAATGGTCGGGGAGATCGTGGCGGAAAAGAAGACCGTATCCCTGAAATGGCAGTTCCTGACTGAGACGGAAATGCTCAAGATAAAGAACAATATGACAGGCGGATTCTTCACTTTCACGTTCCACGATGACGGGATCGATATGACGATAGATGTCTACAGGGGCACTCTTGCGAAGGAACGCCTGCCGGATGTAGGTGACGGGATTGTAAGATACCGGAGTGTCAGCGTGGATGTGATCCAAAGGTGATGAAATGATATTTACGGGAAATTCATCAGTCAAAAACTATATAGCGGCACGTTACAAGATAACTGCGAGAGTAACCATACTCCTGAAAGACGGGACGAATCTGACGCTGGAAGGCGGGCAGCTCATGGCGGGAGGAGTAACGATAAGCGAAGGCACCACCGCACCAAGTTCATTTGACATCGGATCCGCGATCATCAACCAGTGCACGATACTGGTCAATAACACGGATGGAAATTATAGTGACTATAATTTCGAAGGCGCTGTGGCGACGATATATGTAGGTGTTGCAGAAAACAAAACAGGGACGTCCATCACATGGATAAGGAGAGGAATGTACACTCTGTCTGATCCGACGAACACTCCTGCAATCATCACCCTCAAAGGTGTTGATTACATGGCAAAGTTCGACAAGGAATATGACGGCAACATGACATTCCCACGGACACTTGTGAACATTGTGACTTACTGCACTTCAAAATGCGGACTGTCACTGGCTACGTCAACATTCCGAAACTACGACTATCTAATCGAGAAGAATCCGTTCGAGGGGAAAATCACTTACAGACAGATCCTGTCATACTGCGCGCAGCTCGCGTGCTGCTACTGTAAATGCAACAATATTGGAAGGCTCGAATTCAGGTGGTATAAAGCAAATGCTTTTGATGCCGGAGCTGAAGCAGACAGGTTCGATGTGAGCAAATTCTCGCAGGGACCGACCGTTAACACAGAGGATGTGGTCATCACCGGGCTGAGGGTGACTGCATCTGATGCGGCAGATGGGACGGATGGCGAGACCTATTTATACGGTTCCGAGGGATATGTCCTTCAGATCAGCGGGAATCCTCTTATTGCATATGGAAAAGCTTCTGAGATCGCACCGCTCATAGGAGCTGGTGTTGTAAGGATGAGATTCCGGCCCGGTTCCGCGTCCATCCTCGGGGATCCGATAATGGAGGCCGGGGATGCTGCCATCCTGACAGACAGGAAAGGGCGGCAATACAACACCTACATAACAAATCTTACGTATTCGGTCGGGAATTTCGCGTTAATTACATGTGACGCGATGCCGACCGTCCGCAAGAGTGCGGATAGATACGGCCGGCTCGCATCTACGATTGCACAGCTCCGTAAAGAAGTTATACGGAAGGTAGACGCTTATGTAGCAGCACAGAGCGACCTTGACGCCCTTGCATTGAATGCGCTCGGATTTTTCGAGACGCAAGAGATCCAGGAAGACGGGTCCATTATCAAATACGCCCACAATGCCGAATCGTTATCTGATAGTTCTGTAGTCTACAAACAATCAGCAGACGGATTCTTTCTGTCGAGGGACGGCGGTACGTCTTATGTAAACGGGTTCGACTCCGGAGGAAATGCCGTCCTTAATATGCTCGCAGTCATCGGGATTGACGCATCATGGGTGCATGCAGGGACATTAACTGTAGGCGGCCCATCAGGCGGCGGGACAGTACAGATCACTGTCACAGATGAGAATGAGAACGTTATTGGTACCTGGAGCAATTCCGGAATCTATGCGACAAATGCTGATATAACTGGAGTAATCAAAGCGACAAGCGGCAAGATCGGCAACTGGGACATCATAAACAACACCATAAGACGGGAGCAGCACGACGGTGCGGATATACTTCTTAAGGCACCGGCCGCGGAGGATTCGGCGGGCTCGTCCGTTTTAGCAATCGGCGCGCCTTATAAAAACAATTCTGTATCATGGGGAGACGCCCCATTCCGGGTCACAAAGGCGGGCAAGCTCTATGCTGCAGATGCAGTCATTGAAGGGAAAGTCACGGCAACAAGTGGCTCCATAGGCGGCTGGGAAATCAAAGAAAAATATATCCAGAAAGCCGTAAAGGGAAAAACAGAAAATGCTCTGATCGGCTCTGGTACAAAATATCCCATATCTATAGGAGCGACCTGGGAAAGCAACGCAGCTAATCCGGATTGGGGTGGCTCCGTGTTTCACGTGCAGAAAGATGGTTATATGGTCGCAAAAAACGCATCGATTTACGGCGCATTTACATGCGAAAATGAAATCGGTGACAAAATTATGATTCAAAATGGATATATCTATGGGAAAATGAAAGATCCGAACACAGGGGTATATTCACAGACAGGACTTATTGACATGACTGCCGACTATGGTTCTGGTGGTGGTAGGTATAACAATGTGTCGATTAAAGGCAATTATGGTTTGAGATTACAAGCCGGGAATGTCATTACATTTCAAGTTCCTGTAAACGGAAAACAGATAACAGTGAACAGCAGCGGTTTAACAGCTCCATCCCTACACGCAGCGAATGGCTACACTGGCTGGGTGTGCTTGCCTGTTAGAATGGTATCGGACGGCACGGTTCACGAATATGTCCAGCTTTATGTTGAGGATGGAATTTTAAAGAGGTAGTCAATGTATTTCTACGCGATAACAGGAAAGCAAAATGTTAAAAACATAACGGAGACAACCAACGACGAGGGGGAAATCGTCCTCGTCACTACTATCACAGAAGTTGACGTGAAAAAAGTCATTACACAGAAGCAGGCGAACGAATACGTCAAAGAAGGCATATATCCGGTATATGCAGTAGAGGACGACGGGACGGAGGAGCTTATTGAGCTATATTCCGACGACGATCCTCCGGAAGAGCTCGTGGGAGGTCTTGAGGAGCCTGCGGAAACCGTCACGGCAACACAGTTTATCACCGTAACAGAGGAAATCGTCACCGTGCCGCGAACGAGCACGCAAGAGAATGACTACAGGTTAATGTACAGCTTTAGTCCGACGAATGAGGGATATCAGCTTTTGGGGGTCATTGGATTCAGTGTCATGGGCGCATCCAATGTATTGCCGTTCAGAATCATAAATGAGAGCGGAGTGGTAAACATCGGATTAAAGAACACATCAACGCATGTGGATTCTGTGAACATCAAACTTAATTTGCTTTGGATGGCAGTTATAGAAACAGATAATGAGTAGAAATATTGTGGAAAGTTTCACAGCAAAAGAGGGCAGATACATGAACTTATACGAGGTAATGGAACTTTGGAATGCATTGGGTAAGGTAAAGGATAAGAAAATGCCGGTAAAGATATCATTTGCCATTTCCAGAAACATATCGCTCCTCTCTCCGGAAGTCAGGGATATACAGCGACACAGGACAGACATCATCCAGAAGTACATAGAAAGGGATCCTGATGGGAACCCGGTCGTAGATACTGATGGCGGGGCAAAGATCACCGATCCGGAAGGACTTGAGAAGGATCTTGATGCATTGCTTTCGGAACATTCAGACATTGCGGTAAGAACAGTATCAGAGAGCGTGTTCGAGGCGTGCGATGCCGATAGATATGATGCATTCACGCCGGGAGAGATATCTGCGCTTAGCGCAATGATTGAATATACACATGTCCAGAAAGCTGAGGAAAAGTAATGATCAGGGCAAGTTTTACTAAGAATTCCAGATACACCATCTGCCCCGGCCTCTGGCAGTGGGACTACGGGCAGATTCTGGAAGTGGCCGGCACGGGTATAAAAGAAAATATCGAGGTGCACTTTTCTCGTTCGGAATACAAAGGTGATGCAGTTGTATTAATTGCTGTGTATGACAATGATGCAGATGCTTTGCAGATCCATGTTCCGGGTGAATTCTTATCAATTAACCAATATGCCGATTACCGGATATATGCCTTTATCTACGTAAACGACGGCGAATCAGGGGAGACGATCTACAAGATAATCCTGCCCGTTAAGGTGAGGCCTAAGCCGATCGATTATGATGATCAGGGAGATGACGCTTTTAACGCTTCGCTTGCGGAAGCGGTCGGCCAGGTCAACGAGGCTAAAGCAGCAGCACGTACTTATGCAGATGAGGCAAGGCAAAGTGCTGAGTCTGCTCTCGGATCGGAGACAAGGACCGGTGAACTGGTGGCAGAAATCGAAAGCGAAGTCGCGGAGGCTGTGGAATCTGCGGAGAGGGCAAGCAACTCTGCAGATGTTGCATCAGCGTCCTGCTCCGATGCAAAAGATGCAGAACGCAATGCAAAACAGTATGCAGAACTTGCAGAGCAGGAGGCGTCAAAAGCGGGATGGATATTTGCAGATGTTGATAATTCGGACGGACACTTGTACATAACGACCGTAGGTGATTTACAAGATGCGCTGTCATTTGAAATAGATGAGGCTACTGGAAGTTTGGAGGTGGGATATGAGTAAGACACACGACGCCGGCGTTGTTACTGCTTATGGAGCGGCCGTCAGGGGTGGATATACCGGCACTTATGAGGAGTTTTGCACACAGCAGGCAGAATATGCAGAGCATGCCAGAGAAATGGAGCAAGCCGTTAGAGATGTTGAAGACATAAAGTCATCTGTGGAATCATCCGTATTTGAGGCTGAAAATTATGCAAACAGTGCTTCTGCAGCAGCGACAAGGTCATCTGAAAGTGCTTCAAACGCATCGAACTACGCCATAAGCGCGAGTCAGTCTGCTAATAGTGCATCATCCAGTGCGAATACAGCTTCTCAGTCCGCGGCATCTGCTCAAACGAGCGCAAACGATGCTGAAGAAGCAGAGCAGAGCGCGCAGGGATATGCTCAAAGTGCAGAACGATCTGCCGAATCGGCTGCCGGACTGCTTGCCAATGTGTATACTAAGCCTGAGATTGACTCAGCAATTAGTAAAATAAATGGATCTTTAGGGGATGTAAAGGCTGATTTAGATGCGACAAACAACGACCTCCGCAAAATGGTTGGTAATATACCAAGCGCATGGGTGCAAGGCGGTATGTATGTAGGTACTGGCATTGAGTATCCAACCTCATCCATCATACGAACGCCATTTATTAAAGTTGAACCGGGCGACACAATCTATTTTGACAACCCGGACACAAGTTTGATGGTTACGGTGCTTGAATTTGCGAACAACACACCAACCTCTGCCGGAGTAAACGAGCGGTTGGCGGTTACGGGCGTAACCAGTATCAGTAATCGTGTCACACTTAGCGGGACAACAAATTATATCCGTCTGCAAATGGGTACAAGCAATACGCTTAAAGGCGACGATGTTTTAGTTTATACAAAACACAATGTTGTTTTTGATCGTATTACCGAAGCCAGTGAAGCTATTAAAAATGAGATGAATGGCAAATTTGCATCGGAGCCAATTATCCCGATTATTTGGGAGCAGGGTAGATTATCCACAAGTGGAACTCTGGTTACCTCTGCTTACGTTATCCGAAGCAAGGATTTTATTTACGTTGATGATAAACGCCGTAGTATCTCTGTGATGTTTGGCGATTATGCTCTACCTGACGTTGCTGGCATAACAAATATGAGCTGCATCATATTTGAATATAGCGCGATAGACCCTATAACACTGGCAGACTACTATGAATACAAGAAACGGGACGGGAATTTTGTACATAACTTTGCACAGGGCACAGTGGCATTTAAGGTAACGCTGGCTTATATGCAAAACAATACAGCTCTCATCACTCCCGATAAAGGTTATCTTATCACGCCGATGTGGGCCAAAGATGGCTTGACACAGGAGCTTTCCGGGAAACAAGATGCGCTGACGTTTGACGATGTGCCAACCAGTAGCAGCAGCAATCCTGTGAAATCTGGTGGGGTATATTCTGCCGTGGCTGGGGCAACTTCTGCTATAGCTGATGTAAAGAGTACGCTGGACGCGACAAATAACGACATTTCGAAATTGATCGGCAATATCTCATGTACGTGGGCACAAGGCGCAATGTATGCAACAACGGGTATTGAGTATTCTTCTAACTCTGTTATAAGGACCCCGTTCGTAAAAGTAACTCCCGGGGATAAAATATATTTTGAAAACCCGGATACGACTTTATCCATTTCAGTCTTTGAGTTTGCAAGCGATACAACAACTGCAAGTGGAACAAACGAAAGGTTGGCTCTCCAAAGCGCTACTTCGCTTGTGAAATCCTTGACCCTTGGCAGCTCAACAAATTACATACGCTTGCAAATGTCCACTGGAAACACATTAAAGGGCGACGATGTTTTAGTATATGTCAAGAATGGCGTTGTTTTTGAGAGTATCGACGGTGTCAATAGCGCGATAAGTTCCGAACCGGTTATACCGATTCTATGGGAACAAGGTAGGCTATCCACTGCCGGTGAACTTGTGCCTTCGAACTACGCTATCCGCAGTAATGATTTTATTCAAATCGACAATATCCGCAGGAGCGTTTCCGTTTTGTTCGGGGACTATGATCTGCCTTCCGGTTCGTCTGGTTTGCAGTGTATCATTTTTGAATACACTTCGACGAATCCTGTTGCGCTGGACAATTACTACCCGTATAACAAACTGGATGGTAACGTCAGGCATACCTTTGCGCAGAATACGGTTGCATTTAAGATTACGATCGGTTATTTGTCATCTGACACATATACCCTGTCTCCCGATAAAGGTTATCTCATTACTCCGATGTGGGCGAAAGATGGGCTGACCGTTCTGCAAGATTGGGACTACGGCAAATATACTAACCTTGTCTGGGAAACGGGAAGACTCACGGCGACAGGTGATGAGACAAACGCCAATCCTCCTCGAATTAGAACCGAATATATTTACATTCACGGAATAAAAAAGCTGTTGATAAATGCGCCGGACAACACGCAATTCACCTATAACTGGTTCGGAAGAGACAAAGGGTTTATAATTGCTGATTCGTACACGATGGGCGCGATGAAATCGTCAAATAGGACGATTGTAGACATTCCGAGCAATGCGTATTATCTCCGGCTGGTCGTTGGGAAATTGGATAATTCAGCGATTACAACGACTTACGGAAACGACATATCCGTGTTCAATTTCGAGGCTTGCAGCAACGGTGAAATTATCAATAATCCTCCAATGCTATCTATTATGGATGATGACGGGTTTATAAAATTCTATACCGATCTGTACCCGATTTTGGCAGACAGGAAAGTACCTGCGTGTTCTGCCGTTATTGTCGGCCAAGTTGGTCTCAACGCAAACCGTATGACATGGGCGCAGATTGAGGAAATGTACCAGAACGGTATAGAGATTATTTCGCACACCTATAGTCACTGGCCAGATTCAAATGATTATCCCGTCAATGTGCTGGCGAATGATTACCAAAAGGCAATCAATGTGCTGCACATGCATGGCATTGACTCACACGATCTGGGCGTACTTCCGCAATCATCTGGGACAATCGGGAGATTTAGAGATGCTGCAAAGCAAACATATAAAGGGATATTTGTTAATGGCGAAGTGACGAACCATAAAGGATTTGATCCGTACAGCATTCGTCGGTACAAAATCGGGAACAACACAACCACCCATTATGACATTGATGCTCTGAAAGCATTGATTGATACTCTCATAAGCGGTTGGATGATTTTAAGCCTCCACACATCCACAGCTGACGGATGGGTGGACGGTACGGGAGAAGGCTCGTCAGCCTATATCATTGGTCAGGCTATAGACTATGCGCTCTCTAAAGGCATACCGATTGTTACATGCGAGTGCGGATTTAAAACATATTCTACAGAGTGGAATTGTACGCAGGTGCCTGATTATAAGTAATCACACTTAAAGGGAACTTTAAGTGTGAAAATTTAGTCAACTAAACGGGCATTTACGCCTGTAAAATATTACCCTCGAATAGTTGCTACGCGAATATTTGTTTGCTATAATAGGCACATAAAGGCATAAAGAAAGCGGGCCGGGAAGCTCTCGCCAAAGAACAAAATCCCGACCCGCGGAGACCTTGCGGTCAGGGATATTATACCAATTAGCACCCTTCTCCGCAAGTGTTTGCGTTGCGGAAAGGGGTGTTTTTATGTGTGATAGTTTTACTGAGGGTTTTTGTTTACGGTTGCAGGGCGTACTTCCGCCAGAGCAGATTCGCGCCGTTAAGGACTTACTAAACGTTTACACTGTAAATTATAAGATCGAACAGAATGCGTGCGCGTGTGCGCGAGACCGGGCTATTATTGATCTGTTAATTTCTTCGGGGATCCGAATCGCGGAGTGCGTCGGGTTGGATATAGCGGACGTCGACCTGGAGCGGCGCGAGCTCCGGGTATTCGGTAAAGGTGAGAAGTGGAGAACTTCTTACATTGACGCGGCGGCAGTTGTCTCTATTAAAGAGTATCTTGCCACAAGGACCGACGACAACCCGGCTCTTTTTGTTACCCTGAAAAAGCCACACAACCGACTCAACCCCAAAGCGATCCGATTAAGGCTTCACGGATTATCAGAGATAAGCGGAGTACAAAATATAATCCCGCATCGTTTTCGTCACACCATGGCCACAGAGGCGATTAACCGGGGCATGCCGATTGAAAGCGTTCAGGCGCTTCTGGGCCACTCTGAGATCGGTACAACAATGCACTACGCGCATGTATCCGGCGACAAGGTAAAAGCGGATCACGCAAGATATTTACAATAAGTAAAAGGGAGGGGCATTGGCAAGAGACAGACCGCAAAAAACTTAATATTATCTAATATAAAGCAATACAATTCGATATCATTCAATACGATTAAAAAGCACCGGGCCCGCTCTGGTGCTTTTTATAGTAAAAGATATTTTACTTTTTACATTTAAAAGTAAAATATCTTATGCTATATTAGTTGCAGTCAAAACGATTTGACTCTAATTAAAGGAGGTGCAAACCATTGCGCGAAACTTATTATTTGATAGCCGGACTTGTCTCCGCCGCTATCGCCTATGTATCCGGCAAATTAGGAATCCTCATTCCACTGATCGGACTTCTTGTCCTCATGATGGTGATCGATTACGTGAGTGGTATGCTTGCCGCCAAGAAGGAGGCTATCGATCATCCGGGCGATCCTGCATACGGATGGTCGAGTGCAGTCGGCTTTAACGGAATAATCAAAAAGTTCGGCATCATTTGTATAATTGCGGTGAGTATGGTGCTTGATTACATCGTTGCGACACTGGCAATCAAGATGCAGCTTAATCCGCCGATCACGACACTTTTCTCGCTCCTGGTAACATCATGGTTCTTACTTAACGAGATGTTGTCCATCATTGAAAATTCTGGACGCATGGGAGCTGATGTACCGGACTGGCTCGTAAAATACATTGCAATACTGAAAGATAAAATTGACGATACCGGCACAGGTGCGGAAGGTATGTAAAACGATAACCAAGACGGAGGACTTGTTCCTCCGTCTTTTTCTGCATATGGAGGGAAAACATGATAGACAAAACGAATAAAGTCCATCCTTTTAGGCATGCATTTTTTGAAATGCTGAACGGAAAGAAAATAAAACTCCCCTCATGGAAAGGTTATTGGGCGTGGGAGAACAACACCATTATGATGCATTGCAGAGATGGTCAGGTCATTGATATACGCAATACAGACAATGTTGCCTATACATTTTCCAATGTTGCTTCGGATGATTGGGAGATAGTTGATGACATTGATGAGGTGACAACATGACAGAAAAAGAATGGATTAATTTGATTGCTGGTGACGCACAGAGAGCCGCGAACAAGTACGGCTATCTTCCGTCCGTATTAATCGCGCAAACGTGTCAGGAGACCGGCTACGGTGAGACTGACTTATCTCAGCCGGGAAGATACAACGTGGTCGGAATGAAGAAAGAGCTCCTCAACTCCACTTGGAGAAGCGAGCATTGGCACGGTAAGACGTACACGAAACGCACCCCAGAATGGTACGGTGGAAAGAAGACGTACATCACCGATGTTTTCCGCGTTTATGACAGCTACTATGACGGTCTCGCAGATTACTGCCAGTTTATGAGGGATGCCCGTTATGACGTAGGCGGAGCTTACAAATACCGCGATTTGCTCGGCACGAAAGACCCTTATACGCTGATCGAGGGCG
>Ga0326514_10002236_pt1 | contig 12382 bp, 15 predicted proteins | sample 3_2548_0518_D_FD_203653 | JGI IMG/M metagenome (GOLD analysis project Ga0326514, IMG submission 203653) | Bovine rumen microbial communities from UC Davis, California, United States - 3_2548_0518 | ecosystem: Host-associated > Mammals > Digestive system > Stomach > Rumen | place: USA... | reverse complement strand
ACATACTCATTATATCGTCATTTGACGGTATAGCGGAAGTGCCGCCGAGAGAAGCCATACCTTCTGCATGAAGAGCCGTATGGGCAGAACTCTGCGGTTCAGGACTTGATGGAGATACAGCAAACTGAGAAAGAAAATCATCATTGCTTGAAGTCTGCGGAACTGGTTCTTCTTTAGGAACTTCAACGGCAAACTGTGCGAGGAAGTCGTCATTGCCTGAAGTCTGCGGAACAGGTTCTTCTTTCGGCACTTCAACGGCAAACTGTGCAAGGAAGTCATCATTGCTTGAAGTCTGCGGAACGGGTTCTTCTTTCGGAACGTTCACGGCAAACTGTGCAAGGAAGTCATCATTGCTTGAAGTCTGCGGAACGGGTTCTTCTTTCGGAACGTTCACGGCAAACTGTGCAAGGAAGTCGTCATTGCTTGAAGTCTGCGGAACTGGTTCTTCTTTTTTAGGAGATTCAACAGCAAACTGTGCAAGGAAATCGTCATTTCCTGAAGACTGCGGAGCAGGTTCTTCCTTTGCTGCGTTTATAGCGAATTTCATGAGGTTCTCATTAGCCTGAGGAACACTCTGTGCAGAAAAATCAGGTTGATTGACAGGTTCTTGTATTTCGGGTTGTCTTTTTGAGACAGGTTTCTGTTCTATTTCTGAAAGCTGAACCATACCCTCGTCTCCGAGACCTGCTTTTTCTCTTTGTTTTTCTTCTTTAAGCCATTTGTCCATATCTTTCTTATCGGCTTTTATCAAGGCTTTTGCTATTTTCATGCTACATTTTTCGCAGGTTATTTCCTTAAGATTTTTCATTTTTGTACCACGGCGATACTTTGAAGCATTTTCGGGTTTCTGGAGATTTATGTTACAGCCTGTTTTCTTATCATTGAAAGTACCGTGAACAACTCCATTAAAGTCGGTGATAAGTATTACTTCCATATATAACTCCATAACTACAGCCGAATAACAGCTGTTGTCGCTTTACGGCAGCGACAGCCAAGATTCTGACCGAAATCCGTTTACTTTTCTCAGAAAGGAAAGCAGAATTAGTAAAATTAGTGAAAAAACTCACTGCTTCAAAATTTCAACAGATTATCATTCAATTATATTATACCTTATATGGCAAAAAAAATCAACACTTTTTTAAAATTTAGACGTTAAAATTATACCAAAATTAAATTTTTCGGTAAAAATAACAAAATGTTATGAAGTTTTTTATAAAAAACAACATACTATTTGTTAATAATTAAATTTTAAGGTGCATTGAATACCTGAAAGGTTTTTAAAAATTCTGAAAAAATTAAGAAAATTCCTCTTGCAGTATTGTTTTATTTGTAGTATAATAAAATTATGTATTTGAAAATACTGATAAATCAAAGCAAACGTATATAAGGAAGGTGTTTGACAGTGAACAGTAAAAAATTGTTGTCTATTGTTGTTCCTTGCTATAATGAAGAAGAAGTTCTCCCTATGTTCTACAAGGAAATAACGGCTGTAACTGACAGAATGGCAGAAACATATCCTGAACTTGAATTTGAATTTCTTTTCATAAATGATGGTTCAAAGGACAAGACCCTTGAAATATTCCGTAATTTTGCGGATATTGACAGCCGTGTGAGATATGTTTCATTCTCAAGAAATTTCGGAAAAGAAGCCGGAATTTATGCAGGTCTTAAAAATGCAAAAGGTGACTTTGTTGTTGTAATGGACGCTGATTTACAGCACCCGCCCGCATTTCTGCCTGAAATGTACAGCTATGTAAGAAACGGTGAATATGACTGTGCAACTACAAGACGTGTAAACCGTGAAGGAGAATCTAAAGTGCGTTCATGGTTTGCAAGGCTTTTCTACAAAATTATGAACAAGATTTCCCAGACAGAAATTGTTGACGGAGCTCAGGATTTCAGATTCATGACAAGACAGATGGTTGATTCAATTCTTGAAATGTCTGAATATAACAGATTTTCAAAAGGAATATTCAGCTGGGTAGGATTCAAGGTAAAGTATATGCCATACGAAAACGTTGAACGTGCAGCAGGCGGAACTTCATGGTCTTTCTGGGGACTGTTCAAATATTCTCTTGAAGGCATAATGGCATTTTCGACAGCACCGCTTGCAATCGCAATACTTCTTGGAATCCTCTGCGGAATATCATCGGTCTTTGTATTTATCGGAGCGATAATAAGCGGACTTTCAGGCTGTAAGAAGAGTTCATCTCTTACCGCTGTAGGAACAGCACTTCTTGTAGGTTCTTTCCAGCTTATATGCACAGGTATTCTCGGACAGTATCTCGGAAAAACTTACATGGAAACAAAAAAGCGTCCTATTTACGTTGCAGGTGAAACAGACGAAATTTACCGCAACAGAAAAAAACTTGAAAAGTAACCTTGTATGGTGAATCTGCTTGAATAAACATACTCGTCTTATCATGTCAGTGCTTTTTATAGTGCTGATTATACTTGCGGTAGCGGTCACGAAATTTTACATGAACGTTCCTGATGAAACGGACAGCGGAAACAGTCAGACCCGTATAGTAAAAAAACTTGAAATTGATTCTGACGGCAACCGTGTTTTTGAGAATGAAACAGGACTTTTCGGAATAGTTGACCTTAAAGACAGAATCATTGTAGCACCTGAATGGATTGAACTTGATTTTACATCAGGTAAAACGTGTATAGCATCGAAAAGAATAGGCGGTAAGCTTCTTACAGGCTGTATTGACTATGAGGGAAATATAGTAATCCCGTTTATTTATCGGAACATAGTAAAATACGAATATGAAGGCTTTGTATTTTACGTTGCCGATGCTGATTCAGACGGTTCATGTGTAATATACAATTCTGAATTTTCGCCTGTTTTCAATCGTTCATGGAAGAACTGTTCAGTAAATAAAAATGAGGTCACGCTTGAAAGCGAATACGGAATATATTCATACAATGCAAGTGCTGACGGAATGATATTCAAATCCGCTTCACTTTCAGGTGAAATAATGGGCTGTGAATACAGTCTCGACCTTTTCAGCAGGGTTATACTTTCAAAAATAAATACAGTCATGCTTGAAGAAATGCTTAAAATAACTGAAAGATACATCGAATACGCATATACAGGAGAAGAAGAAATACTTTCCTCAGTAACGTCAGGCAACAGAACAGCTTTCAAAAAACTTTTTGCCGATGACCATAAAGTGCTTTCAAAAAAGCTTTCAAAAATATCTGAAATTTATGTGTATTCAAAAAAATCGGAGGACGATATTCCGCACTATGCCGTAACAATCACGACTGAAACGGAAATATCCTATTCTGACAAGAACGGAGAATTAAGAACTTTCAGCGACGAATACAAGGCAGATGTGGAGTTCAGCGGAAATTCCGCAAAAAACCTTACAGCAGTCGAAGGAAAATTCAGACAGTCAGAACCGATTTATCCCTCAGAAGAAGAAACTCAGAAAGAAGTTTCAGCAGAAAAGCATGAAAAAGAAAAAAGTGCATTTGTCTGAATATGTTACTGCAAAGGGAATCCTTAAACAATTCCCCTTGCAGTACACAACAAAATAAATAAGGAAACGGAGTCTTTTTATATGTCAAAGAAAGTAGCAGTAATAATGGGAAGTGACAGTGATTTTCCCGTTGTGAAGTCTGCACTTGCAGAACTGAAAAAATATGGTGTTGAATACGAATGCAGAGTAATGAGTGCTCACAGAACCCCTGAAGAAGCAAGTAAATTTGCACTCAGTGCAAAAGAAAACGGATTCGGAGTAATAATATGTGCAGCAGGAATGGCAGCACATCTTGCAGGAGTTGTTGCAGGAAATACAACCCTTCCCGTTATCGGAATACCTATGAAATCGAAAGCACTTGAAGGCATGGACGCACTTCTTGCAACAGTCATGATGCCTCCGGGAGTACCCGTAGCAACAGTAGGAATAGACGGTGCTAAAAATTCGGCAGTGCTTGCTGTGCAGATTCTTGCGGTTTCAGATGATGAACTTGCAGAAAAGCTCATTGCGGAAAAAAAGAAAATGGCTGACGCTGTAATTGAAAAAGACAAAAAATTACAGGAAGAAATAAAAAATCTTTAAGAGGTGCTTTATGTTCGGAAAAAAGGCAAAAAATAACAGATTCGTAATGAAATATTCGCAGATTGTAGGAGATGTCAAGACAGTAATGATTATTGTTGATACTGAAACAGGTGTGAACTACATTACTTCAGAAGGCGAGTCTGCACCGATTACTCCTCTTCTTGATTCAGAGGGAAAACCTGTCATAGAAGTACAGCAGACTGCACAAGAACCTGTTGCTGAAACACAGCAGACTGAGCAGGTTCAGCAATAAAAGCTTACAATTCCGCAATGATGCGGTTTTGAATAAATATTTTATTTTTCAGGAGGAACATTAAAATGAACAACATTGAAAAACTCGAACAGCTTTATGAAGGCAAGGCTAAAAAGGTTTATGCTACAAGCAATCCCGATTATGTAATTGTTGACTACAAGGACGATGCAACAGCTTTCAACGGTGAAAAGAAAGGCACTATTGCAGGCAAAGGCATTATCAACAACAAAATGACAAACTATATGTTTAAAATGCTTGAAAAAGAAGGCGTTCCCACACATCTTGTAGAGGAAATAAGCGACCGTGAAACAATTGTAAAAAAGGTTTCAATCGTTCCTCTTGAAGTAATCATCAGAAACGTTGCAGCAGGAAGTTTTTCAAAGAGAATGGGTGTTGAAGAAGGCAGAAAACTTCTCACTCCTATACTTGAATACAGCTACAAGAACGATGACCTCGGTGACCCCTTTATAAATGATTATTATGCACTTGCACTTGGTCTTGCTACAAAGGAAGAACTCGATACCATAGCAAAGTACGCTTTCAAGGTAAATGAATTTATGGTTAAATTCTTCAAAGGTCTTAACATTGACCTTATCGACTTCAAAATCGAGTTCGGAAAGACTGCTGACGGAACTATAATTCTTGCTGATGAAATTTCGCCTGATACCTGTCGTTTCTGGGATTCAACAACTCATGAAAAGCTTGATAAAGACCGTTTCCGCCGTGACCTCGGCAACGTTGAAGAAGCATATCAGGAAATCATGAAAAGATTAATGGGAGAATAATATATGGGTGGATTTTTTGGTGCTGTTTCTAAGAACGACTGCATTACAGACGTTTTTTATGGTACAGACTATCATTCGCATCTCGGAACACGCAGAGGCGGTATGACCGCATACTGTGAAGACAAAGGCTTTCAGAGAAATATCCACAGCATTGAAAACTCTCCTTTCAGGACTAAATTTGAAAACGACGTAATAAATATGAGGGGAAATATATGTATAGGCTGTATAAGCGATACAGACCCCCAGCCTATTCTTGTCCGTTCAAAGCTTGGTCTTTACGCAGTTTGTTCAGTAGGCATAATAAGAAATTCAGATGCACTTGTTCAGGAACTGCTTGAAAAGGGCTGTGCTAACTTTGAGGCAATGAGCAGTGGCAACATTAATTCAGGTGACCTCATAGGAGCATTGATTGCACAGCGTGATTCTTTTGTTGAAGGTATAAGATACGCTCAGGAAAAAATTGAAGGTACAATGTCGCTTATCGTCATGACAAAAGACGGCATTATTGCAGCCCGTGACAAATACGGCAGACTTCCTATAATAATTGGAAAACGCTGGGACGGTTTCTGTCTTTCAATGGAATCCTTTGCATTTCAGAAACTTGGCTATGAAACTTACAAGGAACTTGAAGCAGGTGAAATTGTAAAAATAACTTCTGATGAATGCAGTCAGCTTGCCGAGGGCGACCCTTCCAAAATGAAGATATGCACATTCCTCTGGACTTATTACGGTTATCCGAACGCAGTATATGAGGGTGTAAATGTTGAAGTCATGAGAGCAAGAAACGGTGAAATCATGGCAGAAAACGATATAAATGCAGGAAAACTTCCTGATGTTGACTATGTATGTGGAGTACCCGATTCAGGAACTCCCCACGCTATCGGTTACGCAAACAGAAGCGGAATACCTTTTGCAAGACCGTTTATAAAATACACTCCCACATGGCCAAGAAGTTTCATGCCTACAAATCAGAGTATGCGTAACAAGGTTGCAAAAATGAAACTCATACCCGTGCATGAACTCATAGAGGGCAAAAAACTTCTTTTTGTAGATGACAGTATAGTAAGAGGCACACAGATGAGGGAAACGGTAGAATTTCTTTATGAAAACGGTGCAAAGGAAGTACATATGAGGTCAGCCTGTCCACCGATAATGTACGGCTGTAAATATCTTAACTTCTCAAGAAGTCACAGCGAACTTGAACTCATTGCAAGACAGATTATTGACGAATTTGAGGGTGAAGAAGGTGTTAAGTACATAAACGAATACAGCGATACCAATACTGAAAGAGGAAAGCGTATGCGTGACGAAATATGCAGAAGACTTAAACTTACATCTCTGGAATTTCAGTCACTTCCCGGAAAAGTAAAAGCTGTAGGACTTCCTGAATGTAAGTTATGTACATATTGCTGGAGTGGAAAAGAATAATTAAGTTTTATTATGGCACGGACGGTTAAAAGCCGTCCCGTGACCATAAAAAAATCCGTTGCAGGTGCGAACTGTGTCCGTCACTTATCAAAGGACGTTGCACAGGGCGGATAAAGCTCGCCCCTGCAAATTACAATAATTTATAAGGAGTTTCAAAATGAGTAAAAGTTTTTCTGAAAGCTATAAAAAAGCAGGTGTTGACGTTACAGCAGGCTACAAGGCTGTTGAACTCATGAAACAGCACATTGCAAAAACAAATATCAACGGAGTAATTTCTGGTATAGGAGGATTCGGAGGTCTTTTTGAACTTGACCTTACAGGTATAAAAAAGCCTGTCCTTGTTTCAGGAACTGACGGAGTAGGTACAAAAATAAAGATTGCCTTTATACTTGACAAGCACGATACAGTAGGAATAGACTGTGTAGCAATGTGTGTAAACGACATAATATGTTGCGGAGCAAAACCCCAGTTTTTCCTTGACTATATAGCGTGCGGAAAGAATTATCCTGAAAAGATAGCAAAAATAGTTTCAGGCGTAGCAGAAGGCTGTGTACAGGCAGGCTGTGCATTGATAGGCGGAGAAACTGCCGAACACCCCGGTTTAATGCCTGAAGACGAATATGACCTTGCAGGTTTTTCAGTAGGAGTTGTTGACAAGGATAAGATTCTGAAACCTGATACACAGAAAGCAGGAGATGTACTTATAGCGGTAAAGTCAAGCGGAGTACATTCAAACGGCTTTTCGCTTGTAAGAAGTGTTTTTGAAATAAATGAACAGAATCTCAGCAAGCATTTTGATGACCTTGGCTGTACTCTCGGAGAATGTCTGCTTACACCCACAAGAATATATGTAAAGCCCGTACTTTCGCTTATAGACAGTGTGGGAGTAAAATCCATTTCGCACATTACAGGCGGTGGATTCTATGAAAATATACCACGTTCTCTTCCCGAAGGACTTTCAGCAAGAATTTCAAGGAATGATGTTCAGATTCTTCCGATTTTCGACCTTATCAGACGTGCAGGAAACATACCTGAAAGAGATATGTTCAATACTTTCAATATGGGTGTAGGCATGGTAATATGCGTTGACAAAAACGATGCGGATAAGGCAGTAGAAGTTCTTGAAAGTACAGGAGAAAAGGCTTATGTACTCGGAGAACTTGTTGAAAGCGATGAAGGAGTAATCATTGATTAATCATGCGTAAAATAATTTCTGCTGTTACGGCACTTGTTACTTTAATGTCAGCGGTATCATTTTCAGCAAATGCACTGGAAAAAATACCGCTCGACTACAGCGGTGACGGAAAAGTTGACAGTTTCGACCTTGTTTCAGCAAGAAAAAGCGGTGCAGAAAGTCAGGAACTTGAATTGCTCAGTGACTTCCTGCTCGGAAAAAAAATTGAAATACCTGAAAACCAGAACAGCTATACAATTGATGAAAGCTGTATACTCGAACCGAAAGGCACTGTACATACGGGCGAAGGTACTTTTTACGGCGGAGGATATGTCGGAGGCTGTGCAATGCTCGACCCTGTTTCAAAAGATTACTGGATAGTCGCCATGAATCTTGCAGACTACAATAACGCACAGCTTGCAGGAGCTTACCTCGAAGTAACAGGCGAACTCGGTACTATAAATATGCTTGTTACAGACCTTCTCCCAGAAGGCAAAAAAGGAGACCTTGATTTATATGTTGATGCGTTCCCGCTCATAGCACCTGCCGAAAAAGGACGTGTGCCTGTAAGCTGGAAAATAGTACCTCTTGATACTGCTGAAAACGCACCTGTTTCATACAAGTACAAGGAAGGTTCAACTGAATTTTGGTGTGGTGTACAGGTAAGAAATCATCGTTATCCTATAACAAGGCTTGAATATCTTGACAGCAACGGAGAATTTCAGGAAATACCAAGAAGACAGTATAATTATTTTGAATCCGACAAAATGGGTAAAGGACCTTTTACTTTCAGGATTACTGACATATACGGACAGGTAATAATTGACGAAAATATACCGCTTTCATATGATGACACTGAAATAATACAGGGTCATGTACAGTTCCCTGAATAAAGGTGATATTATGAAAGTCAGTTTTATTGATTGTCTTTGGTGTGTAATATCGGTTATAATAATAGGTGCTTCATACTCAATGGAACACCTTAATTTCGGAATACTTACAGTTTATGTATTTATGGCTGTAATATTCTTCATGCACATTTCCGACATGAATAAAAAAATGTCAAACAGCGTGGCAGTCTTTGCGACAATAAAGGAATATGAAAAATCCAAAAACGGAAAGCTGTTCACGCCTGTAGTAAAATTCACAACAGAAGAAGGCAGAGAAATAACTTCTGTATATTTTCATTCTTTCAGAAAGAAGATATTCGAGGAAAATTCAGAAGAAATGATTTGCTATGACCCTGATAACCCTATGTTCTTTTATTTTTCTTCAAGAGAAAACGACATGACCAGTGATTACAGGAAATATATTATAGCAGGAGCAGTCATAACGGCTGTGCTGTTTATAATTTTCAGTTGATATTTTGGGGGTAATTAAACATGAAATGTCCATATTGCGGTGCAGAAGTATCGGAAACAAGATGTGAATTCTGTGATTCTGATTTGACTGTTTACATCAGCCAGCAGATGAACCAGACTTCCGCAAACACATCAGAAACAGGCGAAAGCCGTTCATTCATAAATATAAATATAGGCGGTCAGAACGGTACACCTTTGAATACAGGAGAAGAGCTTTCAGCAAAGAAAAGAAACGTTGCACTTAAACTTTGCATACTCAGCTTTTTCATTCCGGGTGTACACAGACTTTATACAGGAAAATACATTTCGGGGATAATTCTTTTAATACTCGGATTTATGGGACTTCCGAGAGTTTTTACAACAATATCCAGTGTAATTGACCTTATAGCAATAATAAACAATACTTTCAGAGACAAAGACGGAAAACTTCTTTGTTAGTAAAAGGAGAAAAGATATGAAAAACATAGTGGTTCTTGTTTCAGGCGGAGGCACTAACTTGCAGGCTCTCATTGATGCACAGAATACAGGCATAATAAAAGACGGAAAAATAACCTGTGTAATATCTTCAAAAGAAAACGCATATGCTCTTGAACGTGCGGAAAAAAACGGTATTCCCACAAGAGTGATACCAAGGAAAAAATTCACGGACAGCAAAACTTACAGTCTTGAAATACTGAAAGCACTAAAAGAAGAAAAGGCTGATTTGATTGTCCTTGCAGGATTCATGATAATACTTGATGAATGTGTAACAAAAGAATATCCCTACAGGATAATCAATGTACACCCTGCTTTGATACCGTCTTTCTGCGGAGAGGGCTATTACGGACTAAAAGTACATGAAGCAGTCCTTGACTATGGCGTAAAAGTTTCGGGGGCTACAATACACTTTGTAAACGAAAAAGCAGATGCAGGAGCGATAATATTGCAGGGTACTGTTGACGTTCTGAGAGACGATACACCCGAAATTCTACAGAAGAGAATTATGGAAAACGTTGAATGGAAACTTTTACCCCATGCCGTATCTCTTTTCTGTCAGGACAAAATAGAGATAGTAAACGGAAAAGCCTATATAAAGGAATAAAATCATGATTAAAAATCTTATTGAAACAGAAATAGGAAGGTCTGGAACTGTCTACTGTAAGCTTTTTGACAAGGAAATAGAAATTTTTCTTCCTGATGATGATGTTACTGTTGAATATGCAGAAAGATGTGTAGAGGCTTTCAACAATCTTCCTGTTGAAACTGTTGAAAACATCTGCAAGTCAGCAAAAGCCTATTGTCTTTGGTTCATGGAAGCGGTAGACCTTGATACAGATGAACTTACTGTGATGATTACCCCTGAAACACCGCCAAACGAAATAATGAAGTGTTTCAGTCCGTCAGTTCTTGTGATTGACAGTCCCGATGATGAAAGCAGAATAGGCTATCAGTTGGAATGTAACTGCGACTGGGAAATTGAACACGGCATGGAAATAGATATTCTTGACGGAAAACTTGTATATCTGAGTATGTTCAACGGTTATTCCCCTTGGCTTGAATATGACGATGATGACCTGAATTTTGCAAATGCAGTAAAATAAAATTTAAGGAGTATATACTATGAAGAAAATTGATTTGGCACAGGAATTAAGTTCAAACGCATACCCTGGAAGAGGTATAGTAATCGGCAGAAGTGACTGCGGAAAATATGCAGTAACAGCATATTTCATCATGGGCAGAAGTGAAAACAGCCGTAACCGTGTATTCGTAGAGGACGGAGAAGGTATCAGAACACAGGCTTTTGACCCTTCAAAGCTTTCTGACCCACATCTTATAATCTATGCACCTGTAAGAGTACTCGGCAACAAGCTGATTGTCACAAACGGTGACCAGACTGACACAATATATGACCTTATGGACAAGCAGTACACCTTTGAACAGGCACTCCGCACCCGTGAATTTGAAGATGATGCCCCGAACTATACCCCTCGAATTTCAGGCATACTTCACTTTGACGACAATAAATTCAACTATGCAATGTCTATTTTAAAGAGTGCAGAGGGAAATCCCGACTCATGCCAGAGATACACTTTTACATATACAAATCCCATTGCAGGAGAGGGACATTTCATTCATACATATATGGGTGACGGCAACCCTCTTCCGAGTTTTGAGGGTGAACCAAAACTCGTAGGAATTTCAGGAAATATTGACGATTTTACCAATATGCTCTGGAATAATCTCAACTCCGACAACAAGGTTTCACTCTTTGTACGCTATGTAAATCTTGATAACAATTCTGTTGAAACAAGAATAATAAACAAGAATAAATAATGAGAATATCCTTTGACCTTGACGAAACACTGTTTGTAAACCCTGAAAAAGTGCCTGTTGAAGAAAATCTGAAATTTCCTCTTGACAGAATATTCAAAGACAGGCTCAGGGCAGGTTCAAAGGAACTTCTTAAATGGATAAACAGTTCAGGAAATGAACTCTGGATTTATACGACTTCCTACAGAACTGAAAGATACATAAAAAATTATTTCCGTCTTTACGGTATAAAAACAGACAGCATAATAAATGCACAGCGTCATATAAAAGAAGTCCAGAGAAACAGAAAAGAAACAATGCCGTCAAAATACCCGTCATTTTATCGGATTGACCTCCATATTGATGACGAAATATCAGTATATCAGAACGGCATTTCATACGGATTCAAAGTATATCTTCTGAAAGACAGTGATAATGACTGGACTGAAAAGATAAAATCAGAAATCAGAAGAAAACAACTTATTATTTAAAAGGTGAGGTATTCAATGATATTACAGGCAGGGGTATGCCCTCACTGCGGGGCTAAACTCAACATAAAACCTGATATGGAAGTGATTCACTATGAATACTGTGATTCGGACATTGTAATAGAAAAAAATTCAGAAAGTATTAACAGGGAAAATGCAGTCAATAATGAAGAATACAGGTTAAATTACAAAAAGTGGAAGAAAACAGTTACAAAAGGCTGTATTTTATATTCTGTCTGTGTCATGACTTTCATTTATAACGTCATGAATGATAGTGACCCTATGGCAATAATTGCTTTTATTGCAGGTATATTTCTGTTTATGCTGATGCCTGTATACTTCCTGAAAAAGAAACCTGTTTCACCTGTATACAACGAAGGCAAGGTAAAAACAATAATACATCTTTATCTTATGCTTATCGGAATTTTTCTCGCATCGTTTACAATTGGTGCAATAATTGCATCATAAAAAAATTAAGGAGGACTTTTTATCATGTCTAACGAAATGGAATTAAAATACGGCTGTAATCCC
>Ga0326514_10002233_pt1 | contig 12395 bp, 25 predicted proteins | sample 3_2548_0518_D_FD_203653 | JGI IMG/M metagenome (GOLD analysis project Ga0326514, IMG submission 203653) | Bovine rumen microbial communities from UC Davis, California, United States - 3_2548_0518 | ecosystem: Host-associated > Mammals > Digestive system > Stomach > Rumen | place: USA... | reverse complement strand
GTCACGGTTCGCCTGACGTAAGAGCACGTGCCGTGACTTTGTAAGAGGGCTTAGTACAATAATAAAAGAAGGAGGTAAAGTCCAATGAGAACTATAGTGGTAGGCGATATTCATGGGTGCTGCGAGGAATTAAAACAGCTTATTTCTGAATTAATCGAAAGCAAGAAATATAATCCGAAAAAAGACAGACTTATCTTTTTAGGCGATTATATTGACAGGGGCGATGATCCAAGGGGAGTTATTAGATACATCCGGCGGTTACAGGAAAAATACGATAATGTAATTGCCCTGATGGGAAACCATGAAGATATGATGATTAAGTATTCCAATGGTGACAAATATTCCGGCTGGGAGTATAATGGCTATGAAAAAACATTATGGTCATACGCTGAACACAAGGAAGAACTCACCGATGATTATAAATGGATGAAAAATCTTCCATTGTACTTTGAAGATGAACATCATATTTACGTTCATGCCGGTGTCGAGCCAGGGGTGCCAATGGAAAATCAGAAAAGAGAAACTTTATTATGGGTAAGAGATAACTTCATCTATGATTGCAGAGATTTCAGCAAGAGAGTTATCTTTGGACATACACCGGATTTATCCAGTGCTTATAAAACAATTGCCGGTAATATCGGAATTGATACAGGCTGCGTTTTTGGCGGTAAATTAACAGCACTGTTAATTGATGCTGATGGTATCGAGCAGGAAATTTACAGTGTAGGAAAAGAAGGAACAGAAGAAACTGATCCTTATGATTATGATTATAGCTATGAATATTAATACAGGAGGATATGATATGAAAAATGATATTATGGTTATGATGCAAGGATTTTATGGTAACAGGACTATGACGGAAATTACAGACGATGAAAGTTTAGATAGGCTTTTACAGGGCTGGACTATCAAGCCACCTATTCCGCTGGATTATGAGATGGACAGAACTTATATTCATGTGCCAGAAAACGATAACATTGTGTTTATTTATAACAAGCACGTAGAAGAAAATGATCTAAAATCCGGTATGAAGGCGACTGTAAATATTCCAGAAATGAATATTACTTTACACTGTAAAGTTATCGCTTGCAGATGCGGAGTCAATGGAGAATTATCTAATCTTTTACCGGAAGATATTAAAACAGTTGAAAAATATTTCTTAGCGTAAATTATACATTTTATCTATCTTAGCCAGGGATTTTATATCCTTGGCTTTTTTTTTATCATACTTTGTATAAAATACAATTGGAAATCTGTATATTATACGGCGGTATATTATACAAATTTCTGTAAACAATCCCAAAAATAGTAGTTGACATATATAAGTAAATATGATACATTATATATATCACAAGGAGGTACGATATGAAAGAAACATTATTGGCTGTTTATGAAAGAAAATCTACTCTTTGGAAAAATGCAAATGGTTTCTACCAGGCACATGACTGGACTAAAATGGAATGTATCAAGAGAGATTATACAGAAGAAATTGAACCTCTTAAATCCGGCGAAATCAAATTCATTAATTCCAAAGGTGAGGATTGCACAGAGACCGAGATTGAAAGAAGATATGGAAAACCGTTTATTGTGATCTTCACAAACCGTAGAGGAAACAATTCAAAATGTTACAGCTTTAAAAATAAAGACGAAGCAAACCAATTCGTAAAGAACGTTTTAAATGACAAAATCTTAGGAAATTTCAGGAGGGTAAAATAATGTATAAAGATGAACGTGGTTATATCATAACCGAGCAGGAATTACAATCAGAATACAATGATCTGAAACAATCCGGTGAAACCGATTGCAGAACGTTTTCCGAATACATCAGAGAGTGCTGCGGAAAGAATGGAACACTGGAAAAAATTTCTTGAAAAACATGTTGACAAACCCAAAAATAAATGATAGTATATAGACATAACAAGTAAACAATATACAACATAGGAGAAATCAATAGGAGGATTGACATGAACGCAAAAGAATGTTTGGCAAATGTAGAGAGTTTAATTATTGAACTTGAAAACGCAAAAGAGCACAAAGGACATATCAATTGGGATCGTATCGGCGGTTCATTTTCAGGAAGAAAATTTTTCCGTATAAGAGCTATTTGTGATGAATGTAACATCTTCGATTGGTGGGATGATTGTCTTAGTGCAAACCAGTTAAAACAGATGAGAACGTTTTTAAAGAACGCAATCAAACTTGGATTCACCGGTTATGTCTGTTTTAAAGTTGGTGCAAAATATTGTGCTCATGGAATGTGGGCACACAAAAAAGAATCAACTACAGGTTATTCGCCAGATGGTGATTGCCTTTTTCATAGCTTTAGATCAGGGGACAATTATTTTGATATGTGTATTAACGATGTTTGGATGCATGAAAAATATGCCACGAAAGATGAACCGTGTCCAGGGTTTACTCTTACACAGATTAAAAAAGAATTGGAACTTTCTAAGGGGAGTAAATAAGATACATCATATGGAGGTTTTAGAAATGAAGAAAACAGTAAAGTCAGCAATCGAGAGAATTGCCAGAAGAGTAAAACGTGAAACCGGTGTAGATATTACAGATTTTTTGCATGATGCAGCGGAGAATTATGAATATGATGAAGATGGAAATAAAGCAACTTGTCATTATATCATAAACGGGCTGGAACATGAAGCAGATAATTATATTGATTTTAAGAATAGATGTAATGCCTTCAAATAAGAAAAGCAAGGAGTAAATCATGAATATCAGAAGTTACAAAAAGCAGATCAGAGAAATGAAAGTTGGTGATACTTTCTACTTAAACGCTATTAACTGCTCTTCGGCAATGATTGATTACACCAAAGAATTATTGAAAAGTGGGAAAATTAGACCGGAACAGTCCGAACTTGATAGAACGATTTTTCCAGAATATCAGCAGGATTTTATCAGTGGTAAGTCTATTGCGCCACAGATGGTATATGAAGTTATCAAATAAAAACACAAAAATATGTGTTGACAACATCAAAGAGATATGTTATCATATAGTCAGTAAGAGAAATACATACACAAGGAGGCAGTTATGACAGTAGCAGAAACAATCTTATCTCAGCTTGGCGGGAAAAGATTTATTCTTTTCACAGGATGTAAGGATTTTTACAGTTCTGAAAATGACACGGTTCTCACAATGACGATTCCGAGAAATGGCAGCAAAGCCAATCGCTTGGAAATCAGATACAATTATGGCAGCGACTCTTATGATATGAAGTTTTATAAGAGAACAGCAGCCAGATATTCTCAGAAGAATTTTATCGCAGGAAAAGACCCTTGGATTCCGGAGAAAATCACAATCGTAAATGAATTCAAAGAAATTTATTGCGATCAGTTACAGGAATTATTTACAGAAGTAACATCACTTTATACACACTTTTAAGGAGAAAAACATGAAAACAGGTTGGCATATGATTTGCGGTTATAATTGTTTCGTCTTGGATAACAGGATTATCAGGGTATCAATTGATTCAGGAACTAATCATACTTATGCCCCACGCAAGTACAACAAAAAGAGCGATACATGGGATGATTGTAGTGGAATTTCATTATCAGCTTTTCGCCGTGGGATTTTAAAGGGAACAATCGAAATGTGGTAGGAGACAGAAACATGAAAATTGGAGATAGAATTTATACGCCTAGATTTTGCACAGTTAAAATCAAAGAGGTTTTTGAAAGTCAAGAGGATGCTTGGAATGCCGGTTATAAAGAGCCGACACATTATCATAAAGACGGATGGAATGTTGTTGGTAAAAGTCTTGACATGTATCATATGGAATTTGCAGCTTACAAGGAGTGAAATATGCTAAGAGATTATTTCTATTCATCTAATGGAAAGCGATTAATGTGCGATACAAGATTTGTTCCTTTTCCGCTTGGTGGAAACAACTATGAAACGGCGGTGTTTAGGGCTACAAAAAATGGGTGCGTACAGAAACCGTCTGAGCCTGTCGAGATCGTTACAAGTGACAACGGAAAAGATGCTATTAAAACTCATGCTGGTATGATAAGTAAATGGAGCACAAATGCGGTTTATTAATTTAGAGGTGTTATATGAACAGACAAAAGGAAAACAAATTAATTCAGAAAACATTTAATTTTCTGAAAAATGGAAAATTTAGAGAGAAAGCACCATATGTCAATAAATTGCAAAAAGGTGAAACTGTTACGTTAAACGGTTTTTCATTTACCAAAGAGTTATACTGTTGGATCATATGGAAACCAACAGATGAAGAGAAAGAACCACAGTATAAAGGAGAACCGTTATATAAATGCGTGCCGTTTAATGTGCCTATCGAAAACATTCCAATCGTTCTTGATGCACAGCCTTGGACATATATTTAAAAAAATATTGAAAATCCTATTGACAGGTTGAAAGTTGTGTGCTATTATACAGACATAGCCAGTAAACAACATACAAAGGAGGAAAATAATGGCAAACGTTCAAAGGAATTATGAAGAGCAAGCAAAGATGTTTTGTGATGCAATCAAAACTTTTGCTGAGAATCCTTATGGTTTAGAAAATTTAGAGCTTTATTTATCAATACATTTTAAGCCATGGCTTGAAAAATATGCAAGTACACCTTGGGATATGGCAACAGAAATGAGAGAATTTGCAAGCATTAAGAGGTAAAGAGGTACGATTATGATTATTAAACAAGTTGAAGCCGTAACCACAGAAAGAACAAAATATATCTGTTCAGATGGTACAGAATTTTATGATGAAGATGCAGCAAATACTTGGGAATTTCTGCTGTCTATAAGCGATATTCGTATTACGTCTATGAATAACGTAGTGCCGTTTTTCGATGACGAAGCCAATATGGTTGATTACGCATGGTTCAGACTTAACAGCGAAAGCGACTATGATAAAATGGTTAAGTATTATGAATACATGTACCGTGACTGTAACTATGAAGAATATGGGGTCATGGATCGTGACTATTACGAATCTGTGGTTAACCTGGTAAAGCCGGAACATTTTCCATATCCATATTATTGCGTAAAAGAAGGTGATAACGCATGTTGTGGGTTTACCATGGAAGATATTAAAAATGGTGCGAAAAAGTTTTTCGACAGGATCGGCGTAGAAATCAGCTTTCCTGAATAAAAAATGTGTCGGAGAAATCCGGCACTTTTTTATTTGCCCGCACGTATAATATACGTTTTTAAAAACAGGTATTTTATACAATCTCAGCCGTTTTTGAAAACCGTATTTTATACAGATAAATTATTTTAAATATATTTTGAAAAAGCTATTGACAATAAACTCTGAATGTGATAACATATAACCATAGCAAGTAAATGATATACACAGACCAACAAGGAGGTATAGCAATGGGATGGACTACATATCATGCACAGTATTATAAAAATGGCAAGGTTGATCGTAAGAGAGAAATGGATGAACTGTTGACCGGAAGCAATCAGGTCGTGCTTAAATCGTCAATGATTGGCAGTACATATTATGCAGCAGTTAAGACAATTAGAGAAAATAACGTTTCCGTTTGGGCTTGCGTTGCTGAAACTTGCGGACAGGATAGAAGTGATCCGTATTTCAATTTTGGATATAAGGCAATCAGTGAAACATCAGAGCCTTATAGATATGATTGTCCGAAGTCAATTCTTGATTTATTGACCGAAACAGATAATGAACATGCTTTACGTTGGCGTGCTGCTTGCAGAGAGAAATTTGCCAAGCCGAAATTATCCGACTTACCTGTTGGAACCGTTATCCGCTTTACAATATGGGATAATACGGAATATGTTCTTACCAAAATGGCACCCAATTACCAGTTCAAAAGAACATGGTGGTACAATTCCAGTAACAACAAATACGTTCCTAGCAGGAGAATTCCAGACAGTTTTGAAATTGTAAAATAATATTTTCAATTACCTGTTGACAAACCCAAAAATATATGATACTATATAGACATAGTAAATGAAGTACACGGAGGCAGTCGATATGGAAATCAATTTCAATCTTCAAGATTTAGCTTTAGCAGCTTTCGCATCTGATGAAGCGTGCGATAAATACGATGAAGCAAGTAATGAATTCTACAGAGTATGGAATTCATTATTTGAAAAACTGTTTGATGGAAGTATCGACTACTTCTATTACACCGAGAAATCAAGTGCTTGTGTATTTACCAGATCAATTAAACAAAATGGTAAAATCCAGGCGACTATCTTTTGGATTAAAGATGGTGAGTGGATTGCATTATCAGATGGTCAGGCATCCACAGCGGAAGAAGCAGACAGAAAATTTTACGGTGTGAAAGACCGTGTAACAATTCAGTTCTCATAATTAAAGGAGGTGCAAAAATGAGTAACTATTTTATTGAAAACAAGGAAACCGGAAAAATCGAACTGTATTTTGACAAAGCGAACTATATGGCAATGGCAGATGATGATAAGCAGAAAGTCAAGAGTAATTTCCTGTTTAGCCGGAAAACAGGGGCATGGATCAGCAGGAGAAAATTCCCTAACCTTTATTATCCTAGACAGGTGGCGATTGAGTTAGGACTTGTAGATGAAGGTTCTGAGGGCGAAAGACTTTCGTTTGCAGAGCAGAAAGAAAGAGAACAGGAAAAGGCAGACAGAAAAGCCGATTACTATGAATACAAAGCAGACCAGGCTTATAAACATGGTGAGAATTTACAGAAACCTATCAATGATATGCATGGCGATATTGCTTTCTTCACGCAGCCTAATATCAGTACGGCATCCGGCAGAGCGTTCACAAATCGCAGAAACAAAATGTTTGATTCATGGGAAAAAGGTTTCAAGGAATTCCAGAAGTCAGAATATTATAAGGAATGTGCAGAGCGTGCACGCCAGACGGCAGATGGTACCAAAGGAAAAGATAAAGGATTTTGCCAGAGAAGAATTGATGAAGCTATGGCAAGTATCAGAAAACTTGACAGAAGCATCACAGAATACAAGGGATATGCCGATGATCTTGCAAATGGCAGGCAGCCAAAGGATAAATATGGATGGAGTGTTAATGTAACTGAAGAATCCGTTGCAAGAAATATTGACCATTGGGAGGAAATTAAACAGACTGAGATTGAAAAGGTTTGCTATTATCAGGAATGTATTGAAGCCCTGGGCGGTATCGGATTCAATAAAGAAACTCTTAATAAAGGTGATGTGATTAAATACAAATGGGGATGCGAAAGTGCAGGAAGAATTATTAAACTCAATCAGAAAACCGTAACGGTTGAAGTTTGGGGAAATAAATATGCAGATGGGAGTTGTTGGGTTGTTAAAGTCCCGTATGCAGATATTCATGAGATAATCGAGAAAGCAAGCTAAAACAAACCAAATGATCTGATATTGAAACCGGTGTCTTATGGCATCGGTTTTTTTATTTTAAAGTAAGGTGCGGTTTTCAAAAACGTATATTATACATCTTAATCAATGGAAAATTTTTTATAAATAATTTGCAAATAATAGTTGACATACTAATATTTTTGTGTTAGTATATAGACAGTAAAACAAATACACACCAAAGGAGAAAAACAAATGGATTATGAAAATATTTTAAAATCTTGTAAAAGAATCAAAACTGATTCTACTACAATTCATGGATTCAATGGAATGACCGCCGAGCAGCTTGCTAATGAATGCATGACAGTATTCAGTACATCGAGATTAGTTGATGCAATTACAATCAGTGTTAGTTACATGGATGGTTTAGGTGAAAGCCAGACAGGAAAAGTTACATTATACCGTGATGGAAACATGGAATTTTCAAGAATGAAGAAGTTGTCTATATTGCATAAGGAGGCGTAAGATGAAAAAAGTAATCATTGTTTGGAGTTTAGTTAATCAGATTGGTTTTGGTGTCAGAGTAAATGCCAGTGACGCAGACGAAGCGGAGGAAATCGTCAAAACTGAATTTGAGAAATGGAGTGATCCAGAAGATAATCCAGATTACTATAATCTTGGATATGCAGAACCGGCAGAAACAGAATTGGAGAAACAGGGGATTGAATATGAATTGCTGGATGAAGAGCAGATAACAAATCCAGAAAACGCAGATGAATTCAATCCGGCACTGAATGCGAAAATCATTTTCATTTAACAAAGATAGCAAAAAAAACACAAAAATATGTGTTGACAACTTATAAATAATGTGTTAGAATATAATCAGTAAATGAAATACAGCTTGCTAAAAGGAGGTAAGTAAAATGGCAGCTAATGTTGAATCAATGTTTTATGTAGGTGAAACACCTTGGCACAGGCTTGGAACAGAAATTAAAGAAGCACCGACTTCAAAAGATGCTATCATCATGGCGGGACTTGACTGGAAGGTATTGTCAAGACCAATCTTTGATGAATTCGGCAGAGAACTGGAAGGTTATAGAGTTAATGTCAGAGATAAAGATAATCTCAATCTTGGCATCGTAACAGACAGATACCAGATTGTACAGAATGATGAAGCATTCGCTTTTACAGATGCTTTACTTGGAGAAGGTGTAACATACGAAACCGCCGGTTCTTTAGCATCAGGCAAGAGAGTTTGGATGCTTGCCAGACTGGAAGGAACTCAGATCGCAGACGAAGATATTGATCCGTTTCTTGTATTCACAAATTCCCATGATGGAAAAGGGTCTATCAATGTTGCGATTACACCGGTCAGAGTTGTGTGTCAGAACACTTTGAATCTTGCCCTTGCAAAAGCAAGCCGGAATTGGTCTTGCGTGCACAAAGGAGATATTCAGAGCAAGTTAGAGGAAGCTAAGAGGACTCTTGAAAGCGCAGATAGATATATGGAAGCACTGGAAGAAGAATTTGGCGAACTGAAATTAAAAACTTTATCTGATACCCAGGTTAGCAATTTAACCGATGAACTGTTAAAGATGGAGTTTACAAGCCTTTGGAGAAAAGCCATTAAGACAGATTCAATGGCGACTTTCAAGGAAAGACTCAGACAGCAGAAATATGAAGATAAGCTGATTACAAAGAAAAATGATATTCTTGAAATCTATCATAATAAGCCGGATTTAGTTGGTACAGAGAAATCAGCTTTTAGGTTTATCAATGCAGTAAGTGATTATGCAACACATACAACAGATCATAGAAACACAGAGAACTATCAGGAAAATTTATTCATCAAGACAATCGGTGGTCTTGCAATGATTGACACAGCACACAGGCTTGCATTAGCAGCTTAAATAAATGGTGGGTAGCGATAAAAAGCTATCCACTATTTTTTATGCGTGGGTATAATTGGGTATAATTGGGTATAACGCACGTTTTTAAAAATCTGTATTTTATACAAATCGGTTTTTGAAAACTAGAATAAAATATACTAAAATATTTTTGTAAAACCTATTGACATACAATCTGATATGTGATATAGTATAACCATAGTAAACAAAATACATCATACGGAAGGAGTTAATTATGGAATTTGTTTATAATGATGGTGGCAGAAAAGATGCAGGATATAAAGGTGTTGCCAATGATTGTGTATGCAGAGCAATCGCAACGGCAACGGAAAAGCCTTATAAAGAAATTTATAAACTGATTAACGACTTCGGCAAGCGTGAGAAAATCACGAAGCGTAAACCGAATAGATCATCTGCAAGGACTGGCGTTTATCCAGAAGCAATTAAAGCAGTTATGGAATTCCTGGGCTGGACTTGGATTCCAACAATGAAAATTGGTTCAGGCTGCAAGGTGCATTTAAGAGAAAATGAATTGCCTAGTGGCAGACTTGTGGTTAATCTTAGCAAGCATACAACTTGTGTGGTTAATGGTATTTTATATGATACTTATGACTGCACACGTGACGGATCAAGATGTGTGTATGGATATTTTTATAAGAAGTAAAAAAAATTCAAAAAGTAGTTGACAAACCCAATAATATTAGATATACTATCATTGTAACAAGTAAGTGAGTTACACGAAATCAAAGGAGTACAACATGAAGAAATTAAATGAATGGATTAGCATTTGGATTGATGGTGGAAAAGTAAAGGGAGTAAAATTTACCCTTGCAATGTTCGATGAATTGTATGATATTGCTAGAGGGTATGCAGATACAACAATCAGTTCAGAAGTAAAAGCTGTACTGGATAAATGTGGGATCAAGACAAAAGCCGAGGGCATTGGATGGAGGGTTATAAGATGAGAACAATTAGAGAAGCTATCGATGCTGGTGCAAAGACAGTTTATTTAAACAACGGAACTTATTTTCATATTGAAAACATGAGCAATCCAGACTGGATGTTCGGAAGAATTAAAACAATTAATGGCAAGAAGATTGCCAGATGGTTGCTGATAACTGTTATTGCGAATAGCAAAACAGATGAAAGGACAATCAAACATCGTAATCAGTATATGCCTGAATTGGACTGCTGCTATTTTAATAGCAACGACTTCATATGCAAGGAAAAGGAGATTAACGCTTTTATTACCGACAACGGTGGTATAGATAATTACCAAACAGGATATTGGATAAGTCCTATGTTTTGATTGGAGAGGTAGACTAATGAACATACTTGAACAAGATTACGAAGAATATATTCAACTTAAAAAGAATTTAAATTCGGCAAATGATGAAGAATTAATTAAAGAAGCAAAGATAGCACTTACATTGTTCTGGTTTAATACTGGACGAATGATGAAACATTATAATATAGTTTTATCAAAATATATGAATGCCAAAGAAAATGGAAACGAATACATTGATTTTGACAATGAAACATATCTCAACGAAGTTGAGGGACTTGTTAATTGCATGAAAATGTGTGACATAAAATATTTCACATATTCATCTAATTGGCATAAAGCTATTGACGTATCGTGGTGTTTTAAACAAAACGGCTGCGAATTAGTTGATATAATCCAGATTAACAGTTACAAGAATTACCGAACTGGAGAATTTGAAAAGAGACCAGCATTTTTATTCAAGATTTTATAAGAGGTGCAAAAATAAATGAAAGGTTATAAAGTATTCAATTATGATTGGAGTTGTAGGGGATTCAAGTATGAAGTAGGAGAAACATACAAAATGGATAAAAAACCCGTTCCGTGTGAACGTGGTTTCCATTTTTGCAAAAGAGCAGTTGATTGCTTCAATTATTACGACTTTAATCCAAACAATAAGGTCGCTGAGGTTGAAGCTGTGGGAGAGATAGAGAGAGATGGAGATAAATGTTGCACGAATGAAATCAAAATTATTAGGGAAATCCCTTGGGGTGAGATGTTGAATCTAGTAAACACTGGTCATGGGTGCGTAGGCTTGGGCAATAGCGGTGATTGGAACATTGGTAAGTGGAACAGCGGTAACTGTAATACTGGCAACCGCAACACTGGCGATAACAACACTGGTAACTTAAACGCTGGAAATTATAACGCTGGCAACCGCAACACTGGTAACTCGAACACTGGTAACTGTAATACTGGTGACTGGAATACTGGTAAATGGAATACTGGTAATTATAATACGGGTAACTGGAATAGTGGTGACTGGAATCGTACTGATTATTCGACTGGATGTTTTAATACGGAAATGGATAAAATTCGTCTTTTTAATAAGCTCTCAAATTGGTCGTTGAAAGATTGGTGGAATTCTGATGCTTATGAAATTATGCTTAATTGTCCTATTGACCATATCGTATGGAAATCGTGGGCGTACATGAATGATGAAGAAACAAAGAAGCATCCAGAAGCTGAGGTAACAGGTGGATATTTGGCAAAGGAAGAAGCCAATATGCAAAAATGGTGGAATGAACTTTCCGAAAGTGATAAGAACACTGTAATGAGTTTACCAAATTTCGATGCTGACATATTTAAAAAATGCACTGGAATAGAGGTGTAAAAATAAATGAAAATACTAGATAAGAATACAGATTTCTACGATTATATACAATATATGTATCGTGATGATACGTATGTGTTTGATCGTAGAGATTCATTTGTACTAACCAAAGAAATGATGCGTAGTCATTTAGGTTGGTATGAGCACAGCAAAGCTGGGTATATGCTGCTACAGGTTTGCAATTCGTTTTGGTTATTTAAAGCCAACTTAGAGTATGATAAATCATTTTCATACAGAGTAGCAGATTATGATTTAACTCTTGTTGGCACATGGAAAAACTACAGCGCACAACGTGTTCTTTACAAACTGTGCACGATAAAATTCGACTTCTTTAAAATTAGAAGGCTACCAGATGAAATGTCTAGTAGTGAATTGGTCGATGCGGTCAAACGTGGAAATTATGAAACCATTGAAGTCATTAACAAATTCACGATCTATAATGGAGATCATACTAAAAAGGTTAAGACTATTCCGCTGTTAAGTGAATGTGGATTGTCTAAACATATTGAAGCCCTGGATATTTATCTTTCATTGGAAGAGTATT
>Ga0326514_10002232_pt1 | contig 12396 bp, 11 predicted proteins | sample 3_2548_0518_D_FD_203653 | JGI IMG/M metagenome (GOLD analysis project Ga0326514, IMG submission 203653) | Bovine rumen microbial communities from UC Davis, California, United States - 3_2548_0518 | ecosystem: Host-associated > Mammals > Digestive system > Stomach > Rumen | place: USA... | reverse complement strand
TCTTAACGGAAATTTTGTAGCCAAGTCGCTATGTTTGTGATATGTTTTATGTAGTGACAGATATCTCCCGATCCTATATGGACCAGGCATATGTACGGAATACGAAGAGAAGAGGGGAATTACATACAATGACAATCGGCGAAAAAATAAAATATTTCCGCAAACAGCGGGGTATTACACAGGGAGAACTTGCAGAATTGACAGGAATCCATCCTGTTTCCATCCGAAAATACGAGACAAATAAAATGCAGCCGCTCCCTCCTCAGGTCGAGAAGATTGCAGCTGCATTGAACGTAAACTTCAGTGCGATCTATGGAATGGATCAGAGCGCTTTCCGTCTGGAAACACGCGGAGATCTGATGGGATTATTGATGACTGCTTATAAAGCCGGACTGATTCAGGTTGATGGTCCGAAAGACAGATATGGTGCCTTCAAAGAAGAGCAATGCTGCATCCGCCTGCTCCCGGTACTCTCGCAGTATTTTGCTGTGGCTGGTCAGGAAGATGAGAATAGGAATATGCTGCCAGCACTAAAAGTGACAGATTCATCTGTCCTGTCTGATTTTATTCGTTGGGAAGGTTTATACCGTGAAGGATATCTGAAGGATCAGGAGCTGCTGGCAAAGGGAAATTCTTCTGAAGATGAGAAATATGTCGCTGATGATTTTCGGGAGATGCTGGAGCAGATCGAGCTGGACCTGCAGGCGTCTCAGAAGAAACTGGATAAGACCTGTGACCACAGCGATGATGCCGACTCTGAAACGGAATAATTTTGAAAAGTGTACTCAAAATGTACTCACGAGACATAGAAAAAGTCCGGAAGCCCAGTGTTTATGCTGGTTTCCGGACTTTCAATATTTATTCGAACTCAATCGTTCCCGGCGGTTTGCTCGTGATGTCGTAGAAGACGCGGTTCACGTGGTTCACTTCGTTGATGATCCTGGATGTGACCTTCTTAAGGACGCTGTACGGGATCTCTACGGAATCGGCGGTCATGAAGTCGACGGTGTTGACTGCGCGAAGTGCGATTGCGTAATCATAGGTCCTCTCATCTCCCATGACCCCGACAGAGCGCATGTTGGTCAGGGCTGCAAAGTACTGGCCGGTGGTCTTGTCGAGACCTGCGTTCGCCATCTCCTCACGGAAGATCGCGTCTGCATCCTGAACGATCCTGACCTTCTCAGCATTGACTTCTCCGATGATGCGGATTCCAAGTCCCGGTCCCGGAAATGGCTGTCTCATGACGAGTTTCTCCGGAATTCCAAGGTGAAGACCGACCTTGCGGACTTCATCCTTGAACAGGTAGCGAAGCGGCTCTACGATCTCCTTGAAATCAACGAAATCCGGAAGGCCTCCTACGTTGTGATGAGACTTGATCTTGGCTGATTCACCGCCTAGTCCGCTTTCTACAACATCCGGATAGATGGTCCCCTGAACCAGATAATCGACAGCGCCGATCTTCTTTGCCTCTTCCTCGAAGACACGGATGAACTCTTCCCCGATGATCTTTCTCTTCTTCTCCGGCTCGGTGACACCTGCCAGCTTACCATAGAAACGTTCCTGAGCATTGACACGGATGAAATTCAGGTCATACGGTCCATCCGGTCCGAATACGGATTCGACCAGATCACCTTCGTCCTTGCGGAGCAGGCCATGATCAACGAATACGCAGGTCAGGTTCTTACCGATTGCCTTTGACAGAAGGACTGCTGCAACGGAGGAATCAACTCCGCCGGACAGAGCACAGAGTGCTTTTCCGTCACCGATCTTCTCTCTCAGCTCTTCGATGGTTCTCTCCGCGAAGTCTTCCATCTTCCAGGATCCGGAGCACCCGCACACTCCGATGACGAAGTTTCTGAGGATTTCCTTACCGTACATGGTGTGAAGCACTTCCGGGTGATACTGGATTGCATAGAGTTTCCTCCCCGGATCCTCATCCGATGCACACGGGCAGTTCGCAGAATGTGCAGTGATCTGAAACCCCGGAGCCGGCTTGGAGATGTAGTCGTTATGGCTCATCCAGCAGATCATCGGGCCCGGAATACCCTCGTAAAGCGGTGAGTCCATCTTATCGATCACGACCTCTGTTTTACCATACTCACGTTCGTCCGCGCGGGCAACTTCTCCTCCGAGCACATAGTTCATCAGCTGTGCGCCGTAGCAGAGCCCCAGAACAGGGATGCCCAGTTCGAACAGCTCCTTCGGAGCGGTAGCCGCCCCTGCTTCGTAGACACTGTTCGGACCGCCTGTCAGGATGATTCCCTTCGGATTCATTGCCTTGATTTCGTCAAGCGAAGTCCGGTAGGAAAAGATCTCGCAGTAGACATTGCACTCACGCACACGTCTTGCCACGAGCTGATTATACTGACCGCCAAAGTCGATGACGATCACTTTTTCGCTTTTATCCATTCGCTGTCCTTTCTTTAGAGACACCATCTAGCTTTTTTCATTATCGGCCGGGTTGCCCCGAAATGCAAGTCCCGGATTTTCATCGGCACAACCTCATATGGCTGCAGGACTTGAGACATTTACTGCTCTTCTACGATCCCAAGATACTCCCTGATCTTGCGGATCCTGTGTTCTGTATTGACGACGCCCATCCGGTAAGCACGGTAAAGCTTCTCCGGGTTTTTCTCGAGTCTTGCTACATCCGGTGGCTGGCTTGGTGCGATCACGAGGATCCGCCCGTCTTTCTCCAGCTGATCGATGTGGTCGCAGAGTTCGTTGTAACGCTCATCCGCATGCATCATGTAGTCGTAGAGAGCCGGGAAGTTATGATAGAGCCTCCGCTCCGCCTTCAGCTGCGTTTCTGATTCTCCCGGATCACGGTAGCCTCTTTCTCTTGTCTTGACGACGATGATCTTCTCATAGCCCTGCCGGATTGCCCAGTCGACCGGAATACAGCAGGAGTTGCCGCCGTCGAGGTATGGGATGCCATCCAGATAGACCATCTTCGAGAGGACCTGCATGCTGGCGGATGCCTTGATTGCCAGGAAGATGTCCGAACAGTTGGTCTTCTCCAGATAAGTGGGCTGGCCGGTCAGGCAGTTGGTCGCGACCGCAACCATCCTTCTCTCCGGATTCATGATCCGCAGGATGTTCTCATGGTCTTCCGTCTTGAACTGGTCAAATACAATATTGAACCCGATGACACCCTGGTTTTTGCGGATTGCTCTCAGTCCCGCATAGTGAGGGTCGCTGCAATGCGTGATATTAAAACGGCTCGGCCACCCGATTCTTCCCGCGCAGTAGCAGGCTCCGTAGAGTGCCCCTGCCGAGACGCCGGCTACAGTCTGCAGATTGATGTTGTGCTGAAGCAGAGTGTCGACCACGCCTCCTGTGTAGAGGCCGCGAAATGCTCCTCCCTCCAGCACCAGGCAGCCCGGTGTGAGCTTTTCCCCTGACCGCCCGTCCGGAAGCCTGTTCAGTATCGTCTCAATATGCCTCATAAAAGCTCCTCGCCATATTGTAGGTTTTCATCATCTTCGCCGCATCAATAAATTATGTGCGCGGAAGCATCTACAGTGGTATTCTAACAAAGAATTGACATAAAAGAAAGGAACAGGACTATGATTCAGGATATCGCGCCACACATCTACCATAACGAATACGAGCCGAAAGATCCGAAATCTTCAGACTTTCTCATTGTTATAGATGACCGTAAGATTCTTCTGAGGGAAGATTCTACGGCTTCCGCTTCCGGAAATGTCCCGGGCCCTTTTCGCCTTCCGACGGTCTCTGATCTTCCGGGACTGGATGGCAGTCTGATATACCTGTTTTCCATTGATGACCAGAATTTCTTCTTCTGCCCAGGCAGTCCGAAGGCTCAGGCTCCCTTCACCTATGTTCGGGAGATGGTTCTCCGCGAACTCGAAGGCGACTACTTATCATTTGGCGCAGCCACGGCTATGCAGCTGGCTCAGTGGTACACGCTCCACCGTTTTTGCGGGAAGTGCGGTGTTCCGACGGTTCATTCGAAGACCGAGCGGGCGATCATCTGCCCGGAATGCGGCCATATCTATTATCCACGTATCTCCCCGGTCGTCATCATCGCGATTACCCATGAAGACAAGATCCTGCTTACCACCTACAACCGGAGCGGGTACAAGCGGCATGCTCTGGTCGCCGGCTTTGTCGAGATCGGTGAGACGCTTGAGGACGCCGTGCGCCGGGAGATCATGGAAGAAGTCGGGCTGCGCGTGAAGGATATCACCTACATCGAGTCTCAGCCCTGGGCCTTCTCCTCCTCGCTCATCTCCGGCTTCAGGGCCGAGGTCGACGGAGACCCGACCATCCATCTCAACGCCGACGGCAAAGACGAGCTGGCTTCCGCCGGGTGGTTCACTCCTGAGCAGCTGGCCATCGAAGACCGCTCCGTCTCTCTGACATGGGACATGATCCGCAAGTTCAAGGCCGGGGTTCTGTGAATTATCTGACAAATATAAAAATTGTGTCTGAATTGTCCGGTGCCAGGCACCAGACAATTCAGACACAATTCTGACAATTTGGGGGAAGGATGCTCAGACTTCGTAATCGAAGCAGGATCTCACGATCGTGTAGGGTCTCACATAGGTGTTCGCCACCGCTACGTGGTTCGGATGGATTGCATAGCCTTTGAGAGATGCCTCATCGTCGAGCAGGGCGTCGAGCATCATGTCCATGTTTGCGGACGCAAGTCCGTCGATGTTGATATGCATCTCGCGAAGTCCCGGGACAACGCCAACAAGGCCTTCCAGATGTTCCTTCGCTTCTTTTCTTACCTTTGCCTTCTCTTCTTCAGAAAGCTCTTCTTTCAGTTTCCACAGTATTACATGCCGTACCATATTCAGTCCTCCTTAAAGATCTTCCGCCTTTCTGCATCAAAGAGCGAATCCGAGCGCTCTTCCGATCAATGCGACGATGAATGCCATGATCCAGGCGATCACGCACTGGTTCATTATAACAAAAAACATCCATTTTGTCCCAAGCTCTCTCCGGATTGCGGAAACCGCTGCGACACATGGTGTGTAAAGAAGGCAGAACACCAGCAGGCAGAGGCCGGCAAGCGGTGTCACTGCTGCAGCGATCGCCTCCTGTCCTCCGAACATCATGTTCAGGGTCGCTACGACGCTCTCCTTCGCCATGAAACCGGAGATCAAAGATGTCACGATTCTCCAGTCACCCAGACCGATCGGCCTGAAGACCGGAGCTACGAATCCGGCAACGGTTGCCAGGATACTCTGGGAAGAGTCCTCGACGACATTCAGGCTCGGCCCGAATGTCTGGAGGAACCAGATAACCAGGGTCGCAAGGAAGATTACCGTAAATGCTCTCTGCAGGAAGTCTTTGGCTTTATCCCACATGAGGCGCAGAACATTTTTCGGACTCGGCATTCTGTAGTTCGGCAGCTCCATGACAAATGGAACCGCTTCACCCCTGAACGTTGTTTTCTTAAAGAACCATGCAATCAGGATCGCGGTCAGCACTCCGAGTACATAGAGGACCACAACGACCAGGCCTGCCTGTTTCGGGAAGAGGATCGCCGCCAGAAAGACGTAGATCGGTACCTTCGCGGAACAGCTCATGAAAGGAGTCAGGAAGATCGTCATCTTTCTGTCTCTCTCAGAAGGAAGGGTCCTTGCCGACATGACACCCGGGACCGTGCAGCCGAAGCCGACCAGCATCGGAACGATGGACCGCCCGGACAGGCCGATCTTTCTCAAAGGTTTATCCATGACAAATGCTACTCGTGCCATGTAGCCCGAATCTTCCAGGATCGACAGGAAGAAGAACAGGACAACGATGATCGGGACGAAGCTCAGAACGGAGCCGACTCCCCCGAAGATGGCATCCACTACAAGTGATCTTACCCACTCGCTGGCAGATACCGCGGCAAGACCATTTGCGACAGCGCCGGCAAGGGTATCGATTCCCATCTGCAGAAGGTCCTGCAGGTAAGCCCCGATGACATTGAAGGTCAGGTAGAAAACAAGCGCCATGATACCGACGAACATCGGGATCGCGGTCCATCTTCCGGTCAGGATCTTATCGATCTTCTGCGATCTGATGTGCTCTTTGCTCTCGCGCGGCTTGACCACGCAGGCGTCCGTGACCTTCTGGATAAAGTCGAATCGCATATCAGCCATGGCTGCAGACCGGTCAAGCCCTCTCTCTTTTTCAAGCTGCTGCACGATATGCTCAATTGCTTCCCTCTCGTTCTGATCGAGACCAAGCCTTTCGATGACACGCTGGTCTCCTTCCACAACTTTGGAAGCAGCGAATCTCAGTGGGATATCCGCCTTCTCCGCATGGTCCTGGATCAGATGCATGATGCCGTGCAGCCCTCTGTGGACAGCGCCGCCGTCTTCATCCTCCGAGCAGAAATCCTGCCTGCCCGGGCGTTCCTGGTATTTCGCCACATGGACCGCATGGTCGATCAGTTCGGAGATTCCCTCGTTCTTGGCTGCGGAGATCGGGACAACCGGTACACCCAGCATCTCTTCCATCTTATTGATGCGGATGCTGCCGCCATTTTCCCGGACCTCATCCATCATATTCAAAGCGACGACCATGGGTATGTTCAGCTCGATCAGCTGCATGGTCAGATAGAGGTTGCGCTCGATATTGGTCGCGTCGACGATGTTGATGATGCCCTTCGGGTGCTGGTCCAGGATGAACTGTCTGGACACGATCTCCTCATTCGTATAGGGAGACATGGAGTAGATACCCGGAAGGTCCGTGATCAGCGTGTCCTTGACGCCCCGGATGACGCCGTCCTTGCGGTCGACCGTGACGCCCGGGAAGTTGCCGACATGCTGGTTGGAGCCTGTGAGCTGATTGAACAGAGTCGTCTTTCCGGAGTTCTGGTTGCCGGCCAGCGCAAATGTTAATGTGGTTCCTTCCGGCACCGGGTGCTCGTCTGCCTTGACGTGGTATTTTCCCCCTTCACCAAGTCCCGGGTGGGGAGGAATCTTGCCTTCATCACGGATGTCCGCTTTTCCGGCAGCCGGTTTGCCACCCGATGTCTGGTCTCTTATATCTTCGATCTCAATCTGCTGCGCATCGGCGATTCTCAGCGTCAGCTCATAGCTCTTGATGCGGACCTCGATCGGGTCCCCCATCGGAGCAAACTTTACCATCGTGATGTCCTGGGTCGGGATGATACCCATGTCCAGGAAATGCTGCCTCAGCTCTCCATCGCCACCGACCGTACTGACAGTCGCTGTCTTCCCAATCGGAAGTTCATCTAATGTCATGACGCCCCTCACTTAGTTGTGATTAATGATAGTTTTTCTCACCATCCCTACTCTAATGATAAATTTCTCAGCTGTCAATGCATATTGAATTGTCAAAAAAGACCCGGAGCCGCTGCCCTGATGTCCATCTCAAATGGATATCAGGGCGGACAGCTCCGGGTCCTGAATTTGAAACACCGTACTGTAATTACAGCAGATCTGACTTTCTCACAAATCCGGTCGTACCTGCCGGGGCGACAAGCTCCTTCGTCCTCCTGATCTTGGTCCACTTGTCGACGATTTCATTTTCGATATGTGCCTCTGGACCGATCTCGGAATAGGAAAGGATGATGCTGTTCTTGACGAAAGCTCCCTTTCCGATCTTGACTCCACGTCCGATGACGCAGTTCTCGACGTCTCCCCCGATCTCGGAGCCGTCAGCGATGACGGAATGCTTTACGCTGGAGCCTTCCATCAGCTTGGTCGGGCATGCATCGGTGGTCGTGGTGTAGAACGGCCAGTCTGCAGTGAACAGGGTCTTGCTGATCTTCTGGTCCAGAAGCTCCATGTTCGCCTGATAATAAGCATCAAGGTCAGCGATTGCTGCAAAGTAACCCTTATGCTGGACTCCGCGGATGTCAAGTTCCGTCTGCCCAAGACGGGACTCGAGCATCTGGGACATAGAGAATGCAGATGAGTATTCTGCCGTCTTCTCAACCAGCTTGAGGAAGAAGTCTCTCTTCATGATAAAAGTATCCATGAAGACGTTCTGCATCTGCTTGTTCGCATGGTTTCCGCCAAGGCTTGTGACCCTCTGGTTCTCGTCGACCGTCATGGCTCTGCAGTTCAGGAAATGATCGCGCGCATTATTGACCTTGTGATAGAGCATGGTCACGTCTGCCCCGGAATCAATGTGCTGCTGCAGCAGCACTGAGAAATCCTGTTTGAAAATCATGTAGCAGGGAATAATGACAACATACTCCTCATCCATGCGATCCAGATAGTCTCTGTTTGCAAGATAGTTTGCAACATCGGTATTGTAGACGGCGTTGCGGCTGTCTTCCTCACAGTACAGGAGCTGAAGTCTGCCCTTTTTGGAGTTGATGTTGTACTGGCGGCCGGTTCCAAGGTGATCGACCAGCGAACGCGGATACTTTCCGCCGATATAAACCTGAATGTTATCGATGCCGCTGTTCGTCAGATTGGAAATCGGGAAATCGATGACTCTGTATCTTCCGAACATGCTGATCGCGCCAGCACTGCGATAATCCTGAAGTCCCTGGACTTTAACTCTTCTGGGAGTTGAAGTCACGATACCAAATGCCTTTGCCATGATCACTCCACCCCCTTCACATTCTTGGTAATCAGTTCAATATGCTCGCTGTCCTTCGATCCTACGACAGCACCTTTTCCGATCTTCACGCCATTCGCAACCATGCATCTGTTGACGGTTGCACCTTCTTCGACAACTGCGCCAGGCATCAGTACAGTATCTGTAACGTCAGCACCTTCTTCGATTCTGGAGCCCGTGAACATGACTGTATGGGTTGCTCTTCCTTCACAGTCACAGCCTTGTGTGATATAAACACTGTCCGTCTCCGCATTCTCTCCGATATATGCCGGGAGTGTGGATACATCTTCGGTATAGATCTTCCAGCCATGGTCGCCCAGATCCAGATCATCATTCTTGTCCAGCAGATCCATGTTCGCTTCCCAGAGAGAATCGATCGTTCCTACATCCTTCCAGTAGCCCTTGAATTCATACGCAAGAAGAGTCTTGCCGTCAGATAACATCTGCGGGATGATATTCTTTCCGAAGTCGTGAGCTGAGTTCGGATCCTTCATATCCGCAACCAGCATCTTCCTCAGAAGCTTCCAGTTGAAGATATAGATACCCATGGATGCGAGGTTGCTCTTCGGCTTGGCAGGCTTCTCCTCGAACTCGACTACCTTTCCGTGACCGTCCGTGTTCATGATTCCGAAGCGGCTTGCTTCTTTCAGCGGTACTCCGATGACGCCGATGGTTGCATCTGCGTTCGCCTTGACATGAGCGTCAAGCATCTGAGCATAATCCATCTTGTAAATGTGGTCACCGGAGAGAACAAGCAGATATTCCGGATTGTACTGATCAATGAAGTCAATATTCTGAGAGATAGCGTCTGCAGTTCCTCTGTAGACATCCAGTCCGGTCTCAGCTTTTTCACGAGGTGTCAGAACGAATACGCCACTGTCCTTGGTGTCAAGTCCCCAGCGTCCGCCTGCTGCCACATAAGAGTTCAGCAGGACTGATTCGTACTGGGTCAGGACACCGACGATGTTGATTCCGCTGTTTGCACAGTTACTGAGCGGAAAATCGATGATACGGTACTTTCCGCCGTAGGAAACAGCAGGCTTTGCGACTTTCGAGGTAAGCTCATGAAGACGGCTTCCTCTTCCGCCGGCCAGGATCATGGCCAGCATGTTACCCTGTTTCATGATTGAAATCCTCCCTATTGTTTCGTATTTCGAATTTCACAGATACTATTATTTTAACACTTGCGATTAGTTTAAACAAGGCTGTCTGTGTTATTTACATTGTTATTACCCAATCTTTCTGCGAAAGATTACCGATGGGGTTATGAAACGTTGCCCCCGGAAGTCTTTCGCTTGCCTGAAATTACTGTTATTGTGTTCTTGCAGGTTGTCGGCACACTACAAAACACGTGGAGGTGAGTGGTGGGGCCGGAATAGCGGCGACCCCGCATTGTTATATGTTGTCGACCGTCCGTAAAGGCATCAATGAATGGCGCATACCAGTAGCCCGTAAACTTATCTCTTTCGAAATCGACTCGATCTCGCCGGATGGTCAGTCCCTGCCGACCCTGTAATTTATCAACAGGAGGGACTCAATGTTCAAAATTTTCTACAAGAACTGCTGTGGACTTGATGTCCACAAAACCTGGATCTATGCCTGTATCGGTATTACTGATGCAACCGGTAAAACAGAATACCATGAAGCCCGCTTCTCCTCCTTCTCCAAAGGATTAAGGACGTTAGCTGAATGGCTTCAGAAGTATGACTGCAAACTCGTCTGCATGGAATCTACCGGCAAGTACTGGGTTCCCGTCTTCAACATCCTTGAAAAAACCTGTGACGTTACACTTGCCCATCCCAAATATACAAAACCTCAGAAGGGCAACAAGACCGACCGCAAGGATGCCAAATGGATCTGTGATCTCTTTATGTGCGGGATGATCAAGCCCAGCTTTATTCCACCGGCTGCCATCCGCCAGCTCCGTGACCTTGTCCGGTACCGTTCCAAGCTCACAAACATGCTGACCAGCGAAAAGAACCGGGCTCATAACTGTCTCACTGTATCAAACCTCAAGCTTGATGACGTATTCAGTGATGTTCTCGGAAAATCATCTCGTTCTATCACAGAATATATCCTCGACCATCCCGGCGAGACATTCGATGTAACACCTTTTGTTGATGGACGATGCAAGACACCGATTGAAGAGATTCAGGCTGCTGTTGACGGATCCGTCTCGAAAGAACAGGCCGCAAAGCTGCGCCAGTGTCTTGAACACATCGACGAACTCACGGCCCACAAAAAGAAGATTGAAGAAGAAATACTTCAGATCGCGGCACCTTTCAGCGATTATCTTGACCTGCTCCGGACGGTACCCGGATGTTCCTCAGACAAGATGACCGCTGTCACGATCCTCTCAGAGATCGGCTACGATATGTCAGTATTCCCTTCTTCTAAAAATCTTACATCATGGGCCGGCTGTTGTCCACGCAATGATCAGAGTGCAAAGCATGTGAAATCAACACGGATATCCCGCGCAGGAGCCTGGATCAAACCACTCCTTGTACAGATTTCCAATGCACTTATCCGATCAAAGAAACACCCTGAATTCAGCGAACGCTATCGCCGAATTAAAGCACGCCGTGGACACAAGAAGGCTATTATCGCTATCTGCAGGATGCTCCTGACCGCTATCTGGAACATCCTCAGCAAGCTTGAGCCTTATACGCCTGATGGTTTTATCAATGATCGACCTTCTGACAAAAAGAAGACGATGTCAACAGCAGAAGCACTAAAGCTCCTGAAATCCCGCGGTTACGTCATCACCGATTTGCCTGTCGATCCAGTAACCGCTTAATGCTCTAACCACTTATAACTTTTTTCAGGCCATCTCTGATGGTCTTCTTTTCGTGATCCTAATACATTTGGCGTCCCTCTACACTTTTGTTTCAAACTTATTCCTTTCCAGTGCCCTTGCGATGCTTGCCCTGAGCGGAGGCAGGAGCTCCTCCTGCCGCGTGAAGACCTCGTTGACCGCCCGGACCACCACCTCGTGAAGATCTGCCTCCGTCACGGTCCGCGCCGGGCAGTTGACCTCCGTATCCTTCTTATGCAGCCGGGAGACGCAGCGCCAGACCACCTTCTTTCTGCCCCGGCAGTTCCAATGGGTGCGCTGAAACACATCACCGCAATGCCCGCAGTACACAATGCTCGACAGCGCATCCGAGCGCTTCCGACGCAACATCTTCAGAAGCTCTGTTCGAGATTGCTCTTAATGAAGCCCGTTCCGAAATGGCTGAGATAGATCCTCGTCTCCTGGTTGTGTTTGATATGCTGGAGGACAGGAAAACTGTCCCGGACATCATGAGGGAACTCAACATCTCGCAGAGTAGAACATATCAGCTAATCGCAAAGACCAAGCAGATCATTAAGAATCATCTTTAATCATCATTGCGGAGCCAGGACTCAACATCCTGGCTTCGCTTCTCTTATACCCCAAAAAGCAAAACCGTATCCTCGACCTATGAAAAAGCAAAAGTGTATTCTCGATACCGCTAAAAAGCAAAAGTGTATTCTCGTTTACCAAAAAAGCAAAAGTGTAGCCACAACCCTCGAAATCCGGCAGTCTTGATTTATTCCCACGAACACAAAAAAGGGACTCCCGTCACCCGGGGCCGTGATGGCCCAGGATCTCAGAAATCCCCTGATTTAGCGGCTTTTCAGCTCTCTACTATGATTTTCTTGTCAGCAAAACTACGGTCTCGACGTGGCACGAGGAAATGAAACTACTAAATCATACCTGCGCCGGTTCGCGGGAACATGTCCACTGATGGCTGCCTGTTCGCAAAAATGCGTCCAGGAACATATCAACGATTTGCCTGTTCGTCAGGA
>Ga0326514_10002231_pt1 | contig 12398 bp, 9 predicted proteins | sample 3_2548_0518_D_FD_203653 | JGI IMG/M metagenome (GOLD analysis project Ga0326514, IMG submission 203653) | Bovine rumen microbial communities from UC Davis, California, United States - 3_2548_0518 | ecosystem: Host-associated > Mammals > Digestive system > Stomach > Rumen | place: USA: California... | reverse complement strand
CAGATTTTTAGGCGAAAGCGAGTGCAAAGGTACAACAATTATTAATACCATCCAAATTTTTAAGAGAAAAAATTCCCAAAAACATGAAAGTTTTCGGGAATCGTTACAAATTAGAGCTATACCTTATATTATATATATAGCATTATTCAAAAATCTCCTCAATATCATTCATGTCATCAACTGCTGAAGATTCACCAATCAAGGCGCAAGGATCATACCCTTCTGGCATATCGAAAATAGCATTTTCATTATAGCCAAGCTGAATATCTTTATAAACTTGCTGCATGTAAAGCGCAAAAATAGGCAAAGCGCCAGATGCTCCCTGACCCATGGCCATCGATTCGAAATGAATATCACGATCGTCGCCACCTACCCAACATGCATTTACCAAAGTTGGGGTGATTCCTACAAACCAGGCATCACTATTATTATTAGTGGTTCCCGTCTTGCCACCGATCTCTCCAGTAAAGCCATATCTGAAGCGCAAGCGGCTACCTGTTCCGCCATCAACAACGCCACGCAACATGACAATCATCTTATAAGCACTCTCTTCGCTTATGACTTCATTCATACGAGGCTGGAACTGAGCAATGATATTACCTTCACTATCCTCGATTTTAGTAACAAACATAAGTGCAGCACGAATTCCATGATTAACAAATGCTGTATATGCACTCGCCATTTCTCCGACGCTGATATCGCACGGACCGAGACACAACGACATAGAAGGATGGATTTCCGGATTACGGATACCAAATTCATGCAGCAGATCAACAAAAGCCTGAGGATTAAGCCTACTCATCAGATAGGCAGAGATCCAGTTGTTAGATTGCTGAAGGCCCCATTTCAGTGTCACCATCTCACCATATCTCGCTTTACTACCATTTCTTGGTGTCCAAGGATGACCTGCCACCATATAAGTCTGCTGTATATTAGGTGCTACATCGCATGGAGAGAAACCATTTTCCATCGCCAAAGCATACAGATATGGTTTTATGGTAGAACCTACCTGACGACGACCATCCATGACCATATCATACGCGAAGTGACTATAATCCAATCCTCCAACATACGCCTTGACATGACCATTCTGAGGACAAACGCTCACGAAACCAGAACGCAGGAATGTCTTATAATATTTAATAGAATCCAACGGCGTCATGATGGTATCAATCTCTCCATGATAGGTAAATACCGACATGTGTGTTGGAGTACGGAACGACTTCTGAATTTCAGCGTCGGAGGCGTTATTTTCACGAAGCACACGATAGCGCTCACATTGACGGATAGAACGATTCAGAATCTGATCGACCTGCTGCTGCGTCAAGTTGCTTGAATAAGGTGCATTGCGCCTCTTCTTATTCTCAGCCGTAAAAGCAGGTTGAAGGAATTTTACCACATGTTGATAAACAGCCTCTTCGGCATACTTCTGCATGCGAGAATCGATTGTTGTATAAACTTTTAATCCGTCTGTATAGATGCTATAGCTTTCGCCATTACGTTTCTTGTTCTTATTACACCAGCCATACAAGGGATCTGTTTCCCAATTAATGGAATCATTATAAAACTTCACCATATTCCAAGAAGGATAGAGTGATTTCTCAGGTTTCTTAGCTGTAATATAGCGACGGAGATACTCACGGAAATACACAGCTAATCCTTCTTTATGGTCGTTTGTATGGAACTTCAGCTTCATCGGTTCCTTGCTATACTTATCATAGTCTTCCTCCGACAAGAAACCAGCTTTTACCATCTGGGCCATAACGACATTACGACGCTCGCGACTTCGCTCCGGATTGCGGACAGGATTGTAATACGAAGGATTCTTGCAGAGTCCCACAAGTGTGGCAGCCTCTGGAATAGTTAAATCTTTTGGCTCCTTACTAAAATAAGTGTTAGCTGCCGTCTTGATACCGACTGCGTTGTGAAGGAAGTCAAAATAATTGAGATACATCGTAATGATCTCGTCCTTCGTATAATTACGTTCCAACTTAACAGCGATGACCCATTCTATCGGTTTCTGCAACAAGCGCTCCAAGGTTGAGTTTGCATGTTCAGAATACAACTGCTTTGCGAGCTGCTGCGTAATCGTAGAACCACCTCCGGCATTTTTCTGCCCCAGGAATCCTCTCTTTATGATTGCACGTCCCAAGGCATAGAAATCAATACCAGAATGTTCGTAAAAACGCACATCCTCAGTTGCCACCAAAGCATTAATCATGAAAGGGGAGATTTTGGAATAATCAACCATTACACGATTCTCACGATTGTAATTCCATGTACCAATAAGGCGCCCATCAGCCGAATAGATTTGTGTTGCAAAACGGTTTATGGGATTCTGCAGGTCTTCAATTGGTGGCATATAGCCAATCCATCCCTCATTTATGGCATAAAATGCGGTAGCACAACCGATAATAATGACGAACAGAAATGTCCACAAGAAATAGACAAATAGCTTCCTCATAATCTTAATTTTATCACTTTTTGAAGTAATCTTGGTGCAAAATTACTATTTTCTTTGATAATATCGCACGAAAATGGGAAATAATGTGTAATTTTGCGGCAACAAAACGGAAATTAGTGATGGAAAAGCATAATTTTGTGACTATCGCCGACCTCACTCGAGAGAAAATTCTCTATATGATTGAGATGGCGGAGGAGTTTGAGAAACACCCGAATAGGGAATTATTGAAAGGAAAAGTAGTAGCAACACTATTTTTCGAGCCATCGACTCGCACTCGCCTCAGCTTTGAGACTGCTGCCAATCGTCTTGGCGCAAGAGTAATTGGCTTTGCAGACCCGAAGATTACCAGTGGTACCAAAGGAGAGACACTGAAGGACACGATCCTGATGGTATCCAACTATGCCGATGTGATTGTGATGCGCCATTATATAGAAGGTGCAGCCCAGTATGCCTCAGAGGTGGCCCCTATTCCTATCGTCAATGCCGGTGACGGTGCCCATCAGCATCCCTCACAGTGTATGCTCGACCTCTATTCTATCTATAAGACCCAGGGGACGCTCGAGAACCTTAATATATATATGGTGGGAGATTTGAAGTATGGTCGCACGGTACACTCACTCCTGATGGCGATGCGACACTTTAATCCAACCTTCCATTTTGTAGCGCCTAAAGAGCTGGCAATGCCAAATGAATACAAACTTTATTGTAAGGAGAATGGCATAAAATACCAGGAGCATACGGCTTTTAACGACAAGATTATTGCCGATGCCGATATTCTTTATATGACACGCGTGCAGAAGGAGCGCTTCTCTGATCTGATGGAATACGAGCGCGTAAAGAATGTATATGTGCTCAACAACGAGATGCTGAAGAGCGCTAAGCCCAACATGAAGATTCTGCACCCACTGCCAAGGGTTAACGAGATAGCCTACGAGGTGGACGATAACCCCCACGCCTACTACATCCAGCAGGCTGGTAACGGTCTCTTTGCCCGCGAGGCCATTTTCTGCGATGTGCTGGGCATTTCACTCGACGAAGTACGTAACGATAAAACCATTATTCTATGAACAAGAAAGAAAGACTGGTAGCAGCCATCGAGCATGGCACCGTTATCGACCATATACCAGCTGGCAAGACCTATCAGGTAGCTAGTCTGCTAGGGCTGTTTGATTTAAAAACACCTGTAACCATTGGTTTCAACTACCCATCGCAAAAGGTTGGTAGTAAGGGAATTATCAAAGTATCTGATAAGTTCTTTACCGATGATGAGATCTCTCGATTGTCGGTAGTTGCGCCTAATGTGATTCTGAGCATTATTCGCGATTACGAGGTGGTTGAGAAGAAAACTGTCGTAACTCCCGATGAGATTAAGGGCATTGTAAAATGCAACAATCCCAAGTGCATTACCAACAATGAACCCATGCCTACTCACTTCCACGTAACTGATGGTATTCTGACATGCCACTATTGCGAAAAGGAGCAGGATATTAACAAAGTAGAACTTTGTTAAAGGTAAAAAAGTAAAAAGGTAAAAAAGTTAAACCCAATAAACAAAACAATGAACAGAGACAACGCAATTTTTGAGTTGATTGAGAAAGAGCATCAGCGCCAGCTGAAAGGCATTGAGCTGATTGCAAGTGAGAACTTTGTAAGCGACCAGGTGATGGAAGCCATGGGATCTTACCTTACCAACAAGTACGCTGAGGGTTATCCTGGCCACCGTTATTATGGCGGCTGTCAGGTAGTTGACGAGGTAGAGCAGCTGGCCATCGACCGCGTATGCAAGCTCTTTGGTGCTGAGTATGCCAATGTGCAGCCCCACTCTGGTGCACAGGCAAATGCTGCTGTATTGCTGGCCGTATTGAAGCCAGGTGATACTTTCATGGGTTTGAACCTCGACCACGGTGGTCACCTGAGTCACGGTTCTCGTGTAAACACCTCTGGTCTTATCTACAATCCTATCGGCTACAATCTGAATAAGGAAACTGGTCGTGTAGATTATGATGAGATGGAACAGTTGGCCCTTGAGCACAAGCCCAAGCTGATTATCGGTGGTGGTAGTGCTTACAGCCGCGAGTGGGACTATAAGCGTATGCGCGAGATTGCCGACAAGGTTGGTGCTCTGCTGATGATCGATATGGCTCACCCCGCAGGACTGATTGCAGCAGGACTGCTGGAGAACCCTGTAAAGTATGCCCACATCGTTACTTCTACTACTCACAAGACCCTGCGCGGTCCTCGTGGCGGTATTATCCTGATGGGTAAGGACTTTGAGAATCCTTGGGGTTTGAAAACACCAAAAGGCGTCGTAAAGATGATGAGCCAGTTGCTGAATTCAGCTGTATTCCCCGGACAGCAGGGTGGTCCTCTGGAGCACGTGATTGCAGCTAAAGCCGTTGCTTTTGGCGAGGCTCTGCAGCCCGAGTTCAAGGAGTGGGCTAAGCAGGTTCAGAAGAATGCCAAGGTTCTGGCTGAGGAGCTTGTAAAGCGTGGCTTCGGCATCGTAAGTGGTGGTACTGATAACCACTCTATGCTGGTAGACCTTCGTTCGAAGTATCCCGAGCTTACTGGTAAGGTAGCAGAAAATGCCCTTGTTGCAGCTGACATCACTGTCAACAAGAACATGGTTCCATTCGACAGCCGCAGCGCCTTCCAGACATCAGGTATCCGTCTGGGAACACCTGCTATCACAACGCGTGGTGCTAAGGAGGATCTGATGATTCAGATTGCCGCTTGGATTGAGGAAGTACTCAATGATCCTGAGAACGAACAGGTAATTGCTAGTGTTCGCGCTCGCGTCAACGAGAAGATGAAAGACTATCCGCTCTTCGCATACTAACAAAAAATAAAGCCCTTCGCAATTGCGAGGGGCTTATTTTTTATCGCAGCGAAGCGTCAAAATGATCTATCGCTTGTCTATACAAGTGGTTTCTGGTGTTTCCTCCAGAGATTCCATGATTGCGATTGGTGTAAACCAACTGACGGAAGTCTTTATCAGCCTGCACCAATGCCTCAACATATTCTGCTGTATTCTGATAGTGCACATTGTCATCAGCCAGTCCGTGGATTATCAGTAATGCACCATTCAACTGCTCTGCCCTTGCTATTGGATTTACCTCGTCGTAACCCTTCGGATTCTCCTGTGGCGTACGCATATACCTTTCTGAATATATGGAATCATAAAATCGCCAGTTTGTTGGAGGGGCAATCGCTACACCGGCTTTAAACACAGGACGGCCTTCTGACATCGACATCAGCGTATTCCATCCACCATAGCTCCAGCCCCAGATACCGATTCTGTCCTTATCTACATAGCTCTGCTTGCCAAGCCAGATGGCAGCTTCCACTTGGTCACGACTCTCCAGTTCGCCAAGTCGTAAATAGGTACATTTCTCAAATTCAGCGCCACGACCACCAGTACCACGATTGTCTACACACACACAGATATAACCCTTCTGACAGAGATACTGCTCTAAAATGGCTCCATTACGACACATACCGATATCCCACTTGTTAAGTACCTGCTGACTACCAGGACCACCATACTGGTACATAATCACAGGATATTTCTTCGACGGATTAAAGTCTGCAGGCTTTACCATCCATCCATTCAGCGTAATACCCTCAGAGGTGGTCAGCGTAAAGAACTCCTTCTTGCCCATCTCATAAGCAGCCAGTTTCTGCAGCAGTTCGTGGTTGTCTATCAGCGTAGCCAGCTCTTTACCGTTGTTCTGGCAGATGGTGTACAGGGCTGGATTATTGATATCGCTCCAGATGTTGATGTAATACTTCAGATTTTTGCTGAAGATGGCATCGTTCGTTCCTGCTTTCTTCGATAGTGTCTCGATCTTTCCGTTCTGATGAGCAACCATCACCTGCTGCTCAGTCGCACCTGTAGGGTTAGCGGCAAAATAGGCATCGCCTGTCTTTTCGTCGTAGCCGTAAACAGCCTTCACCTCATACTTATCGGTTACAATCTGTCGTAACAACTGACCGTTCAGATTATAGAGATACAAATGGTTATAGCCATCGCGATCGCTGGGCAGCAAAAGGTGGTTTTCTGTAATTTGCACATTGTCGAGTACATCCTCCTTGATGTACTTATCCACCTTGTCTTCGATGGCCAGTTTGCAAACCGTCGACAGCGGATTTGCCATATAGATACGCAACTGGTCCTGATGACGATTCATCGTAAAAATGGCAATCTTCGTAGCATCGTCGGTAGCTTTAATTCGAGGGATATAGCCATCGGCATCCAGGGGCACATCGATTTTGCGTGTCTGTCGACTCTGGATATCAAAGCTGTGCACACTTACCTTCGAATTAACCTGTCCTGGAACGGGATACTTATAAGTATAGTCGCCAGGATATTCGGCAAACTCGCTGCGCTCAGGCTTCAAGCCCTTAAACAGCTGCATAGAGTACTGCTTAACTGCACTCTCATCATAGCGAATCCAGATGATCTGCTTTGAATCGGCCGAGAACACCATCGACGAGCTGGTTGAAAATTCCTCCTCATAAACCCAGTCTGGTATACCGTTGATAATCTCGTTGCGCTTGCCGTCCTTGGTTATCTGACTCTCTGCGTTATCATAAAGCAACTTTACCAAATAGATGTTATTATCACGCACAAAGGCAATCATGTTGCCATCGGGCGAGAACATTGGCGTCTGTTGTGGACCACCCTCAGATAGCGGCTCCAATTTGTTATTGCGCACGCTATATATATAATAGGTGGCGGTATTCGATCTGCGATAAATCGATTTCGTGTCAGTCTGTATCAGAAGACGGCTACCATCTGGACTGACAATATAGCCATCCACCCTGTTGATGCTGGCTCCACGAGCTGTCGTGGCATCGAAAAGTACGCCCGTCTGCTTACCTGTACGGAAAGCGTATGTCAGTATCTGCTTACCATTGTCGCTTATTTGCGCATACGACTCACCATCTGACAAAGGCGTAACTGCACTTATCGACTGACTACGGAACTCGCCCCTTGTAATCGCCTTCAGGGTTATTGTCTCTACAGCTGCAACGCTCATGGCCGTTGTCATCAACATACCAAGCGTTATCAATCTCAATTTCTTCATATCTTTTTCTGTTTTTTACGCTTTTATTGTGCAAAGATAATCATTTTTTCTCTAACTTTGCAAACTGATGGAATTAAATAAAGTGAATACCCCCCATTATCGCGACTATGGCACCTGGATTCGCCAGCAGTTTCCTTATCGCGTGCAGAAGATTTCGATTGATGCAGGCTTCAGCTGTCCTAATCGCGATGGGCGTATTTCTACGGGTGGTTGTATCTATTGCGATAACCGCACCTTCAATCCCGCCTACTGTCAGCGCCACCAAAGTATTACAGAACAACTGGAGGCAGGCAAACAGTTTTTTGCCCGCAAATATCCCGATATGAAATACCTAGCCTATTTTCAGGCTTTCACCAATACCTACGCCCCACTCCACCAACTGCAGGCACTTTATCAAGAGGCACTCAGCGTAGCCGATATCGCAGGTATTGTAATTGGTACGCGCCCTGATTGCGTAAGCGATGAATTACTTGATTATCTGGCCGAACTCAGCCATAAAACCTTCGTGCTTGTGGAGTATGGCATCGAGAGTGCCAACGATGAAACCCTAGTACGCATCAATCGCGGCCATTCTTTCGCCCAAGCCAAAGCGGCTGTTCTTCGTACCCACGAGCGTGGCATTCTTACAGGCGGCCATATCATCTTCGGACTTCCTGGCGAAGACGAAACAGAGATTCTTCGCCAAGCACCCATTCTCTCATCATTGCCGCTCGATATTCTGAAAATCCATCAGATGCAAGTCATCAAGGGCACGCCATTAGCCGAGCTTTACGCCCGCCAGCAACTGCATGTATTCAGTATCGACGAATACATCTGTCTACTCGCTAACTATATCCAGTATCTCAGAAAAGACCTTGTGCTTGAAAGATTTGTTTCTCAATCGCCAAAAGATTTGTTGATTGCGCCTCAATGGGGACTCAAGAATTATGAATTTACCAATCTGTTTGTGAATTACTTACGCACAAACAATATCTACCAGGGACAATTACTTGAAGTCTGAGTAGTTGTTGATTTTCAATAGTTCAGCAACCGTCAGATTCTTATTTTTTGTCATAAAGCGCGTTATCAGTTGCGTATATTGAGTATCAAACGCCTGCTTACCCGTTGCCTGGTTCACAATCCATTGTATTTTTGCAATGTGTATATCTCTCACAAATTGAGAATCGATACTATCCGATGGTATGGGGTACAAACTCAATAGATAAAAGCCAATACAATCGGGCACCACGTATTGCCTGTTCATCATCATCAGTTGCTCCTTGGTATAACCATATTCCTGCTTCTGATACAGCGGATAATCCTCACCCAGATATTTGTCGAGACAGATGCCTATCGAGTTATTACCTACGATGACGCTCTGATCAAGCGAACCTATCTGCGCATAGATTTCTGGAATTTCCATGGTTGGAATTTGCTCTTTCAGATATTTAAATGCATTCGCCAAGTCTTGGTTGATATCGTCCATATTGGCATACTGCAGTTCTGCTTCTGAAATGAGTGCCTGCAGCGTTGAGTCCTGATAGAAACGCAGGAATTTCTTGTTGATTTCCTGATCGTCCACCTTTCCGATTCTCAACACATCCTCAATGAGTGTTCTGGTTTGCGTAGGATATACCGTATTCATCTGTTGCAAAGCCGAGAAATCGCCAGTAGTCAGATAAAGACTCTCCACACGGTCATAGCGATTCACAGCAACAAACCCGTCTTCGTCAGGAGACAAGAATTGCCATTCGCAGCCGATACAGCTAAGCATGACAATAAACAGAAGGTAGTATATCTTATGAATGTTCAAGAGCTTATTATAATATATATGTTAAATAACGATGCAAATATACTAAAATATATTTTAAAAACCAAATTTTAACCTAAAAAGTTTAAAAAATCGTATAAAAACTGGCACATTTTTGTTTATTTGTGTAAAAATCGCCCTATGTTTCGCTGATTTTGAGTACTTTTGTTACCGCTAAAACAAATCGGATATGAAAAGAATAGTATGCGCTTTTGCACTCCTTGCACTCTTCATCTCAGAGGCGAGTGCCCAGAAAGTTATTAATGTCAGTGTGAGCAATCCTGCCAAGATAGATCGCATGGATCAACCCGTCGTTATTTCGCTGAAAGACTATGGCGTTGTTTGTTCGGCTTTAGTCACCACCGATGGCAACGAGATACCTTGTCAGCTCGACGATCTCGACCAAGACGACACCTTCGATGAGCTCTGCTTCTTGGCCGATCTTAAGGGAAAGGAAACGAAGCAGTATCAAGTTACGCTTTATCAAGAAGGAGAACCTCGCCCCTATCCTGCCCGTGTGTTTGCCGAGATGCTGGTACGTAACGATAAGGTAAAGGAGAAGAATCGCCACAATAATTTCATCGAGAGCATTACGGCCCGTGGCGATTGCGCCAACTCTTATAATATTCAACACCATCATGGTGTCGATTTCGAGAGCGAGTATAATGGCATCCGTATCTATTTCGACAAGCGCCAAACGCTCGATCTTTATGGTAAGTTCCAGAAGCGCCTCGAACTGCAAGAAACCCAGTTCTACACATCCAAAGAGCAGAAGGCCGAAGGCTATGGCGACGATGTGCTGTGGGTAGGCAACACCTTCGGACTTGGTGCCTTCCGAGGCTGGAACGGAAAGGAGCCCACAATGATCGACCCTGTTCGCAGTCGAACCCAGCGTATTATCTCTTACGGTCCCCTCCGCACAATTGTAGAGCTTTACGATCGAGGCTGGCAGAAGTTGAATATGACCGTTCGCTATACCCAATATGCAGGCCACCGCGATACCGATGTCGATGTATTCTTCAATAAACCAGTAGGCGATTATCTGTTTTCTACGGGTATTATCAATGTGAAGGAGTCGGAAGAGTTCTCCGACCATCAAGGCTTGCGTGCCTGCTGGGGTACCGACTGGCCATCCAGTGATCATGAGAATTTCAAGCCCGAGACCGTTGGCTTGGGTATCTATATCCCGCAGGCTTATATCAAAAGCGAGGAGCCTGCCAATAAAGACAATTATGCTTTCGTGGTTGGCACCAACAGTAACCACCTCAGTTATAAGGTGATTTACTGTTCTGCCAACGAAACCTTCGGCTATCACTCAGCCAAGGAGTGGTTCAGCTTCTTAACGGAATGGAAAAAGGCGTTAGAGCAGCCTATCAAGGTAAGCTACTAAACACCTTTCGTCCTTTTGCATAGTATTGCCAGAGCAGGGAAAAGTCCTTTCGCTCTGGTATTTTTTTGAATTGTCTTGAGGCTTGTATCTCGCGACGGTCGCCCTCAAAATCCTTGCGCCACTGCTTAAATGCCTTTCTCGCACGATAGATCGCCTTAAAGTCGCCCATGTTTCGCTTCAAAATCAGCATCTCCCACGCAGCCAGATAATCTAAGAACCATCGCCAACGCATCACGCCCTTTAGTTCTTCCTCGGGCAAACACTTGTAGAGCATCGTCAGGTTATTGCGGAAGTTCAAGTAGGTCTTCATCGGATTACCTTTTGGCAACGTACCACCACCCACATGATAAACTTTACTCTCCGGGATGCAAACAATTCTGCGCCCACGAATACGCAAGCGCCAACACAAGTCTATCTCCTCGTTGTGTGCAAAGAAACGGGCATCCAGTCCTTTCACGGCCCAATAGTCTTTCGCACGAATCATCAAGGCCGCACCCGTCGCCCAAAGAAGATCCGCCTCGGTATCATACTGTCCGCGATCCTCTTCTACGGTTTCAAAGATGCGACCTCGGCAGAAGGGGTAACCATATTTATCGAGATAGCCGCCACATGCACCTGCATACTCAAAACGACTGCGCTCAAAAATCGAGAGCAGTTTGGGTTGACAAGCTGCCACATCCTCATGACGATCCATATATTCAATCATCGGCGTAAGCCAATGGGCAGTGACCTCTATGTCTGAGTTCAGCAGTAAATAATACTCAGCTTCTATTTGTTGTAGCGACTTGTTATAACCCTCGGCAAAGCCCCAGTTCTTATCCAGTTGAATCAGTTTCACCTCAGGGAAATGCGCTTTTAGCATCGCCATTGATTGGTCTGTCGAGGCATTATCAGCCACGTAAACCGTCGCCTCGTCCTTTGAATATTGTATCACTGAGGGCAGATACTTCTCCAGCATCTTCTGCCCGTTCCAGTTCAGAATTACAATCGCAACTTTCTCCATCTCTCACGCGTACCTTATTTATAATATAGTGGCTTTCAGCGATTGCTTATCATGTGTCAACTCGCCCAGCCTTACCTTTGTCAATTGATTATCCATCGCAGGATCGGCATCCTTTGCCGACAGCTCCACCCGGATATAATTCCTTGTAAACCCATGCATCGCCCTGCCTCGTGAAGCTTTCTCGAAGAGCACCTCAGCCTCCTGTCCGATATGTTGCTGATAAAAGGCGATGGTCTTTTCGTCCGAGAGCTCCAACAATCGCTTTGAACGCAGTTTCTTGTCTTTTTCACTTACCACATAGGGAATGCTCAGTGCCGATGTGCCTGGGCGCTCAGAATATGGGAACACGTGCAACTGCGTGACGTCGAGACGATTCAGGAAGTCGTAAGTCTCCTCGAAACACTCGGGTGTTTCGCCTCTACAACCTACCATCACGTCTACACCGATAAAGGCCTCTGGCATCAGTTCCTTAATGCGATGAATCTTATCGGCAAACAGCTGACGGTCATAATGACGATGCATCAGCTTCAGCACCGTGTCGCTACCACTCTGCAAGGGGATGTGGAAATGCGGCATAAAGGCTCTGCTCTTGGCACAGTATTCGATGAGCTCGTCGGATAGCAAATCGGGCTCCAGCGAACTGATGCGATAGCGCTGTATAG
>Ga0326514_10002229_pt1 | contig 12407 bp, 12 predicted proteins | sample 3_2548_0518_D_FD_203653 | JGI IMG/M metagenome (GOLD analysis project Ga0326514, IMG submission 203653) | Bovine rumen microbial communities from UC Davis, California, United States - 3_2548_0518 | ecosystem: Host-associated > Mammals > Digestive system > Stomach > Rumen | place: USA... | reverse complement strand
AATCGTGCAGTCGGACAGCATCTTTGGGGAGTCTATGATGTACAAGGAGGCCAATCGTCCCCAATTCCACTTTACTGCCCGCAGGGGATGGATTAACGACCCCAATGGATTGGTATATCATAATGGGATATATCACCTGTATTACCAGCACAACCCTTATGAACGTGATTGGGAAAATATGACGTGGGGGCATGCCACAAGTCCTGACTTGTTACACTGGACGGAACATGACGATGTCCTCTTTCCTGATCGTCTTGGAACCATGTATTCCGGTTCTGCGGTGTTTGATGAACAGAATACATCTGGCTTTGGGACAAAGAAGAACCCTCCGCTGGTGTATGCATATACAGCAGACCGCAGCGAACGTGAAGTACAGTGTATAGCCTATAGCCTGGATGGTGGCATGACATTGAAGAAGTATGCGGGCAATCCTGTCATTGATTCGTATGAGAAATGGAAGACGCATGACACCAGAGACCCACGCCTTTTCTGGTATGCTCCGGGAGGACATTGGGTGATGGTGCTGAATGAACGAGACGGACATAGTATTTATAATTCCACTAATCTGAAGGACTGGACCTATGAAAGTCATGTGCCAGGATTCTGGGAATGTCCCGACCTTTTTGAATTGCCTGTTGATGGTAATCCCGACAATACCCGTTGGGTGATGTATGGTGCCAGCAATACATATATGATAGGACGGTTCGATGGCAAGGTCTTCGTTCCGGAAGGAGGAAAATACCGCTTTTGCACAGGTAGCATTTATGCTGCTCAAACTATCAGCCATACCCCTGATGGACGTAGAATACAAATTGGATGGGGCAGGGTGGCACATCCGGGAATGCCTTTTAACGGTATGATGCTGTTGCCGACTGAGCTGACGCTGAGGACTACACGTGAGGGCATCCGCCTGATAAGTAATCCTGTAAGCGAGGTGCAGTCCTTGATGCAGAATGTGTTATCGAGTGAGAGTGTTCTGAATGCTGATGCAGCCAACCGCCTTTTGGCTTCTCTTACAGACAAGGATGCGCTGCACCTTTCTTTTACAATACATCTGAATCATTGTACCAGTGCGGGACTTTCGTTGTCGGGAAGAAATATCCTGGATTATGATAGTAACTTCAATACCATAAACGGGCAGTTTTACTCTCCACAAGATCCTACGAGTATGGCGTTGACGGCCGACATTTACATAGATCGCACCAGCGTAGAGGTATTTATCGATGAAGGATTGTACAGCTACAGTATGGAGTGGAATGAAAGGAAACCAGAGGGGCTGCGATTTTGGGGTACCAACCTTACCGTTTCAGGCTTAAAGGTTGACCGCGTGAGGAGTATCTGGTAATTTTTATGTGAATCTTTTGGCTGAGAATAAAAAAACATCTAACTTTGTGGGGAAAAATAAATTCAATTAATATAAAGAGAATAGAATTATGGCATTTTTGACTAACGAAAAATTGGTGATTGTCGGGGCCGGTGGTATGATTGGCTCTAACATGGTTCAGAGTGTGCTTATGCTGGGCTTGACTCCAAACATTTGCTTATATGATATCTATGAACCCGGTGTTCATGGTGTTTATGACGAGATGTGCCACTGTGCTTTCCCCGGTGCGAATATCTCCTATACTGTTGATGCGAAGGAGGCTTTCACAGGTGCCAAGTACATCATCTCCAGCGGTGGTGCTCCCCGTAAGGAGGGTATGACCCGCGAGGATCTGCTGAAGGGTAACTGCCAGATCGCAGCTGACTTCGGTGAGAATATCAAGAAATACTGTCCTGATGTAAAGCATGTGGTTGTAATCTTCAATCCTGCTGATGTGACAGCCCTGACGGCATTGATTCATTCAGGCTTGAAGCCCAACCAGCTGACTTCTCTTGCCGCCCTGGATTCCACTCGTCTGCAGCAGCAGTTGGCACAGGAGTTTGGTGTTCAGCAGGATAAGGTGACCAATGCTTATACTTATGGCGGTCATGGTGAGCAGATGGCTGTATTCGCCAGCAAGGCTCTGATTGATGGGAAGCCTCTTTCTGAGCTTCCTCTCTCTGCGGAGCGTTGGGCTGAGATTAAGCATATGACCACTCAGGGCGGTAGCAACATCATTAAGTTGCGTGGCCGTTCCTCTTTCCAGAGCCCTGCCTATCAGGCTGTTAAGATGATTGAGGGCGCTATGGGCGGAGAACCCTTCAAGTGGCCTGCCGGCTGCTATGTGAACTGCGACAAGTGCGGCTTTAAGAATGTGATGATGGCTATGCCCAGCGTAATTGACAAGGACGGTGTTCACTTTACCGCTCCCGAGGGAACAGCTGAGGAGATGGCTGCTTTGCAGGCATCCTATGAGCATTTGCAGAAGATGCGTGACGAGATTATCGGTCTCGGCATCATCCCGGCAGTTGCTGACTGGGGTAAGGATAACCCTAACCTGTAATCTGGGTAGTTTTACCTTTTGCATCCGATATTCGAAGCCCCGGAAGTTTTTTTTACTTTCGGGGCTTTCTATATTCTCCTATGCCCTACGGGCAAGAGATCTTGTAAATAATCTGAACCGATTTATTCTTTGTTGAGAGAGCAGCACTTTCGTGCTTCCGTCATCGGATTGGATTGTGTCTGCTTGTGAGCAAGCTCTCATCAGCCCCATTCCAATCCACTGACCCGTTCTGTCGAACTCTTCTCTCTCAACAAATAAACAGAAATTTCAACGGGAACGATAACGATAACGGGAACGTTAACGGGAACGTTAACTCTTTTCTCCCTCTCCTGTGGAGAGGGCCGGGGAGAGGCTAATTCTGTTTCTGTTAAAGGGTGAAAGTTCACGGAGTGAATAGCTGTGTTCTTTGGCATTGGATGTTAAGAGCTTGTTCTTATAAGTCCAATGATAAAGGACATGGCTAAGAGGGTACAAAGTAGCCTCTCACCCTTTAGCAGAAACATATCTGTGATTTCTGTGATATCCGTGTGAGATTATTTATAAGATTATTCACAAGATCTCTTGGCGGGATGCCATAAGGGGATAAAAAGAATACGCAACTTGGCTGATGAGTAAAAAAAATGGGAAAAATCTTTGCCGGGTCAAAAAGTATGTGTAATTTTGCGCCGCGTTTTTAGCGCTTAGTATCATTAATAACATTAAATTTAACAAAGACAATGATTGTAGTACCTGTAAAAGAAGGTGAGAACATTGAGAGAGCTTTGAAGAAGTTCAAGCGTAAGTTTGAGAAAACTGGTGTTGTGAAGGAACTCCGCGCACGTCAGCAGTTCGATAAGCCCTCGGTTTTGAAGCGTCTTGCCAAGGAGCATGCTGTTTATGTTCAGCAGTTGCACCGCGTAGAAGATTAATTTTGATTAATTTTTCGACTTATTCTTTGGAATTGTTGAAAAAATGTCTATCTTCGCAATGTAAATAGCATTGTAGAAGATGTGGATTAAGGTTTTTGCTGATTATCTTAGGTTTGAAAGAAACCTGTCTGAGAAGACAATAGATGCTTATCAGGCTGACTTGGAAGCGTTCAAGCAGTTTTACAAAAACCTGAATAGCGAACTTTCCTGGAAAACTATTGACTCCGATATCGTGAGGGATTGGGAAGTGAGCATGATGGATAATGGCAATAGCGCCAGTAGCGTTAATCGCAGACTCAGCGCGTTGCGGAGTTTCTATCGTTTCCTGCTCAGACGAAAGATGGTGACAGCGGATCCCGCTCATAATCTTCAAGGTCCCAAGAAGGAGAAATCCTTACCTTATTATATAAGGGAGTCCGAGATGAACAGACTGCTGGACAGTGAGGAGTACTTCTCCGAGGATTTTGAAGGGCAGCGTGACAGGATGATTCTGCTGATGTTCTATTCCACAGGCATCAGACTGTCTGAACTGACCGGATTGAACCTGAGTCACGTGGACTTGGATCAGATGCAGATAAAAGTGACAGGAAAGCGTAACAAGCAGCGGATTATTCCCTATGGTGATGAAATGGGCGATGCGATAAGAGGCTATCTCGGATTGCGGGCATCATTTCTTGCGGAAAAAGGGAAGGCGGCGGAGGAAGCGTTCTTTGTAGATACGGGGAACGGTAACAGAATCTCTCCCGCAAAGGTCCAGGCGCTGGTTAAAAGATACCTTTCGCTGGTAACCACACAACGCAAGCGTAGCCCGCATGTATTGCGGCACAGTTTTGCGACCTCTATGCTTAATCATCATGCAGACTTGCAGTCGGTGAAAGAGTTACTGGGGCATGAAAGTCTTTCCACAACGGAGATTTACACCCACACCTCTTTCGAGGAACTGAAAGAAATGTATAAACAGGCCCACCCAAGGGCGAAATAAAACAAAGGAGGTATTTATGGACATTAAGATTCAAGCAATTCATTTTGAGGCAACACAGAAGTTACAGGACTTTATTGCCAAGAAAGTTGGAAAACTGAGTAAGTTCGATAGCGAAATAAGAAAGGTAGAGGTGTCGTTGAAAGTCGTAAAGCCTGAGACCGCAGTAAACAAAGAGGTTAACGTGAAAGTTTCCGTTTCAGGAAAGGAACTTTTTGCTCAGGAAGTTTGCGACACATTTGAAGAAGGAATAGATAAAAGTGTGGATTCGCTGACCAGACAGCTGTCCAAAAACAAAGAAAAGCAGAAAAATCGCTAAAAAACTGCAAAAAGTTTTGTCGGTTTAAAAAATATGTCTAATTTTGCAACCGCTTAGCCGGTAAGCTTAATTGCCGGCGGTTGCAAAACGCCTCTTTAGCTCAGTTGGCCAGAGCACGTGATTTGTAATCTCGGGGTCGTTGGTTCGAATCCGACAAGAGGCTCAAGGAATCATCTTGATTGACAGCGAAAGCTTGCTTTCAGATGGAAATACAGATGAGGGCTTGAAAGCCTGCCCGCGGCAGGCGCTCGGATATTAAATCCGACAAGAGGCTCAAAAAGGAGATCTTTGAAAAAGAAATAAGGGTGGTTACCAGAGTGGCCAAATGGGGCAGACTGTAAATCTGCTGGCTTTCGCCTTCGGTGGTTCGAATCCATCACCACCCACTTCTTACTTAATAAATACAGAATATGCGGAAGTAGCTCAGTTGATAGAGCACTAGCCTTCCAAGCTGGGGGTCGCGGGTTTGAGCCCCGTCTTCCGCTCTGTAAAGAGTGAGATAAATGATTGTTTGTTGCTGCTTTAGCTCAGTGGTAGAGCGCATCCTTGGTAAGGATGAGGTCCCGAGTTCAACTCTCGGAAGCAGCTCTCATTCAAAGAGAGTGTTAAACAGATAAGTTTATTCATTTACCAAAAATAATAAATCGCTATGGCAAAAGAAAAATTCGAACGTACCAAACCCCATGTAAATATTGGTACTATCGGTCATGTCGACCACGGTAAGACTACCCTGACCGCCGCTATTACTACTGTATTGGCAAAGAAGGGTCTTTCTGAGGTTAAGAGCTTCGACCAGATTGACAATGCTCCCGAAGAGAAGGAGCGTGGTATCACTATCAACACCGCTCACGTAGAGTATGAGACAGCTAAGCGTCACTATGCTCACGTTGACTGCCCCGGACACGCCGACTATGTAAAGAACATGGTTACCGGTGCTGCTCAGATGGACGGTGCTATTATCGTAGTTGCCGCTACTGACGGTCCTATGCCTCAGACTCGTGAGCACATCCTGCTCGCCCGTCAGGTAAACGTTCCCCGTCTGGTTGTCTTCCTGAACAAGTGTGATATGGTTGAGGACGAGGAAATGCTGGAGCTTGTTGAGATGGAAATGGGTGAGCTGCTCGCTCAGTATGATTTCGAAGAGGATACTCCTATCATCCGTGGTTCTGCTCTTGGTGCCCTGAACGGTGTACCCAAGTGGGAGGAGAAGGTTATGGAGCTGATGGACGCTTGCGATAACTGGATTCAGGAGCCCGTACGTGACATCGATAAGCCTTTCTTGATGCCTGTTGAGGACGTATTCTCAATTACTGGTCGTGGTACTGTTGCTACAGGTCGTATCGAGACTGGTGTTGTTAAGGTAGGTGACGAAGTTCAGATCCTTGGTCTCGGTGAGGACAAGAAGTCTGTAATCACTGGTGTTGAGATGTTCCGCAAGTTGCTGGATCAGGGCGAGGCTGGTGATAACGTAGGTCTGTTGCTCCGTGGTATCGATAAGAACGAGGTTAAGCGTGGTATGGTTATCACACACCCCGGTGCTATCACACCTCACAAGGGCTTCAAGGCTTCTATCTATGTACTGAAGAAGGAAGAGGGTGGTCGTCATACTCCATTCGGTAACAAGTACCGTCCTCAGTTCTATCTGCGTACTATGGACTGTACCGGTGAGATCAAGTTGCCCGAAGGCATTGAGATGGTAATGCCCGGTGATAACGTAGAGATCACAGTTGAGCTTATCTACGCTGTTGCTCTGAACGTTGGTCTTCGTTTCGCTATCCGTGAGGGTGGTCGTACCGTAGGTTCCGGTCAGATTACAGAGGTATTCGATTAATCATCGGTAAACCCTAATATTTCATTGCTGCCTTCAGTTTCTGGAGGCAGTATTTTACGGGAATAGCTCAGTTGGTAGAGCACTGGTCTCCAAAACCAGGTGTCGGGAGTTCGAGCCTCTCTTCCCGTGCCAAAAAAAGAAAAAAGTTATGTTAGAAGGAATTAAAACATACTGCAAAGATTCATACGAAGAGCTTGTACATAAGACCACTTGGCCTACACGTTCAGAGTTAATGAACAGCGCTGTTGTAGTTTTAACAGCTTCCCTATGTATAGCGCTGGTTGTTTTCGTTATGGATTGGTTCTTCCAGTCTGGAATGGAGTTCGTTTACGGTTTGTTACGTTAATCATTCTGTTTGGTAATGGCTGAAATTGAAATGAGATGGTACGTTATGCGCGCCATCAGTGGAAAGGAAGGCAAGGTTAAGGAATACATTGACGCAATGCTTCACCAAGGTGGAGAGTTTGCTAAACATGTGAGCCAAGTCCTGATCCCGACAGAAAAGGTTGTTACAATTACCAATGGTAAGCGTAAAGTAAAGGAGAAGAATCGCTATGCCGGTTATGTCTTCGTAGAGGCGGAACTGGTAGGTGAGATTCAGGCTCTGCTGCGTAATGTCCCCAACGTGCTCGGTTTCCTGAGTGATACCAAGACTAATACCAAGCCCATGCCTCTGCGTCCTTCCGAGGTCAGTCAGATGCTTGGCACAATTGATGAGATTGCCGAGATTCCCGAGGATGTTACCATCCCGTTTGAGGTCGGTGAGAGTGTTAAGGTTACGGAAGGTCCCTTCTTTGGCTTTGACGCTACAATTGAAGAGGTAAATAACGAGAAGAAGAAACTGAAGGTTATGGTCAAGATCTTTGGACGTAAAACTCCATTGGAGCTTGGTTTTATGCAGGTAGAAAGGCAGTAGTACGTATGTTACGCGTATTACCCTTTTATATATTTCAATTATAAAATTACAAACAAATGGCTAAAGAAGTTGCTGGATTAATCAAATTACAGATTAAAGGAGGCGCTGCAAATCCATCACCCCCAGTAGGTCCTGCATTAGGTTCTAAGGGTATCAATATTATGGATTTCTGTAAGGCATTCAACGCCAGAACTCAGGACAAGGCTGGTAAGGTTTTGCCTGTTGTTATTACTTACTACACAGATAAGTCTTATGATTTCATCGTTAAGACTCCTCCTGTTGCAGTACAGTTGATGGAAGTTGCCAAGATCAAGGGCGGTTCTGCTGAGCCCAACCGTAAGAAGGTCGCTGAGATTACTTGGGACCAGGTTCGCACAATCGCACAGGATAAGATGCCTGACTTGAACTGTTTTACTGTAGAGGCTGCAATGTCTTTGGTTGCAGGTACAGCAAGAAGTATGGGTATCACAGTAAAGGGTGAGTTCCCTGGTAATAATTAAAACGACTTCAATTAATATGAGTAAACTGACAAAAAACCAGAAGTTGGTAGCTGATAAGATTGAAGCAGGGAAGGCATACACTCTGAAGGAGGCTTCAGCTTTGGTGAAGGAAATTACCACCACCAAGTTTGATGCTTCTGTGGATATTGATGTACGCCTGGGTGTTGACCCCAGAAAGGCAAATCAGATGGTACGTGGTGTCGTATCACTTCCTAACGGAACTGGTAAGGTGACACGTGTATTGTGCCTTTGTACACCTGATGCTGAAGCTGCTGCAAAAGAGGCAGGTGCTGACTATGTAGGTCTCGATGAGTATATCGAGAAGATTAAGGGTGGTTGGACAGACATTGATGTTATCATCACAATGCCTGCAATCATGGGTAAGATTGGTGCGCTTGGTCGTGTACTGGGTCCCCGTGGTTTGATGCCTAACCCCAAGAGTGGAACTGTAACCATGGATGTAGCTAAGGCTGTTCGTGAGGTTAAGCAGGGTAAGATTGACTTTAAGGTAGATAAGACTGGTATCATCCATGCCTCTATCGGTAAGGTTTCTTTCACTGCTGAACAGATTGCCCAGAACGCTAAGGAGTTTATGGCAACCATTATCAAGCTGAAGCCCGCTGCTGCTAAGGGTACATATGTTAAGAGTGTTTATCTTTCAAGTACTATGAGCCGTGGTATCAAGGTAGATCCTAAGGCTACTGAGGAAATCTAAAATTCGAGAAAATCATGAGAAAGGAAGATAAAAGTGTTATTGTAGAGCAGATTGGTGCTTTGCTGCAGCAGTATCCCCACTTCTACCTGGTAGATATTGAGGGTATGAATGCGGAGACTACCAGTGCAATGCGTCGTAAGTGTTTCCAGAGCAAAATCAAGATGGTTGCTGTTAAGAACACTTTGCTGAAGAAGGCCTTGGAAGCTAGCGAGACTGACTTCAGCGAGATGTACGGTGTACTGAAGGGTTCTACTGCGTTGATTTTCGCTGAGACTGCAAACGTACCTGCTAAGATGCTCAAGGACTATGCAAGCAAGAAGGCTGAGAAGCCTGCTTTGAAGGCCGCTTATGCTGAGCAGACTGTATATGTAGGTGCAGAGAATCTGAATACACTTGCCGCACTGAAGAGCAAGAACGAGCTTATTGCAGATGTTATCGCAGCTCTCGAGTCTCCTATTATGAATGTACTCAGTGCATTGGAGAATCGCGAGGCTACTGCGGAGTCTGCTGAGTAATTAACAAAGAATAATAACAATTAAATACATTAAACAAAATGGCTGATATTAAGGCTATTGCTGCTGAGCTCGTTGCGCTCACAGTACAGGAAGTAATTGATCTTAAGAACGAACTTAAGGAAACTTATGGTATTGAGCCCGCTGCTGCTGCTGTTGTTGTAGCTGCTGGTGGTGAAGGCGGTGCTGCTGCTGAGGAGAAGACTGACTTCGATGTTATCCTCAAGAGCGCAGGTGCTGCTAAGCTCCAGGTTGTAAAGGCTGTTAAGGAAGCTTGCGGTCTCGGTTTGAAGGAAGCTAAGGAGCTCGTTGACGGTGCTCCCAGCACTTTGAAGGAAGGTATGCCTAAGGCTGACGCTGAGGCTCTGAAGAAGACCCTCGAGGAGGCTGGTGCAGAAATCGAGTTGAAGTAATCTAACCCCTGTTCAACAGGTAATACGGTAAAGGATCCTCTGGTAGAGGGTTCTTTGCCTTTTTGTGTCTAAAAACTTTCACGAGACAATCAAATCTGTTTTAGATGGCTAATATTATTAATCAAAGAGTAAATTTCGCTTCCGTAAAAAGTCCCATGGCTTATCCCGACTTTCTGGAAGTGCAGTTGAAGTCTTTCAAAGACTTTCTCCAGTTAGATACTCCGCCAGAACTTCGTAAGAATGATGGCCTATACAAGGTTTTTGCCGAGAACTTCCCCATTCAGGATACTCGCAACAACTTTGTCTTGGAGTTCCTTGACTACTACATCGATCCCCCCCGTTATTCTATTGAGGAGTGTCTGGAAAGAGGACTTACCTACAGTGTACCTTTGAAGGCTAAGCTGAAGTTGTATTGTACAGACCCCGACCATGAGGACTTCGATATGGTAATCCAGGATGTGTTCCTCGGCCCCATTCCCTACATGACGGATAACGGTACCTTTATTATCAACGGTGCTGAGCGTGTAGTCGTTTCACAGTTGCACCGTTCTCCTGGTGTATTCTTTGGTAGTAGTGTTCATGCCAATGGTACGCAGTTGTATTCTGCCCGTATCATCCCCTTCAAGGGAAGCTGGATTGAGTTTGCCACTGACATTAATAATGTTATGTACGCATACATCGACCGTAAGAAGAAATTGCCCGTTACAACTCTGTTGAGAGCTATCGGCTTTGAGAACGATAAGGATATCCTGGAAATCTTCAACCTTGCCGAGGAGGTTAAGGTTACCCGCCAGAACCTTGTTGACCGCAAAGGCCAGAAGCTGGCAGCCCGTGTGCTGAAGAGCTGGACGGAAGACTTCGTTGACGAGGATACCGGTGAAGTGGTATCCATCGAGCGTAACGAGGTGATTCTGGATCGTGAAAGTGAATTGACTGACGATGCTATCGAGATTATCCTGGATAGCAACGTTCCTACCATCCTTATCCATAAGGAGGACGGTCAGAGCTCGGACTATTCCATCATCTTCAATACACTGCAGAAAGATACCTCCAACAGTGAGCGTGAGGCAATCTGGTACATCTACCGTCAGCTGCGTAATGCAGACCCTGCCGATGATGCCAGTGCTCGTGAGGTTATCTTCAATCTGTTCTTCAGTGAGAAGCGTTATGACCTGGGTGAGGTGGGACGCTACCGTATCAACAAGAAGCTGAATCTGGATACGGACATGAGCGTTCGCACACTGACCAAGGAAGATATCATTGAGATTATCAAGTATCTTATCGAATTGGTGAACTCAAAGGCCAGTGTGGATGACATTGACCACCTGAGCAACCGTCGTGTACGTACCGTCGGCGAGCAGCTGGCTAACCAGTTCGCTATCGGTCTGGCACGTATGAGCCGTACCATCCGCGAGCGTATGAACGTTCGTGACAATGAGGTGTTCACTCCTACCGACCTGATTAATGCCAAGACCATCAGCAGCGTAATCAATACGTTCTTCGGTACTAACGCATTGAGCCAGTTCATGGACCAGACCAACCCCTTGGCCGAGGTGACTCACAAGCGTCGTCTTTCTGCCTTAGGTCCCGGCGGTCTGTCACGTGAGCGTGCAGGTTTCGAGGTTCGAGACGTACACTATACTCACTACGGACGTCTTTGTCCTATTGAGTCTCCCGAAGGTCCCAACATCGGTCTGATTTCATCTCTTTGCGTCTTTGCGAAGATCAATGACCTGGGCTTCATTGAGACTCCTTACCGTAAGGTTAACAATGGTGTCGTTGACCTCTCTCCCGAGGGTGTTCAGTACATGACTGCCGAAGAGGAGGAAGGCCAGATTATCGGTCAGGGTAATGCACCCCTGAACGATGACGGTACCTTTATCCGTACCAAGGTTAAGTGCCGTCAGGATGACGACTATCCCGTTGTTCCTCCCAGTGAGGTGAACCTGATGGACGTGGCTCCTCAGCAGATTGCCTCAATTGCCGCCTCTCTGATTCCCTTCCTGGAGCACGATGATGCCCACCGTGCGTTGATGGGATCTAACATGATGCGTCAGGCAGTACCTCTGATGCGTACCGAGGCTCCCATCGTAGGAACCGGTATCGAGCGTCAGCTGTGCGAGGACTCACGTACCATGATTACTGCCGAGGGCAGCGGTGTCGTTGAGTATGTGGACGCTACAACCATCCGTATCCTGTACGACCGTACCGAGGACGAGGAGTTCGTAAGCTTCGAGCCCGCCCTCAAGGAGTACCGTATTCCCAAGTTCCGCCGTACCAACCAGAACATGACCATCGACCTCCGTCCTATCTGTAACAAGGGTGACAGGGTAGTTGAGGGTCAGATTCTGACAGAGGGTTACTCTACTGAGGACGGCGAACTGGCATTGGGTAAGAACCTGCTGGTAGCATACATGCCCTGGAAGGGTTACAACTATGAGGACGCCATCGTACTGAACGAGCGTGTTGTCCGTGAGGATATCCTTACCAGTGTACATGTTGAGGAGTTCGCCCTCGAGGTCCGTGAGACTAAGCGCGGTATGGAGGAACTCACATCCGATATCCCCAATGTAAGCGAGGAGGCAACCAAGGATCTGGACGAGAACGGTATTATCCGTATCGGTGCCCGTGTTGCTCCCGGTGATATCATGATTGGTAAGATTACGCCTAAGGGTGAGAGCGATCCCAGCCCTGAGGAGAAGCTGCTGCGTGCCATCTTCGGTGACAAGGCCGGTGATGTCAAGGATGCCTCTCTGAAGGCAAGTCCCTCACTGAACGGTGTTGTAATTGACAAGAAACTGTTCTCACGTGCTATCAAGACACGTGCCGTCAAGAATGCCGACAAGCCCCGCCTGGCTGCTATCGATGAAGAGTTCAACAGCAAGGTG
>Ga0326514_10002227_pt1 | contig 12415 bp, 19 predicted proteins | sample 3_2548_0518_D_FD_203653 | JGI IMG/M metagenome (GOLD analysis project Ga0326514, IMG submission 203653) | Bovine rumen microbial communities from UC Davis, California, United States - 3_2548_0518 | ecosystem: Host-associated > Mammals > Digestive system > Stomach > Rumen | place: USA... | reverse complement strand
ACAAATACAATGAAAGCAGCACTGTGGTTAGTACGCAAACCTGAGGAGTTTGTAAACGGATTAAACGATCTCGTAACTATGGGCTTTGACCTTGACAGAAACACTGCAAGGGATCTGATAATTGCTGTGGCAATTTACAAAGGTATTATTAAAGAGTAAAGGAGGTGAAAACAATGGCAACATACAGATACAGTCACATAGTTCGGAATCCTGAGACTAAGGTTATGAGAGAGTATATCTATCATACAAGACTCAACATCGGAGATGCAGTCTATATGGATGGACAGCGCTGGATAGTAGTAAGTAAACAATATCAATAGGAGAATATTATGAAAGACAAACTTCTTAATGCAGCATTTTATCTAACTGTAGTTGCAGCAGTGTGCATGATCATCAAAGCATGGAGCATACTCTTGGAGGTTGAATGGATATGAAGATACTTATTGCTTGTGAAGAAAGCCAAGAAGTATGCAAGGCTTTCAGAGAAAGAGGACACAAAGCATTTAGTTGTGACATACAAGAGTGTTCAGGCGGACATCCAGAGTGGCATATAAAAGGCGATGTTTTACCATTGCTGAATGGAAATTGCAAATTTATATTGCAAAATGGTAAAACAGATAAAATAGATGGTCGATGGGATATAATTATCGCGCATCCGCCTTGCACGTATATGTCAAAGGCTGGAGCGAGGTGGATGTACCCAACAACTGGGAAAATAGATAAAAACAGATTTGAAAAAGCCATGAAAGCTAAAGAATTTTTTTTAGAATTCTACAATGCAAATTGTGAACATATAGCGATAGAAAATCCCATACCCCTTAAATGTGTGGGGTTGCCAAAATATACTCAAAAAATTCAACCGTATGAATTTGATGTTGAAAATAAACATCCATACTCAAAACAAACATTACTTTGGTTAAAAAACTTACCGTTACTCATCAAAACCACTCCCGATAAAGTTCCAAAATCAACTTGGATGCCATCAAATACAGGCAGTTTTTCAAGAGGTGGTGGCGGAGGAAGAGGAATTGCACACAATGCAAAAACCGCCAGCAAGACATTTTCGGGAATAGCTAAAGCTATGGCAGAGCAATGGGGTGATTATTTATTAAAGGAGATAAAATGAGTTATCTATTAGTCAAGCTGACATGCAAGGATGGAAAATGGAAAGAAGCTACACAAGAATTTAGCACTTTAAGACAAGCTCAGGAAGTCGGAAAGTATTGCATCCGTAAGGGATGGATTCAAGACTATGAGATATATCACAGCTAAGGAGGAAAGATGGCAAAGCAAAAGAAATATTGTTACCTATATATGACTGATGCTGAGATTTTATACTATGGTCCTGAGCATCATTCAGACTATATCAGCGCAATGCATGAGTTTGAAACAGATGCCAAGGAATGGGTCAAGAAAAGAGGCTTTAAGCAGTCGGAACTATGGAAGCCCGGATATAATGAGATTAAGAGGAGGATTCGAGAATTATGGCAATAGATATTTACAATGAGCTTGTTGATATGGCAGTACAAGGCTTCAAACAAGCCCAGGGACTGTATATGACAGCATGCAGGATGTATGATTTTATGGCGGGATTGCATCCTGAGGAGGACTATAACAAAGTGTATGAGCTTATTCACAAAGCACTCACAGAGGCATATATGGAGGTATATGATGGCAAGAAATAAGGTGGTAAAGAGTTTTTATATAAAGCCTGAAAATTATAAATGGCTTGTAGAAGCGGCAGAGGTCAATGATAGGTCACTTTCATACTTTGTTGACCTTGCACTTGACAGACTCATTGAGGAGGTATCATATCATGGCAATCAGCAAGAATGATTTTTTCCCGGAGATCCTTTTTTCAAAATATACAGATGCTGAGCTTAGAAAAGAATATTCCAGACTTAGATCCATCGCAAGAAAGAGATTGGAGAGAATGGGCAAAAGTGAATATTCAGAGTCGCAGACATATCTTAAGCATAAAAATCTATTCATTCCGGTGGCACAGATCCGAGGCAAGAAACAGCTTGCAGAACTTCTCACCAGTGTAGAGGAGTTTGTCTCCTCAAGAAAATCCAGCATCAGAGGTCTTAACGCTATCAGGAGGCAATCCATCGAGACTCTTCACAGACATGGGTATGATTTCGTAACTAAAGAGAACTATAAGATCTTCACAGATTTTATGCAGGACTTTTCTGATAAGTTCGCCCGGTCCTACGGATCCCCGACAGGAGATGAGCTGAAAGCATTTATAGGGGGCAGAAGCAAGCGCAGGGTATCTCCTGAGGAGCTTAAGGCAGCACTTGATAAATATATGGAGGATATGCAGTGAAGATCATAAGCCCTGAGCAGTTTGATTTTCCAAAATTTAAAAAATTAAAATGCCAAAAGCGGTTTGCAGGAAATCCCGGAACTACATCCAAGACAAGATATAAGGATGTTATATCAGCATTTGATATCGAGACAACAGGCTTGCCTGACATAGAGCAATCTATAATGTATGTATGGCAGTGGGCTTTTGAGGATATTTGTGTTGTAGGCAGGACCTGGGAGCAATTCCTTAACTTTGCTGAGAATCTCATGGAACTTATGAAGCCCAATGAGGTCCTTGTTGTCTTTGTGCATAACCTTGCTTATGAATTTCAGTTTTTAAGGGGTATATGGGACTTTGGGGAAAAGGATGTTTTCTGCACTGATGCACGCAGGGTCCTATATGCCAAAATGGGTACTATTGAATTTAGATGCTCATACATGCATTCCAACATGAGTCTTAAGGAATATACTGAGAAGATGGGAGCAGAACACAGCAAACTGTCAGGCGAGGAATTTGATTATTCAAAAGTCAGATATCCTTGGACTCCGTTATCAGATCAGGAGCTTGCCTATTGCGTACATGATGTTATAGGCTTGGTTGAAGCAATCAAGATAGACATGCAGCATGATGGAGATAATCTTTATACTTTTCCATTGACTGCAACCGGCTATGTACGGAGAAATTGCAAGAGAGCCATGCATAGAGTCCCTCATACCTGGATAACAAAGCAAGTCCCTACATGGCATGTTTATGAGATGTGCAGGGAGGCATTCCGAGGAGGTAACACGCACTCAAACAGGCATTTTACCGGCAGAGTTTTAAGAGGCACCAACAAGGTGGCAGGAGTCAAGTCTGTAGACAGGTCCTCATCATATCCTGATGTACTTGTAAATAAACCATATCCGGCAGATGCTTTTTACGAGGTGGGACCATGCAGCTTAGAGAAATTTTACTGCCTATATAAAAAGATGGAAAGAGCTTGCCTATTCCGGGCAAGGTTTACAGGCATCAGGCTTAAGGACTATACATGGGGATGTCCGTATATTCCAAGAGACCGATGCAGGAACATTGTTGCTGCTGCTTATGATAATGGCAGAGTCCTGGAGGCTGAATCCCTGGAGATAACCATCACAGATGTTGATTTTCGCATCTTTGAATATGAATATGAGTGGGACTCACTGGAGATCTTAGACTTATGCTATACAAGATATGCAATGCTGCCGCATGCATTCACAAGACTTGTGAATATGTATTACGAAAGAAAGACAAGTCTCAAGGGAATCGATGGAGCAGAGCTTGACTACTACAGAGCAAAAGCACTTTTGAATAGTCTTTATGGTATGACAGCGCAGGATCCTGTAAAACAGTCCATTGTATTTCGTGACAATGAGTATCAATTAAAAGATGAGGATCCTCAGAAACTACTTGCAGAGAATAACCGACGGAGACAACTGCCAAATTATCAAGTTGGATGCTGGGTCACAGCATGGGCAAGGTATATGCTTGAGCTTGCCATCATAAAAGTTCACGAGACTCTCGGAGCATTCTTCTGCTACACAGACACAGACTCAGTCAAATACATGGGAGAAGTGGACTTTTCAGACTACAATGCCAAGTGTATTGAGGACAGTACTAAGAACGGAGCCTATGCGGTTGATAGTAAAGGCAACATGCATTATATGGGAGTCCTGGAAGAAGATGAACGCTGCAAAGCCTTTGTCACTCTTGGCGCAAAAAAGTATGCATATGAAGATCTTGATGGAAAGCTGCACATCACAGTTGCAGGAGTTATCAAGAAAGCCGGAGCTTTGGAGATGGAGAAAAAAGGTGGCATAGAAGCATTCAGACCTGATTTTGTCTTTACGGAGGCAGGAGGCTTGGAAGCGGTCTACAATGACACTGAATATGGCACTGTCAATATTGATGGACATGAGCTGAGGATAACTGCCAATGTATATTTGAAGCCCAGCACATACACTTTAGGTATAACCAATGAATATGAGTACCTATTATCAGTATCAGGCATTCCTGTAGATGTATTTTAGGACTTGACAAATCAAATGTTATTAGATTATAATAAATTATCATTTCTTTTATTAGTATTTAAATAAGGAGGATTTAGAAATGAAAGTTACTGATGTCAGAGTAAGATTATTTGAAAACAAATCACTTAAGGGATTTGCAGATGTTACACTTGATGAGTCCTTAGCCTTAACCGGCATAAAGATCATAGACTCATCCAAGGGACTCTTTGTGGGGATGCCAAGCACTCAGGGATCCGATGAAAAATACTATGATATTTTTTACCCGGTAACAAAAGAGTTCAGAGAAGCCTTAACAGATGCTATCCTTGATGAATATGACAAAGTCAAGGAAGAAGCTGAGAAAGGCAGCAGGAAAAGAAGATAAAAACATTCAATTTCATACCTAATTGTCAAATAATTACCAGGAGGAGGCAGGCTGCAAAGCCTGTCTTTTCCTTTATAGGAGGAAATATGTATAAAATAATGACAATATTGATTTTATGTGGCATTTTCTATGCCATGGGCTATTTTACCGAAATAATGTTGGAGTTTTTTCAGGAGGAAGAAGATGAAAATTTACACCGATGATGGGTATCTTAATATTGAGACAATCATAAATACAAAGCTGCCTTTTGTGTTCATAGTCGGAGGCAGAGGCACAGGCAAGACCTACGGAGCATTAAAGTATGTAGTTGAGCATGGTATCAAGTTTATCCTCATGCGCAGGACTCAGAGTCAGGTGGACCTTATCAATAAGCCTGAATTCAGTCCTTTTAAGGCATTAAATGATGATGGAATATGTGATATAGGCAGCATGAGTCTTTCCAAGTATAATGTAGGATTTTATCACATGGAGGATAGTGCAGAGGGCAAAGCAGTTCCCTCAGGTCCTGCCATCGGTTACAGCATGGCACTGTCTACTATATCCAATCTGCGAGGCTTTGATGCATCTGACTGCAAAATACTCATCTTTGATGAGTTCATCCCTGAGAGACATGAGCGCACTATAAAAGAGGAGGGTTCCGCTTTCCTTAATGCCTATGAAACAATAAATAGAAACCGGGAATTGCGTGGAGATGATCCGTTGCAGGTGATTGGACTCGCAAATGCCAATGACATGGGCAATCCCATTTTCATGGAGCTTGGTATTATTTCAAAAGTAGAGAACATGAAAAAGAAGCATCAGAGCTACAGCTTAGACTATAACAGAGGCATTGGCATCTTTCTCCTGGAAGACTCGCCTATCTCAGCGAAAAAGCAAAATACTGCCTTGTATAAGATCGCAGCTCAGGACTTCAAAGAAATGGCTATAATGAATGATTTTGAGGAGCTTAAGACAGACCTCATCAAGTCAAGACCTATAAAGGAATATACTCCGATTGTTACCATAGGAGAACTGACTTTCTATAAGCACAAGTCAAACAAGTCTTATTATTGCACTACAATGAGGATAGGAGATCCTGAGAGCTATACTGTCTCTGATATGGATCTTAAGAGATTTTTCCGAAAGTATGCATATCTTTGGACTGCATACCTAAAGAATAATTTATATTTTGAGGATGCGACTTGCGAAATAATTTTCAAGAAATACGCAGGATAACAAAATATTTAAGGCAAACTAAATACTTGACAAAAATAATTTTTGTGCTATATATTAGAAATGGGACTGCCGGGCATGTGTCAGAGTCGGAAGCTCGCCCAAATCCATGATGCAGGATGTGAAGCGGTCCCATTTTGTTATATAAGGAGAAAAGATGGATACAAATGCAATCGTTAATCTCATTGGATCCGTAGGCTTTCCCATTGTTGCCTGCGGTGCGCTTTTTTGGATGCTGAACAAACAGACCGAGATGCACCGGGAGGAAATGAACAGCCTCAAGGAGGCTATAGAGGAATTAAAGGTAGCAATTATTCAGATGACTACCTCACTGAATAATAGAAATAATCAGCAGTAGTTTTTATTTTAATCGGAGGTTTATATTATGGATAAAAACGATGTACTTAGATTAGTCAATGCAGGATTTAGCAAGCAAGAGATCCTTGATCTTTTTCTTGATAAACCTCCAGCGCAGGAAGATCAGGAGGCTAATACCGGCAATAGTCCCCTAAATGAAAGTATCATAATGCAAGAATCTGACAACAGTGCTAATGAGTCTCCTGATCTGAATGCCTTGAGTGATGCGCTGGACCATAAATTTGAGGAGATCCTTGGCAAATTTGATGCAATGCTGCAGAAAATCCAGGATGCTAATTTGCAGGGATCAAGACAACCGGAAAAGCCCGGCACAGAGGATGTGCTGGCTTCAATAATCAACCCAAAACTGTAATTATTTAAAGGAGAAAAATTATGGCAGTAAACAACATGGAGCTGACTCAACTCAGCACAGTGCTTGCCTCTATTGTAGGGCAGGCAACAGGACAGACTGTCCTCGCACCGACAGATGTGTCCTCATTTATTTCAGTAGCTCAGACAGGTCTCAAGACCGGTTATGATGCACTGGGAACAGCTATTTCTCAGGTACTTTCCAAGACTATTTTCTCAGTCAGACCTTACAGCGCAAAATTTAAAGGACTCCAGGCTGATGAGGTCCGTTATGGAAACCATGTGAGAAAGCTTACAACTATTGACAAGCCTTTTGAAGATGATGACCGAATCAAGCTTGTAGACGGACAGAGCATAGATGATTGGAAAGTGAATAAGCCCTCTGTACTTCAAACAAATTTCTATGGTGCAAATGTTTATCAGAAAACAATCACTATCTACAGAGATCAGCTTGATACAGCTTTCTCAGGTCCTGAAGAATTTGGACGCTTCATTTCTATGATCATGCAGAATGCTGCAGATATGATCGAGCAGGCACACGAAGAAACAGCAAGAATGACAGTTGCCAACCTCATCGCAGGTATCAATTATCAGGAATCTCAGTCCATTACAACCGGCAGAGTTATCCATCTTATTTCTGAATACAATACAGAGACAGGATCCTCACTCACAAATACCTCAGTATATGCTCCGGCAAACTTTGAGGCTTTTGCAAAATGGCTCTTTGGATATCTTAAGACCCTTTCTGACAGACTTGCAGAGAGAAGCGCAAAGTATCATCAGAATTTCACCGGCAAGACCATCATGAGGCATACTCCACTTGACAAGCAGAAATGCTATATTTACAGTCCTATTCTTAACAAGGTAGATGCAAATGTACTTTCCTCCGTATTCCATGATGAATACCTCAAGATCATGGATCATGAAGATGTAACATACTGGCAGAGCATTGATACACCTGATGCAATTCAAATCAAACCATCAGTCACTAAAGCAGACGGAACTATCGCAACAGCTTCAAATCAGAACATGAGCAAAGTATTTGGTGTTATCTTTGATGAAGATGCAGCTGGATACACTGTTGTCAACCAGTGGAGCGCAACCTCAGCATTCAATGCCCGTGGCGGCTATTACAACCAGGTATATCACTTTACGGACCGATACTGGAATGATTTTAGTGAAAATGCAGTGGTACTCTTACTTGATGTAGCAGCGCAGTCTTAACTAATGGAGGATAGCTATGGCTTTCAGTGTTAGACTTTATAAAAACTTTAGCAAAAGGATTGACAGTACACTGCAGCCGGGGTCCTCAGTATCTTATGATACCTATAATTGTACTCTTAAAGATGGTACGATAGTAACAGCTCCGGAGGTTGAATTATGTATAACCTCCGGAGATCCTTTGAGTAAAGGATACAATTATGCATATATTCCGACATTCAACCGCTATTATGTTATTAATAACTGGGAAAATGCATACAATAATATATGGATAGCAGGGTTATCAGAGGATATTTTAGCCACATTCAAAACTGATATTGGAGCCTTAAACAAGTATGTGACCAGGAGTGCATCTGCCTATGATGGCAGCATCCCTGACATGATGGCAACTAAGTTACCCACAAAAACAAAAATCATACCTGTAGAAAGTCCTTTTGTAAATACAATCAGCTCAAATGATGGACTTTATATCGTAGGGATTCAGGGAGAGTCCCCGAGCAGCACAGTTCCAAACATCGGTGGAGTCTGCTATTATCCCCTTAATGCAACACAGATGAGATTGTTATCTGATTACTTGCAATCAGGATCTTTTGCTGACTTGATGAAAGATGATGCTGCAGGACTTACTACTCAGGTAATAAAGGCTATGCAAGACCCAGCTCAGTATATAACATCATTCATGTGGTTTCCGTTAAAAAACTTTCCAACAACCTTAGGAACGATTCAACCAAAAATCGGTTGGTGGAATACTGCACCTTTAGGGACATATCCTACTATTGGAATGGGATCTAATGGTTTTCAATCATTAACCATCACTCGTAATATGTCTATATCCATTCCTGATCATCCCCAAATGAGTTCAAACAAATATGGCAAATATCTTAAGGCTTCTCCTTATAGTCTGTATTCACTTATGTTAGAGCCTTGGGGTGAGATTGTACTGGATGGCAGCCAACTTGTAGACAGTGATTCTATCCGAGTAGAAGTTGTAATAGATCTGATGACAGGAGCAGGGTCCTTAACTGTTGTCGATACCGGCACCAATTCACCTAACAAAGGTAATATATTAGATCGAAAATTTGCGCAGGTCGGTGTATCTCTGAGCATTGCTCAGATGATATATGACATTGCCAATATTCCAAGTGCTACAACTGTAACTGTAGCAACAACAGTACAACAGGTAGCAGATAAAGTAACTGATAACTGGAGTGTATATAAGAGGATGATGGGTGACAGATCCAAGAGCTTATTTGCAAGACTTACCGGAACTGCTGAAAGGCATCAGCTTATGAAATCTCTTAAAGGTACAGTCACAGAGGCTAAAGAAATAGCTCCCTCTGTCGTTCAAAATGCAGCATCCTCAGCTCTTGCTTACATAGCTACACCTGAAATGAAAGGTGTATCAGGTAATATACTTAATTACTACTCTTTAGGTGGTACCACATCAGATAATGTTCCATATCATCCTCAAGGCTTATATCTCAAAATCACATATTTTGAAGTGGTTGAACCTGACAATGCTGAGAATGGCAGACCATTGATGCAGTTCAGAACTATAAACACTCTAACCGGATATGTTGAGTGTGCAGATGGTGATCATAATATTGCAGCATTATCAGTGGAAAAGGATGCTATCAGTTCTTATCTTACAGGAGGTTTTTTCTATGAGTAGAACATGGGTCCCTTTAAGCAGCAGATCACCGATTGAATACGGAGGCAGTGCATCACAATACTTTTGGGAGTATTCAAACAATCCCGGAGCATATTATGATCCGAGCCTTGGCACATATGACCTTGCACTTCCTAACTGCACAACATACGCATATGGCAGAGTCCAAATGAACGGAGATCCGAAACCAATATCAGGCTGGCATAATGCTGCAGCATGGCATAGTTATCTTATTAATGGCTGGACAGCAGTCCCTTTTGTAGGGCATAGTGATGAGATTTTGCCTGGGGACATTATCGAAATTACCGGCAGTGGTAATCATGTTGCGGTTATTGAGGAAGTATATGATGTCAGATACTGGAGGATAACAGAAAGCTATTATACTGATGATAATGGGGGAGTCTCCGGAGACAGGTCCCCGGCTGTATGGGGATCCACAAAACAATCGGTCAATGATTATGGCATTGCTAACTATCCCTATAGATATTGGCACAGCAGAACATGGGACTGCAGAACAACCTCAAGCCCGGACACATATCCTGACTATATACTGCTCAATCCTAATAGCCATGAGGAAAGCAATAGATTTAATTTTTTAGGATTTAAGAAAAAATCATTAAGGAGGAGGAGGATGCTATATGTCTGATATTATCGGATCAGGAGTCCCTTACATGTATGACTACATCAACTGTGCTAATGCTATGGTTAAGCCCAGCACAGTCCATGTGGAAAATACGGGACTCAATAGATATTTTGAAAGATATCTGCTGCAGAAAGCAATTTCTGTATTTGAATGGAAGCTCCCGGAGAGATGGAGCAAAAACTACTTTTTATATGTCCTTTATTGCTGGGGCTTCCTTGCAATCTTTGATTCTAAGCAATTTGGAATCATACCGCAGGGATGCTCACTGAGAGGATATAACATCTTTTATCAGCCCACAAATGCAATAATTACAAATCCATTGATAAAAGATATCAAGGAACCTGAGATAGGTAAAGAATGCGTTATCATGAGGCTGCAGCCTGACTATGGCGGAATAATGGATATAGTCTCATATTATGCCAATCTTATGGCACTTGCTTCCGAGTCCCTTGGAGTCAACCTTGTAAACAGTAAACTGTCCTATGTGTTTGGCGCTGAGAACAAAGCGCAGGCAGAATCCTTTAAGAAGATGTTCGATCAGATCGCATCCGGCAATCCTGCTGCCTTTGTTGACAAGACTCTGTTTGATGAAAACGGACAACCAAGATGGTTTACTTTTCTTAACAATTTACAAGCAAACTATGTTGCAGATAGGATCCTATCAGATATGAGGACTATCGAAAATATGTTTGACACTGAGATAGGCATACCGAACGCCAACACAGACAAGAGGGAGAGACTCATAACAGATGAGGTCAACGCAAATAATTTTGAAACAAAATCAAAATGTGCTTTGTGGCTTGAATCTCTTAAAGAGGGATGTAAAGAAGCAAATGACATGTTTGGCTTAGACCTTGATGTAAACTGGAGACAGGAGCTGAGAGAGGAGATGGATACAGATGGCTATGGTATCGATACTGGGACTGTATAACTATGATGAGTCCATATTTGATGATTTATCAGTTCCGACAGGACTGGATAAAGCTGAGCTGATTGAGACCATCCTATTCCAAAATGCTGAATTGGAACTTTTATATTCTGATCCTGCAACAATGAAACTGGCAATCAAGGGATGGAGCGCAGCCTCACAATATTCCTGGGAGAAGCTGCAGAATACTCTTACACTTGAATACAATCCTATATGGAATAAGGATGGAACTATAACCGAGACTGAATCTGTCTCTGGAGAAAGCTCAGGATCTAATGAGCTTAAAGTCAGTGCTTACAATGACAGCACATATCAGCCCAGGGAAAAGACTGATGCAAATAATGACAGCACAAGCTCCAGGTCCTATGAAAGAGTTGAACAGGGTAACATCGGTGTTACATCCACGCAGCAGCTCATCAAGGAAGAACGAGAGACAGCAATGTTCAATATTTATGACCAAATATCCGCAGACTTCCGCAAAAGATTCTGCCTTGTAGTATATTAAGGAGGTACACTATGGCACCTATTTTTGAAGATTTTCCATATACTAATTTCCATGAACTTAACATAGATTGGCTCCTGGAAGTGATTCAGACTATGGATGAAGAAATCGATGATCTTAAAGCAAGAGTCACAGCTCTTGAGGAGGCATAAGATGGGAGTATTCAACAAAACACCTTACACAAACTTTCATGAGCTGAATCTTAATTGGATCATTAAGAAGATAAAAGAAGTTGCAGCAGATAATACTTTCCTCAAACAGTTCTTTAAGACTATCGAGGATGAGCATATCCTGGGAGTAGTCACAAAGGTCACTGAAAACAATAACAATACCGTAAAAACTGACTATCTCAACGAAGATACTCAGCAAATGGAGAATTATACTGTCTATAACAAAACAGGCACTGACGGGGCTATTTCCGGGGCTGTCACGCCTATTGCTAACAGGGTAACGACTGCGGAGGGAGATATCGATAGCTTAGAGACTCAGATGACAAATGCATTATTATCACGCACAGATCCAGTACAGCTCATATCCAAGTTAGGAATACCAACAAGCGCAACATCTTACGACTCAGGAGATTGGACTCAATATAGAATGCTGTTGATAGAGGGTACACAATATTCCAACATTAGGAACTCTATAATAGTACCGACTTCATATTTCAATTCAACTTCAAGTGGTGACAGAGTACAGTTACCTGTCCCTGCAACCTTGGATGCCTCACCATCTCTTGTATGGTATCACATATACAAAACTGATAGCACACATATCACGGTATCTGCTTCCTCATC
>Ga0326514_10002226_pt1 | contig 12418 bp, 25 predicted proteins | sample 3_2548_0518_D_FD_203653 | JGI IMG/M metagenome (GOLD analysis project Ga0326514, IMG submission 203653) | Bovine rumen microbial communities from UC Davis, California, United States - 3_2548_0518 | ecosystem: Host-associated > Mammals > Digestive system > Stomach > Rumen | place: USA... | reverse complement strand
TAATGACCGCTATCTGTTATATATACGGGCTTTTGCATTAGCTCCCCGTCTCTTTCGATCGTTACTTTTAATATAACGCCGTCGTCGTATACTCTTTTAACCATATTTACACCCCCTTAGTATGGTTTACCCTCAAACGTGTTAAAGCTGCGGTAGTTTCCGTTATTGTAAGTTACACCCGAAACCCAAGCGCTATAAGCTTGTACGCCCTCTTTTTTCGGTATTAAATCGTATACGGCTTTATCGTATGCCTCATATTTGTTATTAGCTAAAACGGTTACAAACTCTTCTTTATCAGTAGGGAAAAATAATTTATAACATACCGTGTAATTTTTCATAGCCTGCGCCCCTTTCTATATTGTTTTGCCCGTCCTGCCGTTAGCGCAGCCGTTTTTTAATTTTCTCTTATTTCAAGCTCTACAGTATGCCATTTACTAAGCTTTTCTAAAAACCTTTCGTAATCTTCTATCTGTTCCGCAATACTACCAAATTGGTTTTCTGTTTTACCTTGGGCGAGTTGCTTTTTAAGTTTTTCTAGCCCTCTATTTCTCATATTAGAATAGTAAACCTTGTCTCTTAACGCTCCGCTTTCTGTTCCGCTGCAAGCTATAACCGCGTTATTATGGTTTACTAAGCCGTACTTGTAAAGCCTATTACTATTTCTAACTACTTGACCGTTATAGAGGTAACTATACTTTGCTTTTGCCATTGTCTTACACCTTGCGCCCCTTGGCGTCCCTTTCTTTATTTGATGATATAAGTATATACTTATATAGTGGAAATGTATATTGACGAAATGCACAAATATTTTTAATTTAGTTGTTTAGATTTACTAATAAGAAAGTATATCGACTATGCCAAGTAGCATATTTAGCAAGTACTTAAACGTCTCATGTACTAAAGTAGATAGCCTTAGACAAGGCAACGAGTTAGCGTCTTGACATAGTCAACCCTTGCGAAATGGCTAAAAAAGCCCAAGAGTTGAAAGATAAGTAGAAGATAGCCCCAGTGTAAGTATAACTTCTGCCCCGCGATTAAATCGTAACAAGTATAGCGCGTCGTTATCCCTGCGCACTTGTTACCCCTATAAAGATAACCAAGCCGACCCGTCCCGTTTTTGGTATAGTGCCGTCACGACCCCACTATTAACGGGAGAATAAGCCATAACCGCAAAACTTACCTACCGAGCTACACCCGTCTAATCACTTACGGGGCTTTACCTCTTTGCTTGGGCGTGCCACACCTCGCCGTTAAATTTGATACGTCGCACGGCTGCGTCCACGACGGAAATATAGCGCATTGATTACTTACGCTTATGTATGGGTATCATAAGCTAACGTATGAACCCGTTGTTTTATGATACCACTATAACATATAAAAAAACGCAAAGGCAACAATAGATATTAAATTAACAATTCTATATCAAGTGTAAAGTCGTCCTCTAACCTAGTATAATCAATGCTTTTGATTATTTTTTTAAGCAAATTATTTTTTTCTTTTGCGTCTAAAGTGTCGTACTTGTCAATAACTTTTGACAATATAGGCAACGCTTTATTAGCTCTTTCGTCCTCTTTTATTTCTAAACTTTGCAGCGTTTCAAGCTGCGCGTTAAGCTCTTTTAGTTTACCCTCTATAATGTTAGTACGGCTTTTGAAAAGATCCATAGTATAAACGCCATTTTCTAGCATTTCGCAAGCTACATTAAGCGCGTTATGCTGCTTTTCTATTTCTTTGCTTACTCTTCCTATTTCCTCGTCGCGCTCTTGGCGTTTGCTCTTAAGCTCTTCCTCGTAATTATCTAGTAAGTAGTTAAAGTCTTTTAATTCAGTTTTAAGACGATCTAGTAAAGCGTCCTCTATAGTAGGGCAGACTATACGGCGGTTTTTACAACCGTGCGTTATACATCTATAAACGTAAGATCCGCGCCCGTTGGGACACCTACGCATAACACGCCCACATATACCACACTTAAGAATAGTAGCGAGCGGGTTTTTAAGCTCCTGCTTTCCTTTTACTTTTGCCTCGTGGCTATTAAGTATAGCTTGTACCGTGTTAAACGTCTCTACGTCTATTATGCCCTCGTGTTTACCCTCGTAAACGTCGTCGCGCTTAATAACGTTAATCTTACCTATATGCGTCGGGTTAGTTAATATTTGCCTTATAGTTGCATTACCCCACTTGCAGCCCTTACGGGTAAGTATACCTTTATCGTTAAGATAACGGCATATAGTTAGTATACCGTCGCCGCCTGCGTACTTTTCGAATATAAGGCGTACTATTTCCGCCTCTTTAGGGTCGGCAAGAAGCACAAAGCCGCGCCCGTCTTTTACCTTAGTATAGCCGTATGGGGTAATAGATCCCGTATAGTAGCCCTCTTTCATAGCTTGGGCGCGTCCTCTTTCCATACGACGGCGTATTATCTTATATTCGCGCCTAGACATGAATAAAGAAAACTCGAAAAACTCTTCGTCTATTTCCTCTTTACTTAAGTCGTATATCTTTTGTAGTGTATATATCTTTGTATTACTCTTTTTAAAAACTTCTAATATTTCGCATTGGTCTATTTGATTACCACGGCTAAGCCTTTCTATTTCTATACATACAACGCCCGTATAAAGCCCTAAGTTAACGTCCTCTAATAGTCGTTGCATTTCGGGGCGGTTAGCTATGCTTTCGCCGCTAACCACCTCTTTATATATTGCTACGACATTTAATTTATTACGTTTGCAATAATCATTTAGCATTTTTTCGTGACGGGCTAAAGTTTCCTCTTTAGCCTCGTTATCCTCGTCGCGCGATTTTCTTAAGTATATCGCCACTTTATCAACCATTATTTAACCTACTTTCTTTTAGCATTTTACCAAAATTAGCTATTAACTCTAGCTCTTGCTTGGTATATTCGTATTCGGTAAAGTGTACAGACGTAAACGTATTACCGTTAATTAGTACCTCTAACGATACATTAAAGTATATAGCTATATCCTTTAATACTTTTATTTTTACATTTTCAGATCCGCGAGCATACCAAGAGTTAATAGTACTTGGAGCTACGCCTATAGCCCGCGCTAAGTCCGCGCGTTTCATATCGTTACTTTTTAGTAACAAGTCTAAATTTGTTAAAAAATCCACCTTTAAAAAACCTCTTCCATAAACCATATTTTTAACTTGATCGTTCAAAATCATATTTGAACGTTTATTTTTTTATTCGATATGATTATAGCGAAAACGCGTTTAATTTGCATTAATAAATTGATATTTTAAAAAAATAAAATTTCTTGTTGACAATTTAAATCATTGGTATTACTATTTAAGGCATAAAGGGGAACGCGTAAGCGATTAACTTTATAGGAAAGTGGACGCAATGGGGACATAACAACCGACGCAACCGCGATAGACATAAGGAAAGGGGGCGATAAAATGCAAAAAAAGACGCTATTATATCCGAACATATACGCAGAATTAGCACGTAACGGGTTAACTGTAGCTACTCTAGCCGACTTTATGGGAATGACGGCGCAAAACTTATACGGTAAACTTAGGGGTAATATTGCATTAACCGAAAAGGATATGAAAGCAATACAAGAGTTTTTTAAGGCGAAAGGGGGCGGCGCTTTTACTCTTGATTATTTATTTAATAATGGCGATTAAGATAACAGTACGCAGAAATAAACCAACCGCCACTACATTGACTAATCTATACGACTACATTAACAAGACATTTCAAGAAACAGATCTATATTACACCAAAGAACAGACGCAGGAACTAAAGAACAATGACAACTTTATATTTTTAGAAAGGGATAGATATGGAAAATAAAGATATTAAAGAGCAAATAGAGTGTTTACTTAAGCAGACGGGAAGAAAAGGTATAGATAACTTACTTAAGTATATGGATAATGCGGGATTTTATAACGCGCCTGCGTCTACTAAATATCATGGAGCAGCAGCGGGACAACTAGCCGTACATAGTTTAAATGTTTTTGATGCTGCTATTGATTTAGCCGTAGCTTGGTGCGGGGATCTATGGGTAGAAACTAATATAGATTCTATTATAATTTGTGCGCTATTGCATGATTTAGGGAAAACGGGGCAGTTTAACAAACCGTTATATATTCCTAACGATATAGATACACCGTTTAAATATAACAAGGATCTACTAACTTTGGACCATGAAGTAGTAAGCGTTATAGAGATACAAAAGTATATTACGCTCACAGAAGAAGAGCAACAAGCTATAGCTTGGCATAACGGACTATATGGCATATTTGCGGATAGGATCAAGGGCAAGGAAACGCCGCTATATATGATAATTCATTTTGCTGATATGTGGGCTAGTAGAGTAATGGAAAAATAGAGGGGTTAATATATGGATATATTTGAATTATTAGATAGTTTACCACAGTTTAGAGATGCCGAAATATTAAAAAGTTTTATAAAGGGCTATGCTATTATCAACAAACATGGTTATAACAATATACTTTGTAGCATATCGGGCGGAAGTGATAGCGACATAATGTTAGATTTAATATATCGCATTGATAAAGATAAAAAAGTTAAATATATATGGTTTGATACGGGGTTAGAGTACCAAGCTACTAAAGATCATTTAAAATATTTAGAAACAAAATACAATATAAAGATTATACGCGAAAGAGCTATAAAACCTATACCTATCACTTGCAATTCATGCGGACAACCATTTATAAACAAGCACGTCAGCGAAATGATGTACAGATTACAACGCCACGGGTTTAAATGGGAAGATAAGCCAATAGACGAGCTTTTGATAGAGTACCCTAAATGTAAAAGCGCTATAGAGTGGTGGACTAATTCAAAAATAGTAAAAGCTAATAATCATAGTATGTTCAATATTAACTATAACAAATATTTAAAAGAATTTATAATAGCTAACCCGCCAACTTTTAAAATATCGTCTAAATGTTGCGATTACGCTAAAAAAAACGTAAGCAAACATCTAATGAAAAAATATAACGCTGATTTAATGATTATAGGAGTAAGAAGAGCAGAGGGGGGTATAAGAGCGACGCGTTATAAAAGTTGTTATAGCACTAAAGAAGATGGGGTAGCTAATTATCGCCCGCTATATTGGTTTAATAAAGCCTCTAAAGAAGAATATGAAACGAAATTTAATATAGTGCATAGTAAATGCTATACAAAATACGGCTTTCCTAGAACGGGTTGTTGCTGCTGCCCTTTTGGTAGAAAGAATTTAGAGGAAGAACTAGAAACAACAAGTATATACGAGCCTAAATTATATAAAGCGGTATGCAATATATTTAAAGATAGCTACGAGTATACGCGTAAATATCAAGAGTTTGTCCAATTAATTGAACTAAAAGAAGATAAAACACAGCTAGCGGGGCAAATGAATATTGGCGAGTTTATAGAGGTATAAAATGGTAGAGTTAGACGAACTAGAGGACGTTATAGCTAATATGTTTATGGCAGATAATGAAAATCAATTAAATAGATTTACGATCTTAGCTATAACTTTAATTTTGAAAATAAAAGAAAAATTAAGAAAGGGTAAAGCATGAATAAAGTTATTTTAATGGGACGCTTAACGCGTGATCCCGAGGTTAGATATAACGGCGATAAGGCGGTAGCAAGATTTAGTTTGGCTGTAGATCGCAAATTTTCAGACGGCGCAGACTTTCCGACGTGCGTAGCATTTGGCAAAACGGCGGAGTTTATAGAAAAATGGTTTAAGCAAGGGCTAAAGATATGCTTAGAGGGACGCATAACAACGGGCAGCTATACGAATAAAGACGGCGTAAAGGTTTATACAACCGACGTAATAGCCGATAACGTAGAATTTGCGGAGAGTAAGAGAACAAATGAAACACCGACACCAAGTAACGACGGGTTTATGGAAATACCCGAGGGCGTAGAGGATCAATTACCATTTGAATAATAAGGGGGGTTAATTATGGGAAATATAGACGAAGCAATAGCGGACGCAAGAGCCGAGGAAGAAGTAGCAAAAGAGCAGGCTATAGAAAGTAGCGAGAATAAATTTAGAGAAGATCTTAAAGCGCATTTAATAGACGCTTTTAAAGATAATATTAAATTAAATAAAGAAAATAGCGTAACTTTAAGCCTTAACGAGTATTTAATACTTAAATTTAAAGAAAGAGATTTAGAGAACATTATAAGCGCTATTATACCTAATTTAACTTTAGGATATGACGGCGAAAGCTTAAGGCTAAATAATAAAAGCGACGTAGTAGACGTTATAAAAGTTATATATCCCGATATGTACGAGGCTATATTAGAGGACTTGCAAAAAGAGGGTGAGTAATTGGACCTTTACGAAGAAATACAAAAATTAATGTATGAGTTAACCGCCTCAATTAAAAGGCTAAGGACTAACGGCGCTAAGCTTGCAGAGGCAGAAAGGGACTATAAAATAACGTTAAGGCAAGAGGCGTTAAGACTAAGGGCGGGCGATATGCCCGTAACCTTAATTAATAATATTATCTATGGTATAGACGAGGTAGCAGATAAACGCTTTAAACGGGACGTAGAGCAGGCTAACTATGACGCCAATAAAGAACATATTAACGTAACTAAGCTAAAGCTAAGGATCTTAGAGGCGCAGCTATCCCGAGAATGGGGAAATGCAGGCAAGGGGGATATATGAAAAAATCTATATTACAACGTACCAAAGCTTGTTATATATGCGGTACTACCTTTAATTTACATTTACACCACGTTTTTTACGGTACGGCTAACCGCAAGTTAAGCGACGCCGACGGCTGCGTAATATATCTATGTCAAGCACATCATACGGGATCTCATGGCGTACATTTCAATAAAAAAATAGATCTAACTATCAAAGCAAGAACTCAAATAACATGGCAAAAACATTATAACAAAACAACCGAGGATTTTATAGCACGCTACGGGCGTAGTTATTTATAGAAAGGGGGCTAAAGCATGAGTAACGGGGTGATTATAACGTTAATTATATGCGTAACGTTAATTATATTAACCTATATCAGTAGCAGCGGGAGCGATAAGTAATGTTTATATTAAAATTAATAATTTTATTTGTAGTAGCTAATGTATTTGTAGCGGTTGTCTTTACAATGGACGACATAAAGGAGATAAAAGACATTGAAAAAGATAATAACAATAATAGTAGTAATAATCATTTTAATTTTTATGACTTGTGAGCCACAAGAGCCGCAAGGGGATTTAACGCCGTATATGTCGGATATAGTTTATATACCGCAGCGGGTAAGCGCTAAGGGTAAGGCTAAGAGCGTTAAAAAGAAAACATTAAAAGGCTATGAAAGCTTAGGATCATATACTTTAACGGCTTATTGTAATTGCTCTAAATGCTGCGGGGGTTATGCAGGCGGTAAGACGGCAAGCGGAACGATACCAAAGGCAGGGCGCACAATAGCCGTAGATCCTAAAATAATCCCTTATGGGACGGCTATATATATAAATAAACATAAATATATAGCCGAAGATTGCGGCGGCGGGATTAAAGGCAATCATATAGACATTTATTTTAGCTCACATCAAGAGGCGCTAGAGTTTGGCAAACAAGAGGCGGAAATATACAAAAAAATAAAACCTAAAGTTATAGCTAAATTAAAGGGGGTTAAGCATGGCAAAAAAGTATTATTGGCTAAAGCTAAAAACTGATTTTTTCACAAGTAGAGCCATGAAAAAGCTACGAAGAATAGCAGGGGGCGACACTTACACTATTATATATCTAAAGTTGCAGCTATTAAGCCTTAAGGACGAGGGCTTATTATTCTACGAGGGTATAGAGCCTACTTTTTACGAAGAAATGGCGCTAGCACTAGACGAGGACGCGGAAAACGTGAAAATTACGCTTATATTTTTAGAAAATATGGGCTTGCTTAAACAGAATAACGAGCATGAGTACATATTAACCGACGTACCTTACTTAATAGGCGGAGAGAGCGAAAGCGCCGAGCGTGTTAGACGTCATAGACAACGTAAAGCGTTACAATGTAACACCCCCGTAACAATCGGTAACACAGAGAAAGAGATAGAGAAAGAGATAGAGATAGAGATAGAGGGAGAGAAGAGTAAAAGAGTAGATTACGAGCTAATAGCTCGTATGTATAACGATACTTGCGTATCGTTTCCAAGGCTTACTACTTTATCAGACGCTAGAAAGAAAGCAATTAAGGCTAGGCTTAATAAATATTCTATAGAGGATATAGGGCGAGCTTTTGAACTTGCAGAGAGTAGCGACTTTTTAAAAGGCAATAACGGCAGGAATTGGAGCGCTAACTTTGATTGGATTATTAAGGATAGTAACATAGCTAAGATTTTAGACGGCAATTACAACAACAAAAGTAATAATAATCAATACAACGCTAATACAACGGCGCAGGAGCTAGACGACTTTTACAATATGGCTAGTAGTTGGGCAGAAAGTGAGGGGAATTAATGACATTACGAGAGGCTATTAAGGTTAACCAAGGCAATAAAGTTAGAATAGGGGCGGCTACGGGATTTATTTATATCAACAAATGCACAAGATCTACGCCCAACACATTAGAGCGCTTAAGCTTAAAAGAGTATGAAAGGTTAAAGGATCTTATAGACACAAATATATCACATAAACAAGATTTTAATAATATATGGGATAAAATAACTAGGTATAGGCTTAACAAGATTATTTTACATAGGAAAATAGATAAAATACTAGATTGCATTGCTGAGGAGCTTAAGGACACAGAACGCGACAAGAAAAAAGACTACGAAAATACTAAGAAAAACATAAAAGAATATACGGAGCGATATAAAAATTTTGTACCGTACCTAGATAGAGAAGTTATAAAAATGTATCAATCAGATATTAATAACGACGTTATTATTATAATACAAGGGCTAGAAACGGGCGAGAGTTGGGACGAGCAGGAGTACAAGCGAAAAAAGGGGGCTAACAAATGAATAAACAAGAATTTGCTTTATTTGCTAGCGCGTTAAGGACTTATTACCCAAGAGAAAAAATACTACCAAATACGCAGGCTATGGAGCTTTGGTTTAGTCAATTACAAGACATACCGTATAAGGTAGCCGAGGTTACATTAAATAAATGGGTTGCTACTAACAAATGGTCGCCAAGTATAGCAGATATAAGAGAGCAGGCGGCAGGAATAACGCAGGGCGAGGCTAAAGATTGGGGCGAGGCATGGCGCGAGGTATTAAACGCCGTACACGCTTACGGATCATATCAACAAGTAGAGGCTATGGAAAGCTTAGACGAGCTTACAAGGCAGGCGGTTAAACGCGTCGGCTATATGTCTATATGTATGTCGGAAAACATAGCAACCGAGCGGGCTAATTTTAGAATGGTATACGAGCAGCTATTACAGAGGCAAAAGCAGGACGCACAAGTACCGCCAAAGTTAAAAGCTTTAATGTCTAATATGCCTATGCTATTGGGAGAGGGTGGCGAGTAATGGCTTATATATGGATTAAGACAACCGACGACGAGTACGAGCTTATAGTAGCTATGGGAGATACGGCTAAAGCTTTAGCGGTGGAGTGCGGGACGTCAGTTAATACGATATATAGCGCAATGTCGCACGCTAGGAAAAAAGGTTATAAATGTATTTATAAAAAAGTGAGGGTTAAAGAGTGAAAAATAATTATAAAATGCCTTGGCATATTAGGCAATACGTTAAACGCGAGCTTATGGACTATAAGGACAATAAAAAGCTAGTTGAGAAGTACGCAAGCAATCTAGGTAGGAAATATAAAGGCGATACTAGAGAGCTAATATTAGTGTTAGCTAGGTTAAAACACATAGAAAATGTATTAGAAAGCTTAAATAAAGAGGACAAAGAGGCGGCGGAAATTATATTTATAGATCAATATACGCAAAGCGGCGCGGAAATAGCTAAAGGATTAAGTAAAGCAGCTTATTATAACGCTATGAATAAAATTATCTATTTAACCGCCCGCGAAATGGATTTAATTTGAAAAAAGACGGGAATTAATGAGCAAGAAAGGGGCTTATAATGGATATAGGATTACAAGAAGTCTATGTTAACTTAAAAAATTATGATTTTGACGTATTAGGAAGTTACAAAATGGATTCAAAAGAGGCACAAAAGATTATTGATTATGTAGAAAGATTAAAGGGGGCAGAAAATGAAAAAAATAATTGATTTATCAGAGTTTAACGGCGCTACTAATTTTTTATTAATAGCCAAGAATACCGACGGGGCAATATTAAGGCTAGGTTATAGAGGATGTGGCAGCGGGACGCTAAAAAGCGATAAAAAATTTAACTCATATTTAACGGCAGCAACAAAAGCTAGCTTACCTATTGGCGTATATTTCGTAACGCAGGCTATAAACGAAAAAGAGGCTAAGCAAGAGGCACGCTACGTATTAGATATACTAGACGGCTTAAAGCTACAATACCCTATATATATAGACAGTGAAAACGCTAATAACGGAGCAGGGCGAGCAGATAGCGGCAAGTTAAGCAAGGAAAAACGCACTAATATATTATTAGCTTTTTGCAATTCGATAGAAAACGCAGGATATAAGGCGGGTATATACGCGTCGGAAAGTTGGTTTAAAGATAACTTATACCTAGGCAATATACCGCCAAGTATTAATTTATGGGTTGCTAAGTATTCCAATAATGAGCCGTCTATAACTTGGGACGCTTGGCAATATACAGATAAAGGCAAAATAACGGGTATAGCGGGTAACATTGACGTAAGCAAGTTTAAAGATAGTGCTACCGACACAAATGTCGGGAGCATAAAAAAGAAAACGGACGAGGAAATAGCCGAGGAAGTATTAGCGGGTAAATGGGGCAACGGAGCAGATCGAAAAAAAAGAATATTATTAGCGGGTTATAACTATAACAGAATCCAAGAAATAGTTAACGCTAAGCTTAAAGTTAATACTAAAAAATTTTATTATATTGTAAAAGCAGGCGATACGCTAAGCGGTATAGCTGCTAGATCTAATAAAACGGTAGACGAGTTAGTAAAGCTTAATAATCTTAAAGATCCTAATAAGATATACGCAGGACAAAAGCTTAGAATCGAGTAAGGGGGCGAGTAAATGACCAATATTCAACTTATAAGTATTATATTAATGCTTATGTCTATTTTAATAATAAATATTGGTATATTTTTATGTTTAAAAAGAATATGTCAATATTTAGCGTGTATAGAACATAATACAACTTTATTATGGCTTAATAAAAAATCTAAAATAAAAAAGCGTAAAGGAATTATAAAATTTAACAAATTAACAGAATTACCAAGAGATTTTTAAGAATAGGGGGCGATAATATGCAAATGAGTAACAAAACATACGACACACTTAAATATATAGCTTTATATGTGTTACCTGCTTTGGCAACATTAATATTAACGCTTGGCGGTATATGGAATATACCATATAGCGAGGCTATAGCGGGTACAGTAACGGCAATAGATACATTTATAGGCGCTTTAATTGGAATAAGCGCCAAGAATTATAAAGAGGGTGAATAAAATGTATAACAAGAAAAAATGCAATAAATGTAAATATTGCGGCAGGATAACGACAATAGGTATACATTGCAATTATTCACTAAGCGGGCAAACTTGTTTAACAATAGAGGGTAATAAGGTAGTTGATAGGCGCGGCAATGGTCCTAAAAATTGCTTGCTATATGAAAGGGGTTAATAATGGATCTAAAAAGTTGCAGCAAGTGCGGAAAAATCCACGCAAGGGGCTATAAATGTAACGTTGGTAGAATATACGGCAAAACGAGCGAGAATAAGCTAAGAAGTCGTTACGCATGGACTAAAAAAGCTAAACAGATTAAAGACGACGCTAACGGGCTTTGCGAAGTATGCAGGGCGCAAGGTTTATATACTTACGACGGTTTAGAAGTACATCATATAACCAAATTAAGCGAGGATCATAACGGATTATTAGACGACGACAACTTAATAACCTTATGCGTTTATCATCATAAGCAGGCAGACGCGGGAGAGATAGACGCGGACTATTTACGGGAGTTAGTCAAGGTTAGACAAGATTTAAACAAGATTTAAACAAGATTTAAACAAGATTTAAACAAGGTATAACGGCAGAAAGTGAGGGTAAGGAATGACAAGCGAGGATTATAAAGAAAGATTTAAAGCGGAGTATCAACAATTAAATATACGTAGTGATAAGCTGAAAGCGTTTATAAAGGATTATAGCGAAAATAAATTAAACTTTACACCAAGTACACCTAAACACGTATTAGAAACACAATTATATTATATGCAATCATATTTAACAATTCTTAGAAACAGAGCAATATACGAGGGTATTAACCTAGACTAGAGATACCCCCGAGGGGTGGCGGCGGTTTAGGACAGAACGATCCAAGAC